>Ga0209777_10004298_pt1 | contig 16921 bp, 17 predicted proteins | sample FrelakmetHBP12HB_FD_187147 | JGI IMG/M metagenome (GOLD analysis project Ga0209777, IMG submission 187147) | Freshwater lake sediment microbial communities from the University of Notre Dame, USA, for methane emissions studies -HBP12 HB (SPAdes)... | ecosystem: Environmental > Aquatic >...
GATGAATCCGCTGGGATCGTTGATTGTAAACTTGATGGTAATGTTGGACTCGACGAATTTAGGCCCTACGGAAGGGTGGTTCATGAGTGTGTTAAAAAGGGTGCCCAAAACTTCATACATTTTTTCGGTATTTGCGAATATTGCCATAATACTTCCCTCCTTCATCTGTGTCTTATTGATGGTTTAGTTAATACAATCCGTTCGCTTCTTCCGCTTTTTAAAGCACTATCCCTCCTTCCTTTATTTTTAAGTTATAGATGCATCGTCCTTGATCTGTTATTTTGTTATGCAATATCTTGTTGCTAAGAAACCAAACAAAAAATGATGGAACTGAAATTCATGTGCACTGGTAATTAACTTGCTGAGAAGATTTATAGTAAGTTTAGCGTGAGAGGGGAGGATAATACTGAGAACTAGAGAAGAAAGATGTCGTCTTAGGCCATGGGGAAAAGAAGCCGTGAGGTAAGAATAATATCGTATGATAAATAGCGGACAGGAACTATTTGTGGCGTACTGAATCACGATATTCTCCCTGGCAAATATTATGTTAAGATTAATCCACCTAGTTATATTTTTTTTCGACTACCGGTTAATAAACCGTTAATTGCGTCTGTGAATGATGTAATTGCCCATTGCGTTGAGTGACTATCCCGGTCAATATACCAGCGAACAGCCAAGCCATGGTATACGGCTGAGATAGCCTTTGCTGTTGCATCGGGATCCGAACAATTGAAAGTTCCCGCATTATTGCCTTCAATAATCGCATTCTTTAGGAGTTCTACCCAATTATTTACCCATTCATGGAATAATGCCCTGTAGCTTTCCTTGTGGCATGCTTCTGCCATAAAGTCGAAGAGGAGCGGGTAGCCGATCGAGACGTCGGGATCTTCCCAACTATAGAGCCAGTCAAAAGAGAGCAATTTGGAGAGAGGATCGGAACATAGATCCATGTTATTTTTACTTCTCTGAAAAATGATGTCAAAGAATTCTTTAAAAACAGCCTCGCAGATATCATCCTTGGATTTGAAGTAGTAGGTAACACCTCCCTTCGAAAGTCCTGCTGCTTTAGCAATGTACTCGACCGTGATCTTGCTCATTCCGTTGGCCGAAATTTCCCGCAAAGCTGCGTCAATAATCTGACCTCGTCTAATGACTTCTCGTTCCACATTGAAGGACATAAAAAACCTCTTTCCTTTTCTAAATAAAATACCGACCAGTCGGATTTTATAATATACGATGTTTATTTTCATGTCAAGAAAAATTTGATCATCATATATGTACTTGTATTTATGACTAAATTTATCTGCCACCGATACTTGCACCACATGTTAGGGTTCAGCCATTTTTTAAATTCTCAATTCAGATACACCTTTGTTGCTTGACGGCGGTAATTTAAAGAACTGTGTGTCGCCGCTGTTTATTGTAAAATGTAAATTGTGTTTATTACGGATTGAAAGGAAGTATGTCTTTCAAAAAACATAAATGCTCACTTAAGGAAGAAAGGTATATCTTACAAGTACGCATCAGTCGGATAAACCCTTTCTTATTTTTTCATATGCTTGCGGATTGTTTCGGAATCGCGGTTACGGACAGTGTTCATTTTGGCAATCTGTTGAGAGTACCAAACGTCGGACATTCCGGGACGTTTTCTTCGCAATTCACGGTAGACCTTCCGCCAGCTCCCATACATGGCTTTTGTATCCAGTTTGCGAGCTTCGCGTCTCGCGTTGCTCGGCGTGTAGCGATCATCTGCCGTGGTGGCGGAATCCGCCAGCCGTCGGATCTGCACAGCATCAAGTGAATAAGCGTCTTTATGAAATTCAATAAACTCGATCAACGGGACTCTGCTGCTTCCGGCAATCAGCATCAATGTATCTGAAGCTTCAAGGCATAACATCTGGCAGTGAGTTGAGACAGAGACACCTTTGATAACGTTACCGTCCGAAAGTTTGACGGTTTTTGCTAGGCAATCATCAAGCGGCAGTACTCTTTGAACTGCCGATGAAATATTCTTCGGTTTAAGCCTTTTGTTCTCTTGTTGTAATTTACCAATAGAACGTGTTGATCTGCTCCCGGAAAAATGGATACCTCTTCAAACTTCATTGACATGATTTTGTTAAAAAAGCAATGGCGAGTCATCATTATTGCCCCGTCAAAATTGTTGTATGCCTTGTTACAGTAAGGAATCTGCATATCCGTATTACTACGAAAAAAAACCGTAAACAACTTATTTTCATGCCTTCGTGGTGCCCCCACGGGGCATGGTGATTTTTAAGAAAATGTTTACTTCTAACACCTTGTGTTCAGCAGTTGTCGATTTTTGGAAATGAAGATTACGAATCAAAAGAGAGTAATGTTTGGGTGTGACCTGCTCGGCAGCCTTTGCCACATCAAATTGTACTGATTATCTAATGAAATTTGTCCATATCCTATCTTCTTTTTCAGGCATGGCAACACCTGCATTTTTGCCCGCTTCGATTGATTGTAAAAGCCACGCCATATTTCGGCCAAGTGTCCGCATTGTCTGTAATCCTTCAATATCTTGTAATACTTCTTCCGGTGTGTTGCCATGTACCATATTCCAATACTGGGATGACACAATCGGCATATTATTGATAGAAAAATATTTATTCAGTTGTTCAAATGCAGATGTAGCGCCACCCCTGCGGCAGCTTACGATTGCTGCGCCCGGTTTATATGCAAAAACATTACTACCAGAAAAAAAGCATCGGTCCAGAAATGATTTTATGAAGCCAGAAGGTCCCGCATAATGGACCGGAGAACCAAAAATAAAACCGTCTGATGTATTCCCTTTATCAAGTGCGACGTTGACAGCATCATCACCAAACACGCATTTCCCTTTCTCAATACACTTTCCACATCCTATACATCCTCTTATAGGTTTCTTTCCAATATAGAATATCTCTGTTTCAATATCAAACTTGTTCAATTCCTTTTCCACTTCACAAAGGGCTGTATAAGTACATCCTTTTTTATTTGGACTTCCATTGACCAATAATACTTTCATTTTATTAACCTCCATTTCTATAGAGCTGGTTATAAGCATCTCATTTTTAGGAAACAATATCAATGATTGCGATTTGGGCATTTGTTTGCGCGCAAAGATGCGCATTCAGCACACATTTCAAACCATATTCGATTCTCATGCTCAAATAATTATGATGCAGATTTGTATTTGTAAAATTGAGAATTCTGTATGAGGGAAAACACTATCGCACAAGTGTTTGGCACCACAATCGCGAGACCGTTTTCTTTGATCTGGCTAGTAATCATCAGGATGTTTCGGCTACCCCTTTGCCGTCTTAAACGGGATCACCTTTGCACCGGCCTTTAATCCGTCCAGATAATCAGCCCATTTCTGCATCATTTTCTTTCGTTCGACAAGGTGCGCCGTCCGATTATAAGCGCGTCCGTTTGGGTCTCTGACTGCATGAGCAAGCTGGTGTTCAATAAAGTCCGGCCTTACCTGCAAGACTTCATCAAGAATGGTTCGCGCCATAGCCCTGAAGCCATCCCCGGACATTTCATCTTTAGCGTACCCCATGCGCCGTAAAGCCGCAAGAATAGCATTATCACTCATAGATCGATCAAAAGTTCGGCCTGAAGGGAATACATAGCGGCTCGCACCGGTATATTCCTTAAGTTCTTTCAATATATCTATTGCCTGCTGCGACAAAGGTACAAGGTGTGGTTCTTTCATTTTCATCTTGCTAGCGGGAATATTCCATTCAGCGTTTTCAAACGATACTTCTTCCCATTCAGCATTGCGAAGTTCACCAGGACGGACAAAAAATAAAGGCGCAAGCTTTAAAGCGCATTTAACAATAAAGCTCCCCTGATAACCGTCAATAGCCCTCAATAGCTCTCCCACTTTCTTAGGTTCGATAATAGCGGCCCGGTTAATCGTTTGCACCGGCGACAATGCCCCGCGCAAATCCGCTGCCGGATCACGTTCGGCACGTCCTGTTGCAACTGCATATCTGAAGACTTGGCCGCAAATAGTCCTTATACGATGAGCTAACTCAAATGTTCCCCTTGCCTCGACGCGTCTTAACACGGCAAGTAATTCAGGTGCTTTAATCTCTTTGATAGGCTTTGCTCCTATATAAGGAAAAATATCCCCTTCCAAGCGGCTCATAATTTTGCTGGCGTATTCTGTAGTCCAGTTGGATTTGAATCGTTCATGCCATTCCCTGGCTATGATCTCGAAGGTTTCAGTTATTTCAACTTTGGCTTGCTTTTGTGCTTTGCGAACAGCGCCGGGGTCAATGTCATGTGCTAATTGTGATCTTGCTTCATACCGTCGTTTCCTTGCCTCAAGAAGGCTTATTCCAGGGTATATGCCTAGAGAGAGTTTCTTTTCCTTTTTATCGAAGAGATAGCGGAGCCGCCAAAGTTTGCCGCCGGATGGGGTAATTAGAAGAAAAAGACCCCCTCCATCAAATAGCTTGTACTCACTCTTTTGCGGTTTTGCGGTTCGGACTTTGACTTCAGATAATGGAGTGATTCTTTTTGGCATAAAAATTCCTCCTTCTTTTTTGGGGCCTTCTGTTTTTTTTGGGGCCTTTGTACCTTCAAACGGCCCCGAAAAATCTTGGATTGTGTTAAATCTTATAACACGTCTTTGGACTAAAAGCAACAAAAAACCCGCTATTTCTAACGGGTTTCTGTACTTCATAGAATGTTATTGGATTATGTCTTGGAGGCGGCACCCGGACTTGAACCGGGGAATAACGGTTTTGCAGACCGCTGCCTTAGCCACTTGGCTATGCCGCCAAAAAATAAATGGAGCGGGCGAACGGATTTGAACCGTCGACGTCTACCTTGGCAAGGTAGCACTCTACCACTGAGTTACGCCCGCTCATTGAAAACGGCGCTGAATATAACAAATAAATATCTCTTGTCAATAGAAATAATGAAAACTCACTTATAAACAAGCCGATATTATTTCTTTACCCGTAATTATTGATCTATTTATCGCTTCAATTTTCATGATAATGTTTCTTGTATATATTTTCCCGGACAATCGTTTTAAAATAATCACGATGTCCGCAGCTAGTCATGAAGATTATCTTTCTGTACAGTGGTTTGGTAGAATTTTATAAAATAATCAACGCCTGAATAAATCGTAAGAAATAAAGCAATATAGAGAATTACCTTTCCAACAGCATGAGCATCAATGCCGAAAATAGAATAATGAATCATCAGCGCAGTTACCGCTATAGTTTGCGTTAAAGTCTTTTGCTTACCTAAACTGCTGGCCTGGATATAATTACCTTCAGAAGAGGCAATACTTCTTATTACGTCGACAATCAAATCCCGAATAATTGTTATGGCCACAATCCATGCAGGTATACGACCGATAGGAATCATCAGAATCATTGCCGTGTTTATTATGAGTTTATCAGCAATAGGATCAAGGAATTTTCCCATTGTTGTAATTAAGTTGTACTTTCTGGCAAAGTAACCATCGAAGACATCGGTAATCGATGCGATAACAAATAATATGGCTAAAATCAGGCTCCAGAATTCGCCGGGCTCTAAAAGTAAGGTAAAAAGAAAAGGAACGATACTAATTCTCAACAATGTTATTGTGTTGGGTAAATTGAATGTTTCATGTTTTGAAATCATTATTTAACGCCTGTTGGAATTATTTTAAAAAATATCAAAATGCCGATTAAATTTATTTTTTGGGCACTTTTTCCCAGTCTTTTAAAAACGTCTCTATCCCTTTTTCCGTTAGTGGATGTTGAACCAATTGAGCTATTACTTTAAAAGGAATTGTAGCTATATCTGCGCCCATCAAAGCCGCGTCCAAAACATGCCGAGGATGGCGGATACTGGCCACAATGACTTCTGTTTCATAAGCATAATTTTCGTAGATAGTAAGAATTTGTTCCACCAGTTCCATACCATCATGAGCGATATCGTCCAAACGGCCGACGAATGGGCTGACATAACGTGCGCCTGCTTTCGCCGCCATTAGCGCCTGCAATGGAGAAAATATTAAAGTCTGATTTACATCAATACCCGCCTCGGCAAACATTCTTGTGGCCTTCAATCCCTCAGTGGAAAGAGGCACTTTAATGACAACATTATTTCCCAAACGAGCAAGTTTCCTGCCTTCGGCAAACATTGCTTTTGCCTCCATACTTATTACTTCCAAACTTACCGGACCTTTTACATTTTTCAGTATATCTTTAATGACAACGTCAAAACCTTTTTTTTCTTTGGCAATAAGCGATGGATTGGTAGTAACACCGTCCACCATCCCCAGCTTAAGTCCTTCCTTGATTTCTTCAATATTAGCAGTATCAATAAAAAACTTCATAAATTCTCCTATTGTGTTTACTTATTTTTTCCTGATGTATATTTTTCACTACATTGTTTACTGCAAAAGTAATAGTCATTACCAGATATTTCTTTTTTAAAGGCTTGACTCAGAGGCACATACGTATGACAAACAGGATCTTCAACTAAGTCTTCTCCCCCGACCGGCGATTCTTTAAATTGATAATTTCCATTTTTTGCCGATTTTAATTGGCCGACATTCTTAATTACCTTATACAGTACATAAATCAATATTATAAATATAAAAAAACGAAACATAAAATCCTGTTACTACTTGTTTATGTTTTATTCTTTGATCATTTCGACCATTTTATTATCACTTAACCTGTCTTTCAGCCCACGAATGGAAACACCAAAAGCAGGATGGATAAAATAAGAAGCTATTTCGCACAGCGGCTCCAAAACAAAGCGCCGTTTCTGAATTTTCGGATGCGGTACTATCAAATCAGAGTCTTGAATTACTTCCTGCCCGTAAAAAAGGAGGTCAAGATCGATAATTCTCGGGCCGCCTTTCACTTCCCTCTCGCGGCCCATATCCTTTTCAATGTTTTGTAAAGTCTGGAAGAGGTTACGGGCAGAAAGAGCCGTCTTAATTTCGACAACTGCATTTATGAACAAATTTTGGTTCTCAATACCTACAGGCTCAGTTTTATAAAAAGACGAAACTCTTGTTATCTCAATTCCTTTGGCTGAGGAAATGATTTCCACAGCATGTTGGCAGTTTTTCAAAGCGTTGCCTAAATTAGAACCAATCCCAATATAACAGATAGTGCCGTTCAAATCTTATTAAAACCTTTTTTAAGTCTTATCCCTTAATCCTAAAACATCCTGCATATCATACAGACCGTTTTCCTGATTGACAATCCACTGGGCTGCGCGAATTGCTCCTTTGGCAAAATTGTCGCGGTTGTGGGCACGATGAGTGAATTCCAGCCGTTCTCCGATTCCACCAAAGATGACCGTATGATCACCTACAATATCACCGGCGCGAATTGTTTGTATCCCTATTTCTTTCTTAGTTCTCTCACCGATCAAACCTCGTCGCGAATAAACTACGGTCTCTTCCATATTGCGCCCCAATTTTTCAGAGATAACTTTCGCCATTTGCATTGCCGTACCGCTGGGAGCATCTTTCTTTAAATGATGGTGAGCTTCAATAATTTCGACATCATAATCATCTTTAAGAACCCCCGCACAATATTCCAGAACTTTTAACATCACATTTACGCCAACACTCATGTTGGGAGTCAATACACAGCGTGTGTTTTTGGCCAGTTCTTTAATTTTTTTCATTTCATCAGGAGTAAATCCGGTGGAACCGATAACAATGGCGCGATTTTTTTCGTTGGCTATTTTTAAATAATTAAGAGACGTCTCATGATTTGTAAAATCGATAACAACATCTGCTTGATCAACACAATCGATTAATTTGTCACAAGCCAGAATACCCGTTTTACCCAACCCCAGTCCCTGACCTATATCACGGCCGATAATAGGATGCCCTGATATCTCTACCGCTGCTACAACCTTAATACCCTCTGTCGTGGAAATGAGACTGATAATTTTGCCGCCCATTCTTCCACCGGCTCCGGTAACGACGGCTTTAACCATAAAATCATCTCCTTAAATTATTCATTTACGGCAAGATAATTAAATCAAACCATAATTAATCATGACGTTCTTTAGCTTTTTAAAATTAGCCTCAGCCATTTTACAAAGCGGCAATCTATATTCATACTCTATTTTACCCATTAGTGCCAGTGCCGCTTTAACCGGAATGGGATTAACTTCGATAAAAAGTGCGTCGATCAAAGCGCTCATCTTATGATGGAGAGCCTTCGCCTTAGCTATATCACCTTCGGCAAAGGCATCAACAAGTCCTGCCATATCTGATGGAGCCACATTAGAAATAACGGAAATAACACCGGCACCGCCAATAGCCATCAATGGCAAAGTAAAAATGTCGTCACCGGACAAGACAGCAAAATCCTTATCGCAGAGATTAATAATGTCACTCATTTGCTTGATAGAACCTGAAGCCTCCTTAATGCCGACGATATTTTTTATTTTCGCCAGTTTGGCGACCATTTCAGGCATAAGATTCACGCCGGTACGGCTGGGAATATTATATGGCATTATCGGAACAGGAACGCTTTCGGCTATAGTTTTAAAATGCTGATAAAGACCTTCCTGAGTAGGACGGTTATAATATGGACAGACAATGAGCGCTCCATCGGCGCCGGCCTCGTAGGCGTGTTTAGTTAAACGCAAAGCTTCGGCTGTATTGTTTGATCCTGTGCCGGCAATAACAGGCACTCTCTTTTTTACAGCGTCAATGGTAATTTCAATAACCCGATCGTGTTCTTCGTGGGAAAGAGTAGCCGACTCACCGGTAGTGCCACAGGGCACTATAGCGTCTGTTCCATTAGCGATTTGAAATTCAATGAGTTCGCGCAAAGCCCTCTCATCAACCTGATCGTTTTTAAAAGGTGTAACAATAGCTACCATCGCTCCTCTAAACATAACAAGCACTCCTTAAATATTTTATTCGTGAAACTCCAATTCTAATGAAACTCAGATATTACAAGCGCAGTGCAGTAATATTTGTAAGTTGAATTATCCCACGTGCGAAGCTAAGTGGGATAATATTCAGGGTATAATACCCAGCAGCATGCTGCGAAACGTTTCCAAAACTTTCTTTGATGTTCATACCCGTGATCATTTAAAATTTATTTCTGCTGTAGCTCCATTCAAACAAACACCGGAATCGTCACAAAGCATTAAGCGATAATTGTATATCTTTCCCTGCACAACTTTTTTATCAGTGAAACTAAGTGTATTAGATTCTTTATTTTCCGATCTTATCCCTTTTACCGGCACAAGACCTACGCGTTCGAATGTCCTCGGACAATTCTTGCATTCATTTCCGGCACTGCCAACTTCACTTCTCTCGATGGCGATATAATTAATCTTTGTATTTTTGTCGTAGAAATCCCATTTCAATATTACAGCATCATCCAATGAGACGGCTTGCATATTTTGCAAGATCTGCCGATGATCAGACAGCGCAGATAAGGAAACCGGATTTCCTTTCAGACCGCAACCAGTAAAAATAATCAGCGTCATCAGGCAGGCAAATATGCTATATTTTACCGGAACTCTTTTCAAATTCCCTGATCCTTTCCAGCACTGCTTCCGTTGCCGTTCCGCCTGTATGTTTACGTGAATTGACTGCATTTTCCAGTTTTATTTTTGTTTGAATATCCTGATTAAATCCCTTATAAAATTTCTGATACTCTTTTAAAGTCAAATTTTCCAATTCTTTTTTATTCTTCAGGCAATAAGCGACAATGTTTCCGACAATTTCGTGCGCCCGGCGGAAGGGTATGCCTTTTTCAACCAAATACTCAGCGACATCGGTTGCCGTGGAAAATCCTCCCTTTGCCGCTGCATACATCTTTGCAGCATTAAACTTTGTATGTTTTATCATTTCTGTAAAGATTGCCAAACAATCTTTTACGGTATCTACAGCATCAAACAGTGGTTCTTTATCTTCCTGCAAGTCGCGGTTATAAGCCATGGGTAACCCTTTGAGAATAGTCATTATCGCAAAAAGATCACCATAAACCCGGGCGGTTTTACCTCTGATCAACTCCGCTACATCAGGATTTTTCTTCTGCGGCATGATGCTGCTGCCGGTGGTATAGGCGTCGGATATTTCAACAAAACCAAATTCATCCGAAGACCACAAAACCAAATCTTCACAAAAGCGGCTCAGATGCATCATTACCATTGATGACGCAAAAATAAATTCCGCTATGAAATCCCTGTCCGCAACCGTATCCATACTGTTTTTACTGACTGTCGGGAAATTTAATATTTTCGCCGTTCGCTGGCGATTAATAGGCAAGCTCGTACCGGCTAAGGCAACGGCGCCTAAGGGTAAGACATTGAGCCTGCTTTTACAATCATTTAATCTTTGCGCATCGCGCGCAAACATTTCCCCGAAAGCAAGAAAATAATGGGAAAGCAATACCGGCTGAGCCTTTTGCATATGCGTGTAGCCTGGCATAATAGTTTTGATTTCACTTTTTGCCAGTTTAATCAACTGTACCTGCAGATCATTGACAAGGGACAGGATACCTTTAATTTCTGTCCTCAGGAAAAGCCGAACATCTAAAACTATTTGGTCGTTGCGGCTTCTTGCTGAATGCAGTTTTCCTCCGATCTCACCAATGCGGTTGATCAGTTCCCTTTCTATAGCCATGTGAATATCTTCATCAGCCGGATTAAAGGTAATTTTGCCTTTTTCTATATCCTTTAAAATATTTTTCAGAGCAGAGACAATCTTTGCCGCTTCATTTTTAGATATTATATTCTGTTGGGCCAGCATAGTGGCATGAGCGACAGAACCTTCGATATCGTAAGAATAAAGTCTCTGGTCGTAATGAATGGAAGACGTAAATTTTTCCACATTTGGGGCTGTAGGTTTTTGAAAACGGCCGCTCCACGGTTTTTTTCCGATTGCCATGCATTTTCTCCGCATAGTTAGGATTTATTTCTTAAAATATTTTGGATTATCAAACGCAATCCATTCAACTTGATGAATCCTGTTGCATCCTTCTGATTATAAACCTGATCCTTTTCAAAAGTGGCAAATGCCCCACTGTAAAGAGAATAAGGCGATTTGCGTCCTACAACAATACAATTCCCCTTATACAGCTTCATTCGCGCGGCACCAGTAACATTTTCCTGTGTTGCATCGATATACGTCTGGAGAGTTTTCATCTCCGGCGAATACCAGAAACCATTATAAACAAGCTGGGCATATTTTGGTATCAGAGAATCCCGCATGATCATGACTTCACGATCCATCGTGATAGATTCCACCGCGCGATGAGCCGCCCAGAGTATAGTACCACCGGGAGTTTCATATACACCTCTTGATTTCATTCCGACAAAACGATTTTCCACCATATCCATGCGACCGATGCCATTGGCGCCTCCAATCGTATTCATATAATCCATGAGTTTTGCTGGCGACATCTTTTTTCCATCTACAGCCACGGGATTTCCATTTTTAAAATCAATTTCCACATATGTGGGTTTATCCGGCGCCGCTTCAGGAGATTTAGTCAGCGCAAAAATATCTTCCGGCGCTTCCGCCCAGGGATCTTCCAAAATTCCACCTTCATGCGAAATATGCAAAAGATTACGATCCGAGCTATATGGTTTAGCTTTGGTTAAAGGAATAGGAATTTTATGCTTAGCGGCATAATTAATCATTGATTCGCGGGAATCAAATTTCCAATTATCATCTTTCCACGCCGCAATAATTTTAATTGCCGGATTTAGTGCATAGTAAGTAAGTTCGAACCGGACTTGATCATTGCCCTTGCCAGTTGCACCGTGTGATACTGCATCCGCACCTTCCAGTTTCGCTATTTCGATTTGCCTCTTGGCTATCAGCGGTCTCGCCAGGGATGTGCCCAAAAGATATGTGCCTTCATAAATGGCGTTGGCTCGCAGTGCAGGAAAAACGAAATCCCGCGCGAACTCTTCCTGTAAATCATCAATATATATTTTACTTGCTCCGGTATTAATCGCTTTTTCTTTCAGGCCGGTTAATTCCTCTTTCTGCCCCACATCAGCGGCAAAACAAATAACTTCACATTTATAAGTTTCGATCAACCAGCGCACAATTACCGATGTATCTAGTCCACCAGAATATGCCAAAACAATTTTCTTAACTCCTGCTGACAATGTTCATTCCTCCTAAAGTAATATTTCCAGGATTGCCTTTTGCACATGCAGGCGGTTTTCCGCTTGATCAATAACAACCGACTGCGAACCATCAATGACATCGGAAGAAATTTCTTCTCCACGGTGCGCCGGCAGACAATGCATCACTATTGCATTTTTTTTTGCTTCTTTTAAAAGTCTTTTGTTGATCTGGTAATTTCTAAATATTTTTTTTCTCTTTTCTTGTTCGGATTCCTGCCCCATACTCACCCATACATCCGTGTACAAAACATCGGCATTTTTCGCGGCCTCCAGTGGGTCCCGATAAAGGGTAATGCCCTCTTTTGAATCTTTCTTCCCTTTAGCCATTATTTTCATATCCGGATCATAACCTTCCGGACAAGCTAATGCTAATTTGATTGGTAATCTAGCGGCAGCTTCAATCCAGGTATTGGCAACGTTGTTGCCGTCGCCGATATAAGTTATTTTCAACTTATCGTAAGATCCCTTCTTTTCCTTTATCGTAAACAAGTCACTCAGGATTTGACAGGGATGCAAAAGATCGGTCAAACCATTAATTACCGGAATTGAAGCACAGCGGGCAAATTCTTCCACACTGTCCTGGGCAAAAGTCCGGATCATAATCCCATTCAAATAACGTGACATCATGCGGGCGGTATCGGAAATAATTTCGCCGCGGCCGATTTGCGTATCGCGGGAATTTAAAAATAAGGCAATCCCGCCTAACTGATACATACCTACTTCAAAGGATATCCTTGTCCGGGTGGAAGATTTATCAAAAATCATCCCCAACGTTTTTCCTTTAAGGGATGCATGCTCTTTTCCTTCTCTTAAGAGTTTCTTAAGTCTGGCGGCTTTTTTCCAAATCATGTCAAAATCTGCCGTTTCCAGTTCGTAAATACTTAACAAATCCTTTTTCATTTACCCTCCATAACTTCATCAAGCACTTTGACTGCTTGATCGATGTCCTGAGTAGTAATAATCAAAGGCGGCACAAAACGCAGAGTTTTGCTACCGGCAGAATTGATGAGTAATCCCCTTTGCAGACATTCATTGACAATATCGCCGCTTTCGATATTAAGTTGTGCCGCAAGCATCAAGCCCTTTCCTCTAATTTCTTTGATGATCTTATGTTTTTGTTGCAGATTCTTTAATTGGGATAAAAAATAATCACCTGTTTTCCGGCAGTGCTCTAATATTCCTTCTTGTAGCATCGTTTTTACAGTCGCATTCGCCGCAGCCATAGCCAAAGGACTTCCGCCAAAAGTAGATGCATGATTGCCAGGAATAAAAGCTTTGGCTATTTTATCAGTCGCCAACGTCGCGCCTATGGGAAAACCATTACCCAAAGCTTTCGCCAAAGTCATAATATCCGGTTTTATCCCGGAATGTTCGTACGCAAAAAGTTTTCCCGTCCGGCCCATGCCGGTTTGAACTTCATCAACGATTAACAAAATTCCATGACGGTTGCAAATTTCCCGCACCTCGGCTAAATAATGATCACTCGGAATATTGACGCCGCCTTCGCCCTGAATCGGTTCCACCATTATACCACAAGTTTTAGATGATATCCTTGCTTCCAAAGCCTGTAAATCATTAAAAGGAACATATGTAAAACCTTCCAGCAGCGGTGTAAATCCAAATTGAAATTTTTCCTGTCCCGTGGCTGTAATTGTAGCCATAGTCCGGCCATGAAAAGAATCCTTCATGGTAATTAATTCAAATTTATCCGGCCCCATATTTTCATGGGCATATTTTCGCGCGAGTTTAATTGCCGCCTCGTTTGCTTCCGCGCCGCTATTGCAGAAAAATACTTTATCCGCAAAAGAATTCTCCACGAGCAGGTGTGCCAATTGAGCCTGCGGCTCTGTATAATATAAATTGGAAACATGCGTTAAGTTTTCCAACTGTTCCTTTACAGCGGCAATAACCTGCGGGTGAGAATGCCCCAGATTACAAACGGCTATCCCGGCGACAAAATCAAGATATTCTCTGCCATTAACATCCCATACCTTGACACCCAAACCTTTCACGAGAACTATCGGAAAGCGTTTGTATGTATTCATTATGTTTTCATCGGCCAAAGCTATTATATCTTTTTCTTTCATTTTTTAAACATCTTTCTTAATTGGTTGACTACAAAACTATTTCAGTGCCTATTCCCTTATCGGTAAATACCTCCAGCAAAATAGCATGCTTCAAACGCCCGTCAATTATATGGGTCTTTTTTACTCCTCCTTTAAGCGCCTTCAGACAACATTTAATTTTAGGAAACATACCTCCCTCAATAATGCCAGTGTCAATTAATTTTAAAGCTTCTTTATTGTTCATTGTATTAATGAGTTTTTTGTTTTTACCCAATACGCCCGGCACATCAGTTAAAAGTAAAAGCTTTTCCGCTTGCAGGGCCGCCGCGATTTCTCCGGCAACGATGTCAGCATTGATATTATAGGTCTCGCCGGCATCCCCAATTCCCGTGGGAGCTATTACCGGGATAAATGAATTCTGACTAAGTGATACAATTAATTCCGAATTGATGGTCTTCACTTTTCCTACCAGACCTATATCTATAATTTCCGGCGGTGTGTGCTTCACTTTTTCTTCATTCAAATAATACTTTTCCGCCTTGATTAAGTTACCATCTTTACCGCTCAATCCCACGGCATTCCCTCCATGCCGGTTAATCAAACCAACTATTTCTTTATTGACCATACCTACCAAAACCATTTCGACGATATTCATGGTTTCTTCATCGGTAACTCGCATTCCTTGTATAAACTTTGATTCTTTACCGAGCTTTTTGAGCAATGTCCCTATTTGCGGACCACCGCCATGAACAATAACCGGATTGATGCCGATATATTTCATCATGACTACGTCCTGGGCAAATTTATCTTTTAATTCATCATCAACCATGGCATGACCGCCGTATTTGATGACAATTGTCTTATTATAAAATCGTTTGATGTAAGGCAGGGCTTCCAGCAGGATATCTGCCCTTTCCATCGAATTTTGTATATTTCCCATTTTTATCTCCATTTTATTAATGAGACTTAATTTTTACAATCCCGCAGTATTGCGGGAGAAGTAAAAATTTTTAGTCGAATTAATCCCGATAGCGAAGCGTATCGGGATTAAATTTCAAATAGGTCTTGTGTTTTGCCCAAGGGTAAACGCATTTTACAAAATATATCTGCTTAAATCCTCATCTTCTATTATCTCATTGAGTTTTTCTTCTACATGTTGGGCATCTATTATTATTTCTTTTTTTTGCATATCGGGTGCTTCAAAAGAAATTTCATCCAATAAAGTTTCCATAATTGTATAGAGCCTTCTGGCGCCGATATTTTCTGTTCTTTCGTTGACCACTGTTGCTACTTCCGCAATGGAAGCTATGGCTTCTTCTGTAAATGATAATTTCAGGCCTTCTGTCGCCATCATTTCTGTATATTGTTTAACCAAGGCATTATTGGGCTCAGTTAAAATACGTATAAAGTCTTCTTTACCCAACGAATCAAGCTCAACACGGATGGGAAAACGTCCCTGCAATTCCGGAATCAAATCAGAAGGCTTGGAAGAACTAAACGCTCCCGCCGCAATAAAAAGAATATGATCTGTTTTGACCATTCCATAGCGGGTATTAACGTTGGAACCTTCAACGATGGGCAGTAAATCTCTTTGCACGCCTTCACGAGACACATCCGGTCCATGGGATGCATCATTGCCGACAATTTTGTCAATTTCATCCAGGAAAATTATGCCCGATTGCTCAACCCGATCCAGCGCTGTTTTCGTTACCTTGTCCATATCTATTAACTTTTGTGCTTCTTCTTCCTCTAGGATCTCCAGGGCTTCAGGAACTTTTACCGTTCGTATTTTCTTCTTTTGCGGAAATACGTTTCCTAACATGTCCCTGACATTGAGCCCCATATCTTCCATTCCTGCGGCGGAAAATATTTCGATCATGGGGCCGCTTCTGGTTTCGGTAACTTCCAGATCCACTAACCGATTGTCGAGTTTGTTTTCCTTAAGCAAGTGTCTTAATTTTTCCCGTGTTGCATCAGGCTTCTGCCCCTGATCTTCAGCATGTTGATCCTTGGCATCTGTTTCACCGACAGTGGTCAACATATCGCTTACCATTTTTTCTTTAGGCCGCGGAGGAAGCAACAGATCGAGCAACTTTTCCTCTGCAATTTCTGCCGCTCTCGTTCGAACATGTTCCTGCTCTTCTGATTTAACCATATTCAGGGACAATTCAACCAGATCCCGGATCATGGATTCGACATCGCGTCCCACATAGCCAACTTCAGTAAATTTGGATGCCTCTATTTTTAAAAAAGGAGAATTATCCAGCTTGGCTAACCGTCGGGCAATTTCTGTTTTACCTACACCGGTAGGACCGATCATGATAATATTTTTAGGCGAAATTTCATCAGCCAGATCCTCCGACACGTTTTGCCTCCGCCATCTGTTGCGCAGCGCAATGGCTACAGCCCTTTTCGCATCAGACTGACCGATTATGTGCCGATCTAATTTTTCCACTATCTCGCGGGGTGTTAACCCATTATTAGACATACTTTATTTTTCCCCCTTATCTTTACTGTTTTTTCTTTCCTTTGTTTCCATATCAACATCTATTTCTTCCAGTGTTACATGATCATTAGTATAAATACAAATTTCCGCCGCGATTTTCATGGCCTCTTTAGCAATTTCTGATGATGACAGATTGCTGTGACGCACCAGCGCGCGAGCCGCCGCCTGCGCAAAAGGTCCGCCTGATCCAATG
>Ga0209777_10004299_pt1 | contig 16914 bp, 12 predicted proteins | sample FrelakmetHBP12HB_FD_187147 | JGI IMG/M metagenome (GOLD analysis project Ga0209777, IMG submission 187147) | Freshwater lake sediment microbial communities from the University of Notre Dame, USA, for methane emissions studies -HBP12 HB (SPAdes)... | ecosystem: Environmental > Aquatic >...
AGCCTTCCGCCGGCAATATAGCATCGATGTGGCTGATGGCGGCTCGAAGCCGCCTCAGCCAATGGAGTCGAAACAACTGGCAGCGGCTCGCTGCTTCAGGCTCTCATGAGCCCAAAGCTGTCGAGGGTGGATTGTAACCGTCTCGACAAAGCCTTGGCCGTGACGAGAGGGATAGTCACGGTTTTGGGAGAGGGGAGGGGCAATCGAAATTCTCATCCGCCAGGCGGAACTTCTTGACATCCCTGGGCAACGCTGTTCTAGGTTTACCGCATTTCGTCACGCAGCCGCAGGTTCAACCCAATAAAGAGCACCGCACCAAAAAAGCTGGAGGAGAGCAGCACCCGCAACAGCCACACATCTTGGATTGCTTGCTGGGCAAATCCACGAACCTGTGAAAAACCTTGAACCACCAGCAATCCATAGGCCATGGCGAACAGGATCATGCGCCGGCGGTTGGCGGCACCGGTCAGCAGGTGGTCAAAGACGATAACCAGCGGCACAAACAGCCAGACATAGTAGTGGTACCAGGTGATGGGCGAGGCGAGTAGCATCACCCCAATGAGCAACGACAGATCAAGATCTTCCGCCAGCACCGGCTTGCCCAGTTTTTCAGGCCGGCGGCGCATGGCCCACACCACCGCGCCCACGAGTGCCAGAAGAAGGACGTAGCGCGCCAGGGTGACCCATAACGGCACGCTGATGGTTTCCCAGCCGTTCACATCACCTTGTGTCAGGGCATGCATTAGAAAACCGGCGACCGACTGGTTGTTGAAGGCCGCCACTCCGCCAGCCTGCAGTTGGGCTAGGATCGTGCCGGCGTAACCCAGCAGGCCGTTCGTCCCCACGGTAAACCAGGTGATCACGATGATGACAAGCGAACCAGCTATGGAGCCGATGACGGCCCTCCAGTTCCGGCGCCATATGAAGTACAGAATGAAGAGCGCAGGGGTAATCTTCAGCGGCACGATCAGTCCAAGCACAAACCCGGCCAGCCCGGGCCGCCCGCTGCGCAGTAGCAGATAACAGAGGCAGAAGCAGAACAGGATCAATGCTGAGATGTTGCCATGCCACAGATTATCCAGAATCGGTTGGAAGGTCAGGCCCAGGAAAACGATCCAGGCGACATGCCATACCCTGTACCGCGGGTCGCCGCGCCACGGGCGTGCCCAAACCACCAGGGCGATGGCGGCGCAGCTCAGCAGTATGTTGACGGCCAGCCACAAGCGGGCGGCAGCTGAGAAGTCCATGTTTGCGAAGGGGCGAAACAGCCAGGCATAAGCAGCTGGGTATATCCAACCTGTAGCTACAGGGCTATCAGGGAAAAAATGTTGATGGAAAGTGTCTAAAAATGGTTTTGCACTGGTGGTGAACATGCCTTCGGCCGGCTGAGGGATAAGTTCCTGGGCGCGACCGTTTGCCAGCAGTTGACCCGCCACATAGTAAGGTGAAAAGTCAATTGAGAACACCGGGTCGTTGATAGTGTTGACGCCGTAATAGGCAAAGAACGCCAGTGCAAACGCTATCAGGAACGCAGCGCTCAAGCGCAATGCGTTGTTCTCCAAATTAACCGGCGAATCATGGTTCATGGGTCACACTCCCAATTCTGCATAGCCTCGCCTGGTTGGCGCGGATGGAAGACCGGGCGAGGGCTTTCTGCCAAGCAACTGGTTATTAAAAAAGCACTCCAAGGGGGAACTTGCCGGAGCCTTGTACAATGCTTTAAAACAGGGCTGGTGTAATTGATTCGATCACCCGGCACGCATAGCTGGATTATATAACAGCCTAAAGACGCTCTGTATAAGATCTTGATTCCTTGGGTTCTATACAGAGACAGAATTAAACATTATGAGAGGATTATAGATAACTTGCAGGTGCAGGTCAAGTGATAGGAGGCAGTTCGTTCTTGTGCCAAAGAATGTGGCACTCCTAGGCAGGACGAAGGGAGAGAAATCACACAAGAAAGGCGAATTGAAGCATCAATCACTCCAGCCTGCCGCCGTGACTTCTACTATTTTGTACAGATCCCCTGGCGGGGAGATTGTCCCCTGTGGGGATGATGGGACTCATTGAATCGAGAGAGCCGGGACCTCCAAGCCCGGCTCTCTCGAATAAGGAGAAGAGAAATTGTCTCGCGGCAAAATCTTACCATCCGAATATTAAATACTCTCGATTCTTGCCATACACTTCCCCTACGCCAATTTGACGATTTTTTAGCCTTTTTTTCGCTTTTCGAGCTCTTCTGAGGGGCTGTAGGGGCGACATATATGTCGCCCTTCTCGTTTTGTGTCGTTGCGAACCGCCGAAGGCGGTGATATCATCCCCGCCAGGGGACATCGTCCCGGTGCTCTTCCGTGAGATGGCCTGGTGAGCAAGGTTTGGGCTTCATAAAATGCCTTATATAACCATTCTTGTGCGAGGTTTTTATCACGGAAGAAGCGTGTCGGATAAGTAATTTTGTTGTATACTTTTCTTGTGAACCTTTAGTGGGGTATATAAGATGCCCCCAAAACGATAAAAATGCGTCGCATCTCCGAGGAACGCACCCGCAAGGAAATGATCGACCCGCAACTCGAACAAGCGGGTTGGTATCTGCGTGACCATTCCAAGGTAAGAATCGAAATTCCCGTGGATGGCTATGACGCGGACCCCTGGAACGGTGTAACGGATTACTGCCTCTACCGCGAAAACGGGGAAGTGCTGGCGGTGGTGGAAGCCAAGAAGACCACGGTGGATGTGAAACTGGCGCAGACCCAGCTTGAATATTACGTCAAAGAGATCGAGAAGAACCAATCCTTTCGCCCGTTCGGATTTCTGGCCAATGGGTACGACATCCATTTTGTGGATGTGGGCTTCGCCTCCATGCGTCTGGTCAATGGATTCTTCACGCGTGAAGATTTGGAGAACCTGCTCTATATTCGCCAGAATGGGCAGAAACTTGGCGATACGCCCATCAACAATGAAATCGTTGACCGCTCCTACCAGCATGAAGCCATCCGCCGCGTGAGCGAAGCCTTCGAAAAAGGTAAACGCAAGGCCTTGCTCGTCATGGCCACCGGGACCGGCAAGACGCGCACCGCCATGGCCTTGATTGATGTGTTCATGCGTGCCAATCAGGCGCGGCGTATTTTGTTTGTTGCCGATCGCGACGAATTGGTCAGGCAGGCCAAGGCTGATGGGTTTGAAACGTTCCTGCCGGATGAACCGTGCACGCGATTGTTCAGTTGGGATATTGACACCACCAACCGACTGTTTGCAGTGACGTTGCAGACGCTCAGCAATATTTTCGAGCAGTTTTCTCCCGCCTTCTTTGACTTGATCATCTTCGATGAAGTCCATCGCTCGATCTTCAATCGTTACAGTGAGATCCTGCAGTATTTCGACGGGCGCATGATTGGCCTGACCGCCACGCCTGCCAGTTACATTGACCGCGACACCTTCGAAGCCTTTGACTGTCACGATGACAGGCCAACTTATCTTTATACCTACGAGCAGGCCATCAAGGACAAGTATCTGGTGGATTACACCCTCTACGCCGCCCAGACCCGCTTCCAGCGCGAGGGTTTGCATGCCGTGAACCTGACTGAAGAAGAACGCAACCTGCTCATCCAGCACGGACTCGACCCCGACGAGATCAATTACGAAGGGTCGGAACTCGAAGAGAAGGTGACCGTCACCGACATGCTCCGCCGCCAGTGGCAGGAGATCATGGATGTGGTCTTCAAAGATTCTTCGGGGACCTATCCGGGCAAAACGATCGTTTTTGCCATGACAAAAAAGCACGCCTTGCGGTTGCAGGATGCCTTTTATCAGGTATTCCCGCAATATGTGGACATGGCCAAGGTTGTGATAAGTCAAGGCGATTACCGCAGCAAAAATCTCAATGCCTTTAAAAGAGAAGACCTGCCGCGCATCGCCATTTCCGTGGACATGCTCGATACGGGTGTTGATATTCCCGAAGCGGTCAATCTCGTCTTCATGAAGCCTGTCCAGTCGCCCATAAAGTTGCACCAGATGATTGGGCGCGGCACGCGCAGCCAGCAGGCTTGTAAAAAGTTGGAGTTGCTTCCCAATTTCGAGAAGAAGGAATTTCTCATCATCGACTTTTGGGAAAATAATTTCAGCCGCGACGCCAAAGAAGCGCCTGATAATGTCACGCCTGTGATGGTGCGGGTGTTCAACACACGCTTGAGTTTATTGGAAACCTATCTCGACGACCAGCAAAACCCCGAATGCCAAAGTGTAATTAAAGATATGCGCCTCATGATTGCGCGCATCCCGACCGGGTCGCTTTTGGTGAGGCGCGCAATGCCCGAGATCGAAGACGTCTGGCAGGACGGCTTCTGGAATTATCTCCTGCCGGACAATGTCAAGAAGTTGCGTGAGAGGGTGGGACCACACCTGCGCTACGCCGCGGATGTGGACGTTGCCGCCGAGACTTTCATCAGCAAGATGGAACGACTGAAACTGGCGCGCCGCACAGGTAGGGAGACATGCGGTATCGCCCAATCCATCGCCGAAGACGGAATGAGATTATCCGAAAATATTCTTAACAAGCGCCAGGTCGAACTGCGCCGCAGGTGCATCCCACCGTCTTTGGAAACTGCAAGTTTCGACGAACTAGACGAAATCCGCGATGGGCTTGCCCGTGAGATGAAGAACAAATCCAGCCGCGCAGCCCCCTTGGTGATCGACTACCTGCGTGACTTCATCGCCGTGCGCGGCTATATCATGCTCACCAGGCGCGGCGAGCAGATGTATGTGGAAGAGTATCGCCGCCTGGTGGAGAAGCGCATTTTGGATTTGGTTGCCCATCACCCCACCGTGCAGGCCATTCAACGCGGTGAGTCCGTCACCGACGAGCAATTGCTCGAACTCGAACGTACATTGCACAAAGAACTCGGCGAAGGCGACTTGGAAGTCTCGCCCGAAAACATTCGCAAGGCCTTTGGCGGGCTGAAAGTGGATAGTTTCCTCGCCTTCGTCCGCCAGGTGCTGGAACTGGATGCCCTGCCCGATTATCGCGACGTGGTGCAAAGGCAGTTTGAAGGCTACATTACACAGCATCAATACAACGCCGACCAGATCCGCTTTTTACGCGCAGTGCAGAGTGTGTTTTTGGAGAAGCGCAAATTAGTGGCGGCAGATTTGTACGAGCCGCCGCTCACGAACTTTGGGGCAGATGCGGTGGATAGGTGGTTTAGTAAAAAGGAAGTGAATGAGATGGTAGAATTTACCAATCGCCTTATAGTCGAGTGAGGAAATTATGAGCGAAATTATTAATGTTTACTGCGATGAAAGTTGTCATTTAGAAAATGACCGCCAGCCAGTGATGGTTTTAGGGGCGGTTTGGTGTCCGTTGGAGAAAACGCGAGAGATTGCAATCCGAATTCGTGAACTTAAAACGAAGCATGGGCTACCGCCAAATTTTGAAATCAAGTGGGTTAAAGTGTCTCCCGCGAAGCTAGGTTTTTATTTTAATGTGCTGGATTATTTTTTTGACGACGACGATTTGCATTTTCGGGGATTGATAGCAGATAAAACCAAATTGACTCATGGCGAACATAGCCAAACGCATGATGAATGGTACTTTAAAATGTACTTCGACATGCTAAAAGTTATTTTGTTTCCTCACTCGCATTATCGTATTTATATGGACTTTAAAGACTCGCGAACACAAAGCAAAGTTGAGCATATTCAAAAATTACATGAAGTGCTCAGTAACAACCTGTATGATTTTCGACGTGAGGTCATCGAAAGAGTCCAGGCTGTTGATTCTAAAGAAGTCGAGCAACTCCAGTTAGCGGACTTGCTGATTGGGGCAGTTGCTTATGTAAATCGTAACCTTCGAACCAGCGAGGCAAAATTGGCTTTTGGTCAGAGAATGCAAGAGCGCTCTGGCTATAAATTGACAAGCAAAACTTTGTATCTAGAAGACAAAGTAAATCTGTTTCTCTGGCAGCCAGATTGGGGGCGGGAAAATGACAAATAAACTTGACTGGATACCAGACCTTGTTCAAATTTCAGATTTCGGCGGTGATTGGGATAAATATCTCAACGCGCTCTATCAGTTCTTCCGAAAAGACTTTATCGAATCGAATCCACTGTTCCGCGGGGCATCTGTTGGCATAACAAAGCACCCGTATTCGCAGGGTAAAGAGTCAACTTTTTGGCATATCATTTCAGAAGGTAAGATTGAACAAGATCGCAACCCTGATTTTGAAAGGTGCAAGCGCATTCGCTGGCCACGCGCAATCATTGAGCATTGCGACGGTGAAATTTCAATTCAAGTATGGGAAAATATGCACGGGCGGGAAAAGCGTACGTTGATTCGGCTAATCTTTGCTGAAAATGACTATTTGATAGTTCTTGCCTGGCATAAAGCCACCGTATTATTGGTCACGGCGTATTTGGTCACTTGGGAAAGTCAGAAGCGCAAACTACAAAAAGAATATGAAGCATTTAAAGCCGATGCCGCCCTCTAGTCGAGGACGGCATCCGTTCTCCTTCTACTCATGGTAGATGAGATATATACAGTATAGAACAATATAGACGATTGTCAAGAACCATTTGTCACATCTTTTGAAACTCTGGAACCTCCCATGCTCACCGACCCCAAACTTCGCTCACAGGTAGACTCCCTCTGGGATAAATTCTGGACCGGCGGTCTCGCCAATCCTCTCGACGCCATCGAGCAGTTTTCCTATTTGCTGTTCCTTAAGCAGCTTGAGGACCGCGAGAATCAGGCCGAACGGCAGGCCAAACGCCGGGGGGAACCCTGGCAATCCAGGGTCCCAAAGGAGATGCGCTGGAGCTACTGGTCCCAGTTGCCCGCCGAGGCCTCGCTCGATCATCTCAAGAAGGAAGTCTTCCCCAATATCGTCAACCTGGCCCCTTCAGGCGAGATCAATTCATTCGGGCAGTACATGCGCAATGCCGAGTGCAAGATCAGCAAGCCCTCCCTGCTCATCGAAGCCTGCAAGTTGATCGACCAGATGGACATTTCCAGTCAAAATCAAGACGTGCAGGGCGATATCTTCGAGTACATGCTCAATCATTTGAACATCTCTGGGCGCAACGGGCAGTTCCGCACGCCGCGCCACATCATCCGCATGATGGTTCAGATGACCGCCCCGCAGCCGCACGAGCGCATCGGTGACCTGGCTGCCGGCACGGGCGGGTTCCTGGTCAATGCCTACCAGTACATCCTGGAGTCGCACACCTCGCCCGAGATCCTGGAATACGACGAGACCGGTTTCCCGCATCATCTGATCGGCGACAAGTTGACCAAGGAAGAGGCGCAGGCTCTGCAATCGCCCAAAGCCTTGCGCGGCTTCGACAATGATTCGGGCATGACCATGCTGCGTATCGGCTCGATGAACCTGATGCTGCATGGTCTCGAGTCGCCCCAGTTCTTTTATACCGACACGCTCTCGAAGAATTTCGAGCAGACCAAAGAGTACGATTTGATCCTGATGAACCCACCTTTCAAAGGCGCGGTGGACAGGAACGATGTCAACCCGACCCTGCCCGACAACACCACCAAGAGCGAACTTCTCTTCCTGCATCTCGTCCTGCGCGCCCTCGACATGGGCGGGCGCGCCGCCGTCATCGTGCCGGACGGGGTGCTGTTCGGTTCCAGCCGGGCGCACGTCGAGACCCGCCGCAAGATCATCGAGGAGAACCGTCTCGACGGCGTGATCTCCATGCCTTCGGGTGTGTTCAAGCCCTATGCGGGCGTCAGCACCGCCATCCTGTTCCTCACCCGCGGCGGCCGGACCGAACGTATCTGGTTCTACGACATGGCCCACGATGGCTTCTCGCTTGACGACAAGCGCACGCCTGTGGCAGAGAACGACATCCCCGATGTTGTGGAATGCTGGAAGAAAAGAAATGATCAGGAGTTCATAAAAAGCAGGGAGCAGAGGATCGTGGAGTTGCGCAAGCAGTTGGTCCCATTGAAGGAAAAACGCTTGCAGTTGCAGGCGGAGATCAACCGGTTGACCTTTGAGCAGGCGATCACTGACCCCACGGCCCCTCAGTCACTTCGTGACACCTCCCCCAAATCCAGCATAAAAAATCCGGATATCAACCCGTCGTCTACTACCGGATTTGGGGGAGGCCGGGAGGGGGTTGATTTATCTGCCGCCCAACAACTGCTCTCTGATCTCTCTTCTCTGATCTCTTCTCCTCAATCCGAACTTGACCGTCTCACCCGCCAGTTCTGGGTGACGAAGGATCAGGTGAAGGCCAATAAATTCGACCTCTCCGCCAGCCGCTACCGCCAGGCCGATAATGACATAGCCTGGCACGAATCCCCGCAAGTAACCCTTGAAAGATTGTCGCGTCTTGAGCATGTTATGACGGAGGAAATCAAGTCGCTTAGTGAGTTATTGAAATGAAGCCACTTGGCGAAATTGTAAAGATTATTAAAGGCGGCAAAGCACCAGAAGTTTTCGATGAGCCGAGACCAGGTGCTTATCCCTATCTTCAAATTGAAGATTTGCGTCCCGACCCAACTCCCAAATATGCGATTGATAAAGATGGCACTATTGCAACAAAAGAAGATGTCTTAATCGCGTGGGATGGCGCAAACGCAGGAACAATAGGTTTTAATCTTGAAGGGTATATTGGAAGCACTATCGCTATCTTGCGTCCAACACAAGATGATATTCATGCACCTTATCTTGGTTATTTCTTGCGAAGTAAATTTAGCGAGATTCAAGAGAATACAACAGGCGCAACAATTCCTCATGTGAATCGTGGTTATCTTGAAAGTTTGCGGTTGCTTCTCCCGCCCCTGCCCGAACAACGCCGCATCGCCAGCCTGCTCTCGCGTGCTGACCGTTTGCGTCGCCTGCGCCGGGTAGGTGATTCCCTCAGCGCCTCCTTGCTCCAGTCCGTGTTTTTGGAGATGTTTGGAAATCCAAAAACGAACTCAAAACACTGGCAAGTAGAAAAGTTTAATGATGTTTGCGAATCTCGTCTTGGTAAAATGCTCGATGAAAAACAGCAAACAGGAAAACACTTGCGATCTTATCTTCGTAATATAAATATTCAATGGGCAAACATTGATTTGTCAGATGTCGCTCAGATGGATTTCAACGAAAAGGATAGAGAAGAATTCCGTTTGAAGAATGGTGATGTTTTAATTTGTGAAGGTGGTGAAGTTGGGCGCTCCGCAATTTGGCGAGATGAAATGCCAGAATGTTATTTTCAAAAAGCCTTACATCGCGCTCGTCCGAATCCAAAACTTGCAATTCCTGAATATATTATCTGGCTTATGTTCATGATGGCGCAAACTGGCGGCTTGGGTGATTTCACATCACAGGTCACAATTGCACATTTAACTGGTGAAAAACTCAAAGAATTGGTAATCCCTGTTCCTTCGATGCCCCAGCAAGAACAATTCGCGAGGGTCGTGCGGCAGGTCGAGTCTCTGCGCTCGCGGCAGGCCGAGTCCGCGCGGCAGGGGGAGGTGTTGTTTCAAGCGCTTTTATCACAATCATTTGGAGAAGCATGATGGAGGAAAAATTGTCTTCTTTACTTGAATATGCCCGAGCCGAAGGGCGAGTTTGTCCCATGCCAGATTATTGGAATCAACTTTGGGAAATGTTGCCAGATAAAAAGCGCGTTGGCTCAGGCTGGGAGCCACCCTTGCCATTAATTCTTACCGCTTGGTGGGATACACCTGCTTTGTTAAAAATCTTGAGACTTCAAGAGCATATTCACTACGCGGCAGAGCATGGCGTTTTGGATAATGTCGATAAATTTCTAAGAGCATTATCAAATGACCAGTGGTTCAAACTTAATTCATGAACAATTCACGACGGTCGCGCAGCGGGTCGAGTCCCTGCGCAGGCGGCAAACCGAGTCCGCGAGGCAGGCGGAGGGGTTATTTCAGTGTTTGTTGAGTCAGAGTTTTGGAGGCTAAATAATATGAATGGAACTGATAAATTGCTCTATGAGAAGGCAAATACCTATCGTCTGCATGCTGATAATCTGAGATGGACTCTCTTGGGTGGGTATGTGGCTTTTTTTGCAGCCGTAATGCTGCAACTGAAAGATACTGGGGTACAGCCCAACCTTCAAACAGCCCTAGTATTCCTGGCCATCTGTAGTGTTTCAATTTTCTATCTTTTTATAATGGCTGTACAAAGCTGGTATTACAACTTATTTTCGGAATATGTTGAGGCTTGTGAAAGAAGGTTGGTTAGTGGGAAGAAATTGGAAGCGCTGTCGGAATTTACAGAGCACTCTAAAGCACATATAACTCCACTACACCCTTCATTTTCCTTTGCACTCTATGTTGTTGCGCTCACCAGCCTTGGGTTTCTTTTACCAGTGGTTCGTTATATAGTTTTTTGTTACAACATTGATATCCAAAACAATATCGGATGGTTTGTGGGTTCTGCAATTCTTTGGCTTATGGTTTACATTATTGGGTTCAATTTATTGTTAAGGTATTGGCAAAATTTTACTTATCCGATAATTTCTTTTCTACTCACAGATGAATCCCGCAGACGCAAGCAGAAGAAATGAGACATTTTAATCAAATTTCTGTATTCGTCTATACCTGAAAACAATTCACGACGGTCGCGCAGCGGGTCGAGTCCCTGCGCAGGCGGCACATCGTCCCCGTAGGGGAGGGCGAGTCCGCCCGGCAGGCGGAGGGGTTGTTTCTATCCTTATTGCACGAAGCATTCCGCGGCAATTCGTAGGGGCGAGACACGTCTCGCCCCTCTAAAAACCTCGCCGCGGCTGTACCGCAGGCGGCCACCCAAATAAATCCACAAAATTCCCCTTGCAAATTTAGAACATTTGTACTATAATACCCATGCGGCAATCCAAGTCTTCCTTGCTGTGTTCGCTTGTACCTTTACAACCGAATATCGCGTAGGGGCACGACTTGTCCTGAGCTAGTCGAAGGATACATTGTCCCGGCGCTCTTCTGGGATATCGTGCCCGTCTCGGGTTATCGTGCCCGCAGGGGACATCGTCCCTGTCATGGAGACAGCTCCTGCTCTCTGATCTCCGTTATCTAATCTCATCTCTTTAGGGTATTCGATTGACTTGCTTAAAATCGCAAATGGTCAGAATCTTTTACCTGCAAATGGACTTAGTAATGAGGAAGCTCTCGAGTAAAATTCAGAGCTCGCCGGAATCCTTTCGTTATTCGATTAACCCTCAATTCAATCGAATACCGAGGCGTTCTGAGCGCAGCGTGCGCGCTCTGCGGCATTCGCGAAGCAGCCCTGTGGGCCAAGTCGCACACCGTCCCGGTGTCCTTCCGGGAGAGCGCCATATCGACGACATGAGTCGTCGATAGAGTGGCTTGCACAAAATCCAGTCATTCGTTCCTCTTCGTTTTGACAATTAATTTGTGCGCTCTGCGACCTTTGCGGATCATCCCCGTGGGACAAGGAGCACACCGTCCCGGTGTCCTTCCGGGAGAGTGCCATGTCGAAGACATTGCGCAACACATCGTCCCCGCCAGGGGATCCCTGTGGGACGAGTCGTCGACAGATCTGCTTTTGGGCAGCGTAGACGAGGACAGTCACAAGGCCAGGAAAATAATTGTTCCTCAATTGTTCCTCAGAAACAATGCACACCCCTGGCCTCTCCGATCTTCGTGCCCCCACCCCCGGTGGTTCCACTCGTATCCTCCCCTAACCGAGGCTGTTCTCCGCTCTCTACTCTCCGCCCCACACATCGTCACGGTGTCCTTCTGGGAAAAGGAGTTGTTTGATTTGCTTAAAAACAACCTCCGTCGATTTTTTACGCTCACAAGGTAACTTTATGAAGAACCTCCACTTGAAAATCCCCTCCCAGCGCCTGGTTGTTTGTTTCCTCTTCTTGGAAGAAACAAACAACCAACCGATGCCTGGTCGAGCCGGTCTGAGCGGAGCGTAGACGAAGACATCTCTTGTCATTCCCGAAACTATGTCCCCCCATTTCTGGTTTGGAAATGGGGGGACTATACACCGTCCCGGTGCCCTTCCGGGAGGGGGGCCTTCCGGGGGCCCGCGGCTGACACAAAGCGAAACGCCCTCAAGGTTGAGAGCGTTTCTTCTGGCGGGGAGGGCGGGATTCGAATACCATCCCCTAGCCGAGGCGTGTGCGCTCTGCGACATCAAGTCGTAGAGCGCCATATCGACGACATGAGTCGTCGATAGAGTTGCCATCGCGAAGCACCCCAGTGGGGCAAGCCGCCACGAGCCGAGGCTGCGTCATGCGCGCACTGCGGCCTCAAGTCGCAGTGCGCCACATCGAAGGCAAGAGCCTTCGATGAATGCCCTCGACCGGTTTGGCGACATGAGTCGCCAAACACGGCTGTTTCGGCGCCATCGGCTGAGGCGGCTTCCAGCCGCCACACTTGCACCGCACGCAAGTGCAGGTGTCAGCCACATCGACGCCATGAGGCGTCGATACTAAGCCGAAGCTCCATTTCGTGGGCCCGCGGCTGACGCGAAAACCGCGCCTTTGCAAGCGCGGTTCTCTCTCTGGCGGGGAGGGCGGGATTCGAACCCGCGGCTGAGTTTTTAACCCCAGCACTCACTTAGCAGGCGAGCCCAATCGGCCTCTCTGGCACCTCCCCATATGAACGTTGCACGTTTTCAAGTTCATGCTTAACGTGCCAACGTTTGAACGTGTCAACGTCCCAACGTTTGAACGTGTCAACTTGCAAACGTGCCAACGTTTGAACGTGTTAACGTGCAACCCTCAGCGGAGGGAGAGGGATTCGAACCCCCGGTGACCTTACGGCCACGACTGATTTCAAGTCAGTTGCCTTAAACCACTCGGCCATCCCTCCGGGAGAAAAAGATTTTACCATAACTTGAGGCGCTACAAGGCATTAGTATAACAGACAAACTTGGTATAATTCACGCCCGACGCAGTCCTGGGTTTCTTATCTCTCAGGTTTGCAAATTGTTCGAGGAGCAGGATGAAAAAATATCACCTTTGGACCGAAGGTTGCCAGATGAACGTGGCCGACTCGCAGCGCCTCGGGTCAGCCCTTGAACGCCTGGGCTATGGATTTACCGGTAAAGCCGAAGATGCCGATGTGATCGTTCTAAACACCTGCGTTGTGCGCCAGTCCGCCGAGGATAAGGCTTACGGCCGTTTAAGCTCCCTGCGGCCTCTGAAAACCAGGAATCCCAACCTGGTGGTCAACCTGATGGGCTGCCTGGTTGGCATCCGGGATAACGAGCAGTTGCGCCTCCGCTTTCCTTATGTGGATGTTTTTTCCCCGCCCTCGGACCCCGGCCCCCTCATCTCGTTCCTGACCCAGGGAGAGGCGCGGGCGCTCGATGCGCTCCAGACCGGGGAGCGGTTCGCCGTTATGGACGGCGACATGCTTCTGCCGGAGCACGAGCGCGGCAAAACCGTCTCCGTCTTCCTGCCCGTAGTCTTGGGCTGTTCGCACGCCTGCACGTTCTGCATCATCCCCTCCCGGCGCGGGGCCGAGCGCTCGCGCCCGGCGGATGAGATCGAGGCCGAAGCCCGCTCCCTCGCCGCCCAGGGTGTGAAAGAGATCACCCTGCTCGGCCAGATCGTGGATCGCTATGGGAAGGATCAGCCCGACGGTCCGGACCTGGCCGCGCTGCTGCGCAGGCTGGATCGGGTGGAAGGCCTGGAACGCATCCGCTTCCTTACTTCTCACCCGAATTATTTTAGCGAAGAACTCATGGATACCGCCGCGGAACTTCCCAAAGTAATGCCGCATATCGAGATCCCCATCCAGGCCGGCGCTGATGAGATCCTGAAGAAGATGCGCCGCGGCTACACCCAGGCCGATTACCGTTCCATTGTGGCGAAGATCCGCACCCGCCTCCCCGGCTGTTCCATCGCCACCGATATCATCGTTGGCTTTCCCGGCGAGACCGAGCCGCAGTTCATGGAAACCTTCCATCTCCTTGAAGACCTGCGCATGGATGTGGCGCACCTGGCGCGCTACTCGCCGCGGCCCGGCACGGTGGCGGAGCGCCTCTATCCCGATGATGTGCCGGAAGAAGAGAAGATGCGCCGCTTCCGCTTGCTGGAAGACCTGCAGGAGAAGATCGGCGGTGAGATCAACACTCATTATCTTGGCCAAAAGGTCGAAGTGCTGTTCGAAGAGAAGGTCAAAGGACGCTGGCGCGGCCGCACGCCCACCAACAAGCTGGTTTTTGTGGAGAGCGACCACGACCTGCGCGGCAGGGTCCTGCCAGTGCTGGTAACTTGGACCGGGCCGTGGTCCATGCAGGCAAGAATTTCGTAATGGCGGCGTATACATTGCCCTTACAAGAGACTCGATGAGAAAGCACTTGCACGGATTTACGAAAAAAAACATGCACTATCTGAGAGAGCAGAAGGTCCGTCCGGTTGCCGTCTGTGTCTGCCGGGACAGGGAACGCATCCTGGTGGCTGAATACCTTGAAAAAGGCCGCCTCTACTACCGCCCGCTGGGTGGGACGATCGAGTTCGGGGAGCATGGCGAGCAGACGGTCGAGCGTGAATTCCACGAGGAGCTCGGCACCGGGCTGACCGGGGTGCGCTACCTGGGCACACTCGAGAATATCTATGTTCACGGGAAGCTGCGCGGGCACGAGATCGTCCTCGTTTATGACGGTCGCCTGTCCGACGACCGCCTGTATGAAAAAGAAACCATCCAAGGGGATGAGTTGGGTGAGCCTTTCAAGGTGGTCTGGAAGCGGCTGGATGAGTTCGGACCTGGGAAACCGCCGGTCTATCCGGATGGACTGCTTGCGCTTCTTGGGGTATAAACCAGGTTGAAGCTGGGCTGCATGAAACAACATACCCGCCTTGCCATCCAACAACGCGTCCTGACGCCCTACCGCCTCGCCTTCTTCGACAGGCTGGCCGCAGCCTGCGACGGCGGTTTGAGCGTCTTTGCCGGCCTGCCGCGCCCCGAAGAATCGATCACCACCACCGATACGCTGCAAATTGCAAGTTACACGTTTGCACGGAATATCCATTTCCTGCGCGGCCCTTTTTACCTTTGTTATCAACGCGGCCTGCTCACCTGGCTGGCAGACTGTGATCCCGACCTGCTTATCGTGGAAGCCAACCCGCGCTACCTTTCGACGCCCTCCGCCCTGCATTGGATGAAACAGCGTGGGCGCCCGGCGCTCGGCTGGGGGCTGGGTGCGCCGCCGCTCAAGGGACCCTTGTCCGGCCTGAGAAAAAGCCGCAGGAGCTCCTTCCTGCGACCGTTCGATGGGCTGATCACCTACAGCCGCCGCGGGGCAGACGAGTACGCCGCCCTTGGTTTCCCGGCTGACAGGATCTTCATTGCCCCCAACGCGGCCTCGCCGCCTCCTGCGCTTCCTTTGCCCCTGCGCCCGCCCACTTTTGATGGAAAGCCATGCGTGCTTTTCGTTGGACGACTCCAGGCTCGCAAGCGGATCGACGACCTCCTGCAAGCCTGCACCGCCTTGGGCGAAGACATCCGGCCGCGCTTGGTCATCGTGGGCGACGGGCCGGAACGCACTGCCCTGGAAGCGCTGGCGAAAACGATCTACCCGTCCGCTGAATTTCCCGGCGCAAAGCACGGAGCGGAACTGGCCCCTTATTTTTCCGCCGCGGATCTGTTCGTCCTGCCCGGGACTGGCGGGCTGGCGGTGCAGGAGGCCATGTCTTACGGGCTGCCGGTCATCATGGGCCGGGGGGACGGGACGAACGATGATCTCGTCCGCCCTGCCAACGGCTGGCAGTTAACGGGTCCGGAGGCGCTGGCGGGAGTGCTGCGGGAGGCGCTTTCAGACGTCGCGCGCCTGCGGGCGATGGGAGCCGAGTCCTACCGCATTGTGGCGGAGGAGATAAATTTGGAGAAGATGGTGAGGGTATTTATGGAAGCATTGAACAAGTTCCAGAAGCAGGAAAACTGACCCCGTGAGGTTTATTGCCTCGCGTTCATGATTTTGCCGGATGATCCGCCGCCCGGCCCGGCCGCAGTTCGCTGCGCGCCAGCAGGAGCACCGCCGCCAGGATCAGTCCGCCGCCCAGCAGGGTAACGGGCTGGAGGATCTCCCCGAAAAGTAGCGCGGCCAGCAATACTGTCACAACCGGCTCGAGGGTGGAAAGCATCGAAGCGTCGGTCGGGCCGATGAGTTTGAGTCCCGCCAGGAAGGCCACCACTGGGATGACCGTGGCGATGAGTGTCACCGCCGCCACGGCCAGCCAGCCCGCACTTGTGACCGGCCAATGCGGTCCGTTGATGGCGGTCAGCGCGCCGTAGACGAGGCCTGCCGCAGCAAAAATGACGGTGGAAGATTGCACGGCCGAGACCTGCCGCATCACGCCCGTCCCGACGATGATGTAGACCGAATAGATCACGGCGGCGGATAGCGCCAGCAGGATGCCCCTCCACTGGCCGCCCTGCGGATTGGCGGTCAGGGCCGCGCCCAGGGTGGCCAGCCCGAGGGCGATGATCTTGAGGCGCTGGATCTTCTCTTTGAGGAAGATGGCAGACAGGATGACAACGAATGTTGGATAGAGATAGAGGAGCAGGGCCACCAATCCCGCCGAGGCATATTTGATGGCGGTCAGGTAGCAAAAGGATTGTCCCACGTAGCCGAGGGCGCCCATGCCGACCAGGCGGACGAGTGCCCCGCCGCGCGGCAGGGATTCGCGGCGGATAATGAGCAATGCTGCCAGCAGGAGGGCGGAGAAGGTGAAACGCAGAAAAAGCAGGGTGAAGGTATCCAGCCCGTTGGCGTAGGCGTAGCGGCCAAAGATGGCCAGCGTCCCAAATGAAGCCGCCGAGATGACAATGAAGGTGACGCCGAGGGCGCGATTCATGCCCCGATTATAGCCTGACTTGGTCGGAGTCCCGCCAGCCGGTCGGTCAGACCTCTGGAAGCCCAGGATGCGCTTCATATAATCCTTTGCAGGTTACAACCTTTTCCGTGG
>Ga0209777_10004300_pt1 | contig 16909 bp, 10 predicted proteins | sample FrelakmetHBP12HB_FD_187147 | JGI IMG/M metagenome (GOLD analysis project Ga0209777, IMG submission 187147) | Freshwater lake sediment microbial communities from the University of Notre Dame, USA, for methane emissions studies -HBP12 HB (SPAdes)... | ecosystem: Environmental > Aquatic >...
TACTTGAACCCCTATATTAATTTCCGCCGTCCCTGTTTCTTCCCGGTAGTAACTATCGACCCAAAAGGCAAGATGCAGAAAAAGTATCTCTATGAGAAGATAAAAACCCCCTACGAACAACTGAAGTTATTACCAGGAGTGGCAACTTACCTGCGCCCGGGTATAACCTTACAGCAGATGGATGCCATGGCCAACCAGATGAGCGATAATGAATTTGCGGAAAGGATGGTGAAAGCACGTTCCCAACTATTTAAACAAACCGATAGCTTCTCTCTTGGGGATGAAGTCAATCAGCTTCCGTCAGACTCATTCTTCGATTAGAAAAGACTCTGAGAGTGCACGATTCAAAAAATCCCCGGACGGATAATTCCTACCGGGGATTCTCTGATTCGGTTATTTAGATTTGCGTTTTTTGATAGGGATATAGATATCCATTTGCGTTATATTATTGTGCTCCCAAGGGTGGTCCCTCTCGTCGTAATACTCAAAATCATTGCGTTTCTCATCGAAGAGATACTCAGAGCGGGGCAGCCAGTCTTCCAGAATGCTTTTCCACGTGTCTCTGACGGATTGCGGATACTTTTCACTTGATACTGGAGGCGTGGTAAATTTGGCGTATAATCCCCCCGGCATTTTCATCTCGTACATATCCTGTTCTCTCTGAGCTAGTTCCTCTTTACTATCGACGCCAACACCCAACAGGTAGGTGAACGTACTTGTTACAAGGTCGGTATCGAAACAAAGGGTATATTCGCAATGCCGTGATCTGGAGAAAACGCAGTGTAACCGAGTCAACGGCGCAGCAGATTCCATATTGATGGTTTCCCAGTACAACGGGATATTATGGGTAAATTTAACATCAGGCATAGTATGACGGCTGGTGAAGCCGATAATAACAAAAGGTTGTTTTTCGATAATTTGCGGATGCAAAGCGATTCCTCCAATTAATTTATTATTAAAGTCTTCCAGTGTCATTCTTGCCGGTAATTCTATTCCGGCATGGAGACGGTAGAGCGAGGGCGGGTATCCGAAACACTTTTTACAAACCTTGGTGAAACCAGCGTGTGTTTCATACCCTTACTCCACCGCCACGTCGATGACCTTTTTGCCGCGGCATAAATCATACAACTCATACTGCAGTTTACTTTTGGTGACATATTCCATCAGAGGCATTCCGGTGAGCTGTGCAAAGACACGGCAAAAATGGAACGTCGAATAATGGGATTCTTGCGCCAGCTCTCGGGTAGTCATCTTTTCTGTGATACGCGTATCGATTGTATCCAGGACTAGTTGTATATTTACGGTGTCTCCCGTGTTGTTGCCTCCGTTACCATATGGTAACCAGATTATAACAAGCGGTTAAAATGGTGTGCTTATCCTGGAATGCTAAGTTTCTTAAAAATACTTAACGAGAACATGTTTCCGACGGAAATAATACAGACACTATGTTAATGGATTATCAGGCTAAACCCCTATAATGACAATAAGATTTACCAGTAGATGGTAATGCTTTCTACTATTACCGGGTTGCCAGCATTATCGCTAATATAATAATACGATCTAAGTGAATCCCACCACGCATCATTACGAATGTCGGCTGGTGGAACTTTATACACTTCCAAACCTCGATATACTTTATATAATTTTACACGTGAGAATGTATCGGGCGATCCAGTGCAATCGACATACCCCAGACCATAATCAGTGGTTAGGAAAGCGTCCAGAGCGTGTCCGGCACTGCTGTTGGTGAACCAGAGCTGTACCTCGGCGCAGCGGATCCCTGCCGCCTCAGCATGATTGTGTAGGTCGCGGGAAAATTGAGAGCAATCGTACACATTCGCAATGTAAGCATGGTTTTCCGTAGTATCCTGCGCTAGAAACGTCATTAATTGGGCATATGTTGGGTCCACAGCTTTCGGGTTATCTACCAATACTACGTCAGTGCAGTCTTTACTCTCATTTATCGTAACACCGAGCCCACGCAAAGTGCTTTGGGCTACAGAGAGTTGTGTTTGTGTCTGTGTCAGTGTATTTTGTAACGTGGTAACGGTTTGTTGAGCGGTAGTCAATTGTGAGATCGAGGTGCTTAGCTGCGTGCGGGCGCCCGAAAGGTCATTCTGTGTAGTGATTAATTCGTTGGTTTTATCCGATAATTTCTGTTCCGTATTGGTAAGTTCTGTTTGGGTAGTCGCCAACGTGGTTTTGGTAGCGGTAAGATCAACTTTATTTGAGGCCAGTGCAGTCTTGGTATCTGCAAGTTCATTATTCGCAGCGATGAGTTTCCCTTCCGCGACATTCAATTTGGATTGTGTGTCGGCCAATTCAATTTTGGTGGCGTTTAATTCAGTACGGGTTGAGGTTAATTGTATTGTGGTCAATATAGCCCATAACAGCAGCCCGGCAACAGCGACACCGCCTATAATCAGAATCAAATTAAGCTTGTTTTTCACGTTAACACCTCGCAATAAACTAGAAATGCACGATTAACTTGTGATTCTATTCAGCATAGTATAAATGAATATCACGGGCAAGTTAACTTGTTCAACTTTTCTTTTAGAATACAGGTAACCGCCATCCTGGTTAAAACAGAAGCTGCAAGTATTAAACTATAACGCTTCCGCTACCAGTTCGCTGATGTCCTTGATTTCGAGTATATTACCCTTATCTTGAGTGGTGACTGTATCCTCGAAGTTTGCCATGCAGTAAGGACAGGCTGCTGCCAGGATATTAGCTTTGGTGTCCAGTGCCTGCTGGACGCGAATATCTGAGAAACGTTCGGTTCGTTTGGTTTCTTCCCAGATTCTGCCGCCGCCACCGCCGCAACAAAGGCTGTTTTCATGATGGTTGAGCATTTCCACTAATTCCAACCCGGGAATGCTACTGAGAACGTAGCGCGGCTCTTCATAGACCTTATTGTGTCTGCCTAAATAGCAAGAATCATGCAGGGTCACTTTTTTCTTGATTTCCCGCACAAATTCCAATTTTTTATCCTTAATCAAATCAGCAATAAACTGGGAGACATGCTGCACCTCGAATTTGGCACCTAATTCCGGGTACTCATTCTTAAAAGTATGATAGCAGTGCGGTGACGAAACGACGATTTTGGTAACCCCGGCTTTATTCATGGTGTCGGCGTTAGTATGGGCAAGATTTTTAAAAAGTTCTTCGCTACCGGCTTTCCGGATACTCTCACCGCAACATGACTGGTCATTGCCTAAAATACCGAATCTAACCCCGGCTTTTTGCATTATCTTAACGGTGGCTTTGGCTACTCTTATCAGTTTAGGATCATACGAGTTATAGCAGCACCCAAAGTAGAGCACCTCCATACCTTTGGTGAAAAGAGGCACTCCCAATTCTTTTGCCCAATCGGAGCGTTTTTCCCGGCCTTCACCCTGCGGGTTGCCAACGCCTGAGATATTTTTTGCAGTGATGCGTAATGAATCTGGCACTCCCCCAATACCCATTTCAACGATAGCACGGCGGAATGATCTCCAGACATCGATTATACCGACACCCCTCGGGCATTTATCTACACACCAGTTACAAGTGACACACAGCCACATATCCTCGTTCTCGAAATCCGGCAAGCCGAGTTGCGCCTGATGCATAGTTTTGCGTACCAGGAAACTACGCACCAAATTCCAGGGGCAGGTAGCGGTGCATGTGCCGCATTGATAGCAGAGCTTGCATATCTCGCCGCCCTCTTCTTTAATTATATCTATGGCGTCCTGATACGGTGCGATGGTCATTCTTTTACCCTCTATATTACTTAACCGCCATTCTGCTAATTAGATGGAAGCCAGTTTCAACTGTCTTTGCGAGTCCACCTCAGACGGACGCGGCAATCTTAACAAATTGTAACGGGCTTCCAGCCTCCGCTGAAATGACGTTACATTAGCCAATTAATCCTTTCGCTTTTAATATCGTCGCCGGGCTATTGATATGTTTTTTCAACCATTTATTATATTCTTTTGGTTCCGCGCCCAAAGCTATTGCCATCAGTTCGCTGAAATGTATCACTGGAACCTTGGTCTTGGTTTGGCGAGTATCCAGATTCGCCATGCACAGCGGGCAGGCAGTAACGATGCCGACTGCGCCGGCATCAATCGACGCCTGACAAATATCGTCTACCAGTTTTTTAACGATATCGGTTCTGCCTAATAACAAACTACCGCCGCAGCACTCCACTTTATGAGTCCATTCTACCGGTTCTGCCCCAATAGTAGACATTAAATTATCGAGCAGCATCGGAGATTCGGCATTATCGAACTCGGTCACTTCCGGCGGCCTCACCAGATAGCAACCGTAGTATGCGGCGAGTTTCAACCCTGCTAATGGTTTTTTAACCTTTTTCGTAATCTCTTCGGTACCCAGTTCTCTTGCGAAAATTTCTATTAGGTGTCGCGTTTCGGTTTTGTTATTGAATGGCATACCAATTATTTTTTCAACCTTCTGGCGGAGGTCATCGTTACGGGCTAAATCAAAATGAGTCTGTTTAAATCTCAGGTAACAGGCAGCACAGGCAACGGCAATATCCAACCCGGCTTTTTCTGCGATGGCCAGGTTACGAGCCGGTAATGCCAGCGAAAGCTCGTAATTAGTACAGTGCCCCGATGATGCACCGCAGCAATTCCAGTCTTCTAATTCCAACAGATCCACGTCCAGTAATTTAGCGGTCGCGTGAACCGAATGGTTATATTCAGCCGCAGTTGATTCCAGCGAACAACCTGGATAATATCCGTACTTTATTTTTCCCATAATCTAACCTGTTTTCCCGGTTAATTCGTAAATACGCTTGATTTCCTTATGACCTTTGATGCGGTGAGGAATTACGGCTAGTTTCCCGCGGGTGAACATCTTTACACCCAACACTGCATCCTGCATTAATCCCTTAATCTTAAAAACGTTACCGCTGAAGATGGTGTACCACAAAATCATCCCCAATTCATAAACCCTACCGAATAACTTGACGTCAGTGATGAAGGTATGATGAAACAGCGGTAGTTTGGTCGTGCTCAGACGTTTTTCCTTTAATGCTATCTCCCGCAGATTATCCATCACCAGTACAATTTCGATGTCATTGGGGCAGCGGGTAGCGCATGTTTCGCAACTGAGGCAAATCCAGAAAGTGTTGCTGTTTAACACCCTGTCTTTTAGTCCAAGTTGTACCATGCGTAACATCTGGTGCGGCGGATAGTCCATCTGATATGCAGACGGGCAGCCGGAACTGCAGGCGACGCACTGGTAGCATCTTTCCAGGTGGGCATGGCTCTGGTCCCTTACTTCTTTATAGAAGGTAGGATTAACGGTTTCCTTGCCTTTTTCAGTCGTTAACTGCACTGTCATTTTTCACCGATCCGTTCCAACTCTTTCTCTTTGAACACAGACGCGGGTAAAGCATCCTCGGTCGAGCGGCCGGGGACATATTCGAATAATGTCTGTACGTCGCTGCCGATCAACTGGAAGATTTTGAGCAAAGGGATATCATTGGGGCAGGCTTCTTCACAGGCGCCGCAACCGACGCAGGAAGCCCCCATATGGTTCATCCGGGTGAGATGAAAGAGTAAAGTGTCCGAGGGCATTCTGACGGCGCCTTTTTTCTCGGCTTGCCGGAGGTATTTGTCCGATTCCAGTTCGAACGTTGGCGAGACAAAGAAACATTCGCGGCAATAACAGACGGGGCATGCCTGTCGGCAATTCTGGCACTTTATACACTGAGCGAAAACCGTAGCGAGTTTTTCTTCGCCGCCGATCTCTTCACGCGTTTTGGCGAAGAACTTCTTACGCCGTTCCTTGATTTCGGGTATATATTTGGCGATGGCAGCCTGCCGTTTCTGTGCTGCTTCGCTATCTGTGTCCATTTTCAAACCGAGTTTAGTCAGTGCTTCTTCGCCTTTGGCGGTTTCAGCCATTAGCAGCAGATTTTTCGACGGATCACCGCCAAAAACACCGATGGTGATATCCGCGGTGAGAGGGTAGGGGTATTCACATATCTGGCAGCCGGAACGGAGCATCGTATCCTCCGCCCATTTATCATATTTTTTTACGAATTCATCGGAGGTCTTCTTTTCACCGACAAACTTGGGGTAATCCTTGACCGAATATGCGCCGGGGCAATCTATGCCGATAAGCAGGAGGTTGTCAGTCTGTATCTGCTTAAGTTTTACCAACTCGACAAATGCCCTCATCTCACAGGGGCGGATGACAACGGCGGTTTTCTTATCAACCGGAGTCAGCCGGGTAATAGACTGCACGATACGGGCGGCATTGACGGGCATAACCGGGGAGTATACATCGGCGTTATCCAGGTAATCCGGGTTGGAGACCAGAGCTTGTACCACGTTCGTGCCGGCGGGATGCGCCAACGGCACCAGCATGGTATCGACCACTTTTTTAATAAAAAGCTCCTTAAGAAAGCTATTGATCGCCTGGCGGGTTTTGCCTTCATTAACTATCAGCGTTGCGCTTTTTGTCATCACTGCCTCCTAAAGAGCCCAATCCGTGGCTAATTTGCTTGGTCCCTGTTTACGGGTTTCCTCGGTGATCTCGCGGATGAACTTGGCAAATTCAGGACCTTCACTGGCGCTAATCCAGCGCGCCCAAATACGGTTCTCGTCCAATCCCAGAGATTTATAAATTTGTTTCAGCTGGGCGATCTTGCGGCGGGCTTTGTAATTACCGGAAACATAGTGGCAGTCACCGGGGTGGCAACCACCAACCATCACGGCGTCAGCCCCGGAGAGCATGGCTTTGATCAGATAAACCGGATCCACTGTGCCGCTGCACATGACGCGAATGGGGTGCAGATTCGGGGGATATTGAGCACGAGTCGTACCGGCTAAGTCCGCCGCGGCGGCTGTGCACCAGTTACAGATAAACCCGATTATTTTGGGTTCGAATTGCTCTTTCGTTTCAGCCATCAACAACTCCTTAACGGAAAACCCTAAATCCAAAATACGAAATCCCAAACAATTTGATATTGGAAATTGTTTAGAATTTAATAATTAGATATTAGTTTTTCCTCCTATGTTCCTGCTTCTATCATAGAGAAAATTTGTTTATCCTTGGAAGTTCTAACCTTAGCAGCGCTATTGGGGCAAATCGTAGCACAGATACCGCAAGCCTGGCACAATGCTTCTTCCACCACAGCTACTTTTTCCTCTTCATCCAGGCTGCGGGCATCGAAGGGACAAGCTTCAACGCAAAGCCCGCAGCAACTGCAGCGCCGTTTATCTACCTCGGATACCACTTTCCCGGAGCTGATCTCAACGCGGGACAATACATTCGCTGCCCTTTGAGCCGCCGCTTGCGCCTCAACCACCTTCTCCAAAAGGTTGCGGGGCGCATTAGCCAGACCGGTGATAAAGATGCCGTCTAAAATGGCATCTACGGGGCGGAATTTAGTGTCCAGTTCCTTGTAGAATCCGTCGGCAGTCAATTCGAGTTTAAATAAACCTGCGAGTGGTTTATTATCTTCACAAACGTATCCTGTGGATAAGACGAGCAAATCGGCGTTAATCTCCAACTTGCCGGGAATCACCGGGTCATTCCAGGCAATGATTACGCTTTCCCCGGTGCTGTTAACCTGGGGTTCTTTTTCCAGCTCATAACGCTGGAAAAGCACACCTAACTCTCTGGCCTTGGTGTAATATTCTTCTTTAAATCCATAAGCCATGATGTCCCGGTTCAACACAAAAACCTGAGTTTCCGGACTTTGTTCCTTAACCTTGATCGCGTTAGCAATCGCCTCTGAGCAGCAGATGCGGTTGCAATAGGGATGAACGTCATTTCTAGACCCGACACATTGAATCATTACTACCGTTAACGGTTTGCCAAGCTTATTATCCATCAGTCGTTGCTGCAATTCATGTTGGGTAATCACATGGTTGTCTTTACCGTAATGATATTCGGTTGGTTGGTAGTTGAGGGCGCCGGTAGCGATGATTACCGCCCCGTGTTCGATCGAGCTAATTTGACCATCTGCTGATTTTACCTGTGACTTGAAATGGCCGATATGTCCGCCGGTACCAATGATTTCCGAATTTAGATGGATCTTTATCTTAGGATTATTCCGTACTCTTTCCAGCATCTCTTTAAGGAATGTTTGAGGGTTATCGGGGTGAAGGTCGATGAATAACCGACGGGTATTGCCCCCAAGTTCACCGGTTTTTTCCACCAGGTCTACCTCATAACCTTGATCAGCCAGTGAGAGAGCCGCCGTTAAGCCGGATATCCCACCGCCAATCACCAGGCACCCGCTGTTAGTTTTAACGGTCGATAATTTAAGGGGTTCTTGGGCTTTAAGCTTTTCCACGGCCATGGAGATCATATTATGAGCCTTTTTTGTTGCCAGCGTTTTGTTATTCTTGTGAACCCAGGCCAGTTGTTCGCGGAAGTTGACCAGTTGCCACATACCGGTTTCGATATCAACCTCTGCCAGGGCATCGGCAAAGAGCCTTTGGTAATGGTAAGGCGCACAGGCTGCCATAATGACCCTATTAGCATTCGTGTCTTTAACCGCCTTTTTAACCCGGGCGATGCCTTCCGGCAGGCAGGGGAATGAGGTCTCTTCAACATGAACAACACCGGGTAATTTTTGGGCAGTTTCTATAGTCTTGGTAATATCGACCACTGAACTGATTTCCTCGCCGCATTTACAAATAAAAATAGCCACACGCGGTTCTTCATCCGTAGTGGTTTTATGAGAATGCGCGGACGATTTTTCCACACGGGTTTTTTGTTTTTGAGACAACAGTATGGCAGCTTCCCCTGCAGCCGCGCTGGACTGTATAACCGTTTCGGAAATATCCGAAGGTCCGGAAGCAGAACCGCTGACAAAAATACCATCCCGAGATGTGCGGGTAAGGTGGAAACCGGAAGTAAATATAAAACCCCACCGGTTGGTTTTTACATCCAACGTACTGCTGAGGTCGGCGATATAAGGTGAGGGGCACTGGGCGATGGAAAGTACCACCATATCATATTCGCCGGAGATCGATTTTCCGTCTTCAGCCCGCGCCAAGAGGAACAGATCCCTGGTCTTTGGATTTTCCCTGATTCTCGAAACCCGGGAACGGGCAAATTTGACACCCTTAGTTTTTGTCTGTAAATGATATCGGTAATAGTCTTTACCGAACGCACGAATATCCATATAAAAAATGGTGACATCGGTATCGGGGTAACGGTCGCGGATCATTTGCCCTTCTTTTAAAGCGTACATACAGCAGACTTCGGAGCAGTAATTACGTTCCATATCCCGCGACCCGACGCATTGCAAAATAGCAATTTTCTTGGGCGTTTTTTTATCGGAAGGGCGTACTAACTCACCACCGGTAGGTCCGGCATTGGCTAACAAACGCTCCAGTTGGATATTGGTGACCACGTTAGCATAACGCCCGAACCCGTACTGTCCCATTTTGGCCGCAGCGAACTCACCGGAACCGGTGGAAACGACCACGGCGCCGACATTCAACTCGCGGTTTTCATCCGGCATATCGAGAGTTATAGCCTTGGCAGGGCATATGGCAACACATTTGCCGCACCTGGTGCATGTTTCACGATCAATTGTGTAGACGTTAGGAATAGCCTGAGGGTTGCGCACGTAAATTGCTTTTCTCTTATTTAACGTCCGGTTGAATTCGTCGTTGCTTTCTGCCGGACAGACTTCTGCGCAAAGACCGCAGGCGGTGCAGCGTTCCTCGATTACCCAACGGGATTTGATGTTTAAATTAGCTTTGAAATTACCCGGTTGTCCGCTGAAAGAGGTCAGGTTGGAACTCGGTATCAATTCAATATTAGGATGCATCAGATCGCGCCGCAAACAAACCTGGGAGCAGTCGTCGCGATTAAAAACCGGCAAAAGTTTGCACAATTCACACTGATTATCCGGGAACCAGGAATCGAGCTGCGTCAAAGTGCCGCCGATGCCCGGATCGCGGTCGGTCAGATAAACCTTATATCCGGACTCGGCAATGTCGAGTGAAGCGCGGATCCCGCCGACGCCGGCCCCGATGACTAAGACTGCCCCTGTTTTATCCTGCATTACCGGCTCCTGTTCTAGCTAAGCCTGCATATTCTCTGGTAGCTTCGTCGATTACATCCATCAATTGTTTCTGGCTGAAATTCTTAAGTTGCATTGCTTTGGAAGGACAGGTCGCTGCGCAGGCGCCGCATCCCTTGCAGATAGCCTCGTTGACGATCGCTTTTTTCGTCTTTTCATCCACTTCCACGGCACTGTAGGCACATATGGCTTCACAATAGCCGCAACCGGCACAAACTTCTTCATCTACGAAAGCGGTAGCGGCTTCCATTTCTACCCGACCTTTGCTGATAAGTTCCAGCGCTCTGGCGGCTGCCCCGGTAGCCTGGGCAACGGTATCGCCGATGTCTTTCGGCCCCTGGCAGCAACCCACGGAGAAGATTCCGTCCAGCATAGTGCCGACAGGATCGAGTTTGGGATGGCGCTCCAGGAAGAACCCGTCCTGACTGCGTCCCAGCAAAAAAGTACGGGAAATATCTTCGATATCGGCACGCGGTTTCATCGCTACGCTTAAGACCACCATATCAACGGGTACGCGTATCATATTGTTCAATAAAGTATCTTCGCACACTGCTATCAATTTACCCTTTTCTTCATCTCCCAGCGTGATATCCGTGATCTGGCCGATTTTGCCACGGATGAACTGCACCCCTTCATCGGATGCCTGTTTATAAAATTCCTCGTGACCCTTGCCGAAACAACGCATATCGATATACATCTGGTACACGTTGGTATCCGGTCCCAACATTTGTTTGATCAGGCGAGAGTATTTAAGGCTATACATGCAGCAGATGCGGCTGCAATACTGATAGTAATTCTGATCGCGACTGCCGACACAGTGGGCAATGGCAATGCTCTTGGGAATCTGACCGTTTTTCATCACGATTTTACCGCCGGTAGGCCCATCCGGACTCAATATACGTTCGAATTCCGGGCTGGTGTACACATTTTCGTATTTTTTATAACCGAACTGCGTCATCGGAGTAGGATCGAATGTGTCATACCCGGTGGAGATAATACATGCTCCGATTTCCGCCTCTACCGTTTCGTCTCCCTGAGTGTAATCGATGGCTTTAGTTGGGCACACCTCAGCGCAAATATTGCAGCTTCCATCTATAAAATGTTTACACGATTTTTTATCAATGACCGGTAAATGGGGAACGGCTTTAGCAAACGGTAGATAGATCGCCTTGCGGTCTTTCATTTTACGGTCGTATTCAGACGGTACCGAAACGGGACATTTACTCCAGCACTCGCCGCAGTTGTTACATTTTGCGGCATCAACGCCACGAGCTTTTTTATTGATGGTTGCCTTAAAGTTCCCGATATATCCGGAGACCTCAGTGATTTCACTGTTCGTCATCAGCTCTATGTTGGGGTTGGCGGATACCATTTCCATGCGAGGTGCTAAAATATCCGTCGTTGTATCCAGGTTGGGAAAGGTCTTGTGCAGTTGCGCCATTTTCCCACCGATGCTGGGGTCTTTTTCCACCAGGTAGACTTTCTCTCCTGTAGAGGCTATTTCCAGAGCTGTTTGTATTCCGGCAATGCCTGCTCCAACGATGAGAACCTGCGGATTAACGGGCGCCCATTTGCTCTCCAGGGGATTGCGATAGAGCACCCGCCTAACCCCGGCAGCGGTCAACGCCATCGCTTTCTCTGTGGCGGAATCTATATCATGGCTATGCACCCAACTGGAAAGTTCACGGATAGTTGCCATTTCGCACTGGTGGGGATTCAACCCGGCTTCAGCACAGGCTGCTCTAAAAGTCCGTAAGTGGAGCGTGGGGGAACAACTGCAGACCAGCACGCCGTTGAGGCCCAGTTCCTTGATATCGTTCTTGATCATATCCTGGCCGGGGTCGCTGCACATAAAGGTGTAATCGCGCGCCACAACAACCGACGGTAAGCTGGCAGCGTAAGCCACCACTTTTTTCACATCAAGATAACCGGCGATATTCGAACCGCAATGGCAGATATAAACCCCGATCTTTCTCTTCATAAAACCAAATTACTTACGGAATTATCCCGTTTTTACTCCCGATGTTTCTAATTTACGTTTCTTTTCCACCCTGGAAATTAAAGCGATAGCTTTTGCAGCGGCGCCAATCGATTGTGAAACTGTATCCGGAATGTCTTTGGGTCCCTGGTTGCAGCCCGCTAGATAAATCCCATCGGTCAGTGTGCCCATCGTATCCAGTTTATAATGTTTTTCCTGGAAAAATCCGTCTTTATCCTGTTCCAAGCCGAAGACATTGGCGACATCTTTAGCATCTGCCCTCGGTTCGATAGCGACGCTGAGAATCACCATATCTACCGGCACGCGAATCATTTCTCCGAGCAGCGTATCTTCGCAAACTACAATTAATTTGCCTTTCTCTTCGTCAGTTTTTGCAATATCGGTGACCTGAGAGACTTTACCACGGACGAAATTGACCCCTTCATCTGAAATACGCTTGTAGAATTCTTCATAACCCTTGCCGAAACAACGCATATCGATATACATCTGGTAGACGTTAGCGCCGGTTTTTTCTCTAATCAAGTGAGCGTGTTTCAATCCATACATGCAGCACACGCGGGAGCAATATTCATGGTAGTTACGGTCCCGGCTGCCGATACAATGTAATATCGCCGCGCTTTTAGGCGTCGAGCCGTCCTTAAGCTGCACGTGTCCTTCCGTGAAGCCGGTGGAACTGACCATTCTTTCAAATTCCAGGCTCGTATAGACATTATCGTATTTTCCGTAACCAAGTTGGGTCATCGGAGTGGGATCCAATAAATCGTAACCGGTTGTGACGATAACAGCCCCCACATCAACCACCATTTCCTCATCTTTCATTTCGTGATGAATGACTTTACGCTCGCAGACCTCAACACAGGCAAGACACTCGGAGCAAACTCCGCAGTTGAGACAGCGTTTTGCCTCTTCTACGGCTGATTTCTCATTGAAACCGGTTTCCACTTCGATAAATCCTTTTCTTTCGGTAGCGGGTAGGGCTGGCATTTTCTGGCGTGGTTTTTTAATGACGCCCTCTTTATTAATATCTTTGACACGTTCGCGTGGTTCGGGACGCCCGGCCTTTAGATCGACTCCGGTCAGATAACGATCGATGGAAATGGCACCTTCTTTCCCGGCAGCGACAACGCTGATCACGTCAGCTGGACCTGATACAACGTCTCCCCCCGCAAATACGCCATCGATGCAAGTCTGCAAGGTTACGGTATCCACTGCCAGTGTGCCTAAACGGGTATAATCCATCTTCTCGGGCAGTTTGGTCTTATCCACTACCTGTCCGATAGCCATAATCACATTATCGGCTCCCATAACATATTCGCTATTTTCGATTGGGATGGGGCGGCGGCGCCCGCTCGAATCCGGCGCACCCAATTCCATTTTTATGCATTGAATGCCGGTGATATGTTCGTTTTCTGTCAAAATCTTTGTCGGCGCGGTTAAAACTACGAACTGGATCCCTTCGTGTTCGGCTTCCTGGATTTCTTCTTCAGCCGCCGGCATCTCCGACATCGAACGACGATAAACTATGCTAACTTCGCTGGCGCCTAATCTCAAGGCGACCCTGGCAGCATCCATGGCGGAATTACCGCCGCCAATGACAGCGACCCTCTGGCCTAAAGGTACTTTCTCCCCGGAGTTGGCGCGTTTCAGGAAATCGAGCGCATCTAATACGTTGGAGTTATCTTCGCCCGGGATGTTCATTTTCTGGCTGGAGCCGGCGCCCGTTGCCAGATATATAGCCGCATAACCTTGGTTGAATATCTCTTCTAAATTTTTCACTGGGCTGCTGGTCTTGATTTCCACGCCCAACTGTTTTACATAATTTATTTCTTCATCGACGATAGCATTGGGTAGACGGTATTCAGGGATACCGTAACGGAGTAATCCGCCGGCCTCCGGTGCTGCCTCGAAGACTGTAACGGCATAACCCATACGAATCAGATCGTAGGCGCAAGCAATGCCACTCGGTCCGGACCCGATTACGGCAACCTTTTGTTTTTTAGTAATGGGTAATGACTGGACTTTTTCTGCTCCATTCTTCGAAACGTAATCTGCCATGAAGCGTTTTAGATTGCGGATGGCAATCGGTTCGTCGACTTTGCCGCGTTCGCATTCGTATTCGCAGGGATGGGTACAAACACGCCCGCAGACGCCTGCAAAAGGCATGGTTCGCCTTAATACCCCGAGTGCCTCTTTGAATTTACCCTGGGAAATCAGGGCGACATATCCTTGAGCGTTCACGCCCGCCGGGCAGGTGGCACGGCAGGGCGGTAAACCGCGTTTATCGATGGTGAAAACATTCGGGACAGCTTGTGGGAAGGGACGGTAAATAGCTTTACGCTGGGCCATCCCCAGTTGCCATTCGCTATCAACGGAAACGGGACAGACTTTTGCGCACTCGCCGCAGGCAGTGCACCCGGAGATATCGACAAATTTGGATTTCTTCCTGATAGTAGCTTTGAAGTTTCCCGCGTAGCCGGTGAGTTTGGTTATTTCCGAGCAGGTAATAAGATCGATGAATTTACTGGAACCAACCTGACTCATCTTGGGTGTGCCGATACAAGACGCGCAGTCCATGGTAGGGAAGGTTTTATCCAGTTGCATCATCCGGCCACCGACGGTAGGTAAACGTTCCACCAGATAAACCTTGTGCTCGGAGTCGGCCACTTCCAGCGCCGCTTGCATACCGGCAATCCCGGCTCCCACTACCAGTACGGCAGGTTTATTGTTTAATTCTTTAGGTCGGGATTCTTCGCCCATGACCACGCCTCCCGGTACCAACGGAAAAAGCCGTTATTGGCAAAATATTGTAATGGAAAATTAAGAATAGTGCAAATATTTTGAAATTTCCCCCAACAACCTCTGCCCTGATTCTATTTTACACAAACGGGGATGATTCTGCTTGGAAATACTAGCATTTACATTTCAAAACACCTGCCAAAATATTATGCCGGAGAGGTCTGGAGACTGGAAAGTTTTACAAACTATGATTAAGGATAGAAAAAATAGCTTCGACTGATTTAATCGAAGCTATTTTTTTGTTTGTTTATTGTGGATATAAAATTAAGACAAGTCGACGGCTACTTTAACTTCATCGCCGTTAATGCTTTCAACAGTAAAACCGAGTGTTCTCACCAACCCGAGCATTTTAACGTTATCCTTCAAGATGATACCGAATATTTTTTTCAAGCCTTTTTCCTGGGCGACACCGATCAACATATCGGTGAGTTTGTGCCCCAGTCCGACATCCTGAAAATCGTCGGCTACCAGTGTGGCAAACTCGCCCGCTTCTCCCGAAGGGTCGATCGTTAGTCTACCTACGCCCACATTGCGTCGCTTTCCACCGCCATTGTACTCGGCGATCATGGCCATTTCCCGACCGTAATCGATATTGCAGAAACGACTGAGCATATCGTGGTTGATGTCTTTGATGATATAGAAAAACCGGAAGCGCGAAGTTTCGGGCGATAATCCGGCTAATAGTTCGTATTCCAGCGGTTCGTCTTCCGGGCGGATCGGCCGTAATAGTACGGAGCGGTCGTCGCGGGTACGCCAGGGCTGGATGTAGCGGGAAGGGTAGGGGGTGATGATCAGGTGAGAATGTTCCTGGGCATTCTTTTTAACCGCTTCTTCATCCAGAATAATCCTTGCGTCCAGCGCAATTACCTTTTCACCGATAACCACTAGCGGGTTGATGTCCAGTTCTTTAATTTCCGGGAAATCTACTACCATATTAGAGACACGCACCAGTGTTTCATCTAGTAATTTCAGGTTGACCGGCGGCTTACCGCGGAAGCCTTTGAAAAGCATCTGATAGGTATTCGTGCGGGAAATCAACATCCTGGCTAATCTTTGATTTAAGGGCGGTAACCCGATAGCGATATCCTTGTAATATTCTGCCTCGGTGCCGCCTTGCCCGAAGATAATGACCGGCCCTAGTGACTGGTCCTTCTTGCTGCCGATAATCAGTTCGTAAGAATACTGTGTAATCATCGGCTGAATAGTCACGCCTTCAATATAGGCATTCGGCTGGTGTTGTTTGACCGTTACCATCATCTCATTGAATGCCTTGGTTAGTTCATTTGTATCTTTGATGTTAAGTCGTACGCCGCCGACATCCGATTTATGAGAGATATCCGGCGACTGGATCTTCATAACCACCGGGTACCCGATATTATTGGCCAGGGAAATGGCATTGGATACGTCCTGGGCCAAAAGAGGATAGGAAACGTTAATCCGGTAGGTATTTAAAAATTTTTTAGAATCGTCTTCGTTCAACAATACCCGTCCGCTTTTTACGGCATTGCGGATGAGTAATTTAAGGTGATTTTTCGGCACGCCGACATCTAGCGGTAAGTCCTCGGGGGTTTCATAAAGGTTTTCCAAATTTCTCGCCCACTGGTGCATATACATGTAGGTCTTCATGGCTTCTTCCGGGAATTCATAGGTAGGTACTTTGTGTTCGTAGAAAATCTGTTTGGCTTTGTCTACCTCTCTGCTTCCCATCATCGTGGTGAGGATAGGCTTACTGCTTTGCTTGGCAATTTTGACGATCGTTTTAGCCAGATCGACACCACTGGCAGCACCTTGGGGGGTATAAATAACGACGATACCATTGACTCCGGGGTCTTTCAAGGCGATCTCGATGGCTTGTGCATATCTTTCAGGACCGGCATCTCCCAGAATATCGATCGGGTTGGAATGGCTCCATGGGGCGGGCAATACACCGTTAAGGATCTCAACTGTTTCATTGCTCAGTGTCGCCAATTTACCGCCTCTACCGATAAGAGAATCGACCGCGAGCACTGCCGGGCCTCCGGCATTGGTGACAATCGCGACACTCTCGCCTT
>Ga0209777_10004301_pt1 | contig 16908 bp, 12 predicted proteins | sample FrelakmetHBP12HB_FD_187147 | JGI IMG/M metagenome (GOLD analysis project Ga0209777, IMG submission 187147) | Freshwater lake sediment microbial communities from the University of Notre Dame, USA, for methane emissions studies -HBP12 HB (SPAdes)... | ecosystem: Environmental > Aquatic >...
CCGAGGCCCGCCATAGATTATTTCGAAGAGATGGTGGCCCGCGCCCCGATGAAGGAGCTCCTCAAGGGCGGCGTCCGCAAAGAGGCCTATGCGGGCTGCATTCCTCTTGGTGTTCTCGGGAGGACCTATTCCGACATGGCCATGGTCGTCGGCGATGCCGCGGCCCAGGTCAAGCCCTTGTCCGGTGGCGGGCTCTACACCGGCCTCATGGCAGCCAGGCATTGCGGGCGTGTCGCCATCAAGGCACTGGAATCGGGCAACTGCTCCCGGCAGGTCCTCAAGGAATATCAAGAGCTCTGGGAGCACAGCATCGGCCACGAGCTCAAGAACGGGACCCTGCTCCGAAGGCTCTATCTCAATCTCAGCGACGACCAGATCGACCAGCTCGTCGATATAATCAACAGCAAGGAGCTCCTCCCGATAATCACAAGCTACGGCGACATCGATTCCCCGAGCATCCTGGCAAAGGTCATGCTCAAGCGGGCGCCAAGCCTGATAAGGTTCACGGGCCCCTTGATAAAAGCGCTGTTTTAAGAGAAAATACTAGGGCCAGCGTTAGAATGAGTTGGTCCTCCAAGGGATATCCACAATATCACTTTTATCTTGCCAGTCTACAAAGAAAGAATTAAAACCATCAAAGGGGTTAATATAAAATCACATAAAAGTAAATTGCAAGGAGGGAAGGTTGTGGTTGGGGAAGGATTGGCCGAAAATAAAGAGGAAAATATCGATAAGATCCTTGAATTGGCCAATGAGCTCGATATTGGTTTCAATCAAGCCGAGAGATTATTCATGGCGGGTTTCAAAGAACCATCCCAATGTGCTAAGTTATCGGTCGAGAAATTAATGGATATAACAGGTCTATCAGAAAATTCTGCCCAGCATTTGCTAGCCAGATTCAATCAAGTGAAGGATAGTGAAGTGAAGGTCGAGGTAAGTCTTGATGAAGAGATAGAAGCAGAAACCAAGACCACGACGAAGAGCCAAGAGAGCCTGAAATCTTCAAAGAAGACAATCCCAGGATCCCAAAAGACCATTACGAATTCCGCTTCCACTTTCGATGTCCCGAAATTAAAATCAAAGCCAGTGAAACTTTCGGAGACCGGAAAGATAGAGTATGGTAAATTCTATCGCTTAAACCCAGACATGATCAAAGTCTGGGTCATTACCGGCCCCTGGGTTGTAATTATTATTCCATTGGTTATGATGTTATTGTTTGCATTCCTGTTACCTATTTTATTTCTTGTATTTCTGATAATCTTCGTAATTGCGTTCGTATTGAGCAAATATTGGGCCGACCTTACCTACGAAAACTATTCCTTCGCCTTCACCAAAGAGCTTGTGATAGTCCGAACTGGGATCATTTACAAGAACGAGACACACATCCCGTACGGTAGGATCCAAAATATAAACACCCATCAGGGCATCATCGACCGCATTTATGACGTCTGGCATCTTTCAATATCCGCCACTGGGGCGACATCGATGATACACGGGGTCCCTCAGCATGAGGCTGTGAAGGCCTTTATCCTTGATAATGTCGAGGCCGTCAAGGCCAAGCGTGCTCCAAAGGTCGATGTCGACCAAGGATATCGGGAGGTCTACCTTGCCTTAAAGGAGATCTCGCGTACTTTGGAGGGAAAGCAATCTCGGGCGATCGTAACCCATAAATGAAGGGATCTAAGATGACCGAACCCAAAGGGATTGGCGAATGGAGGTCCTCGGGAACGACCCGGGCCATCTTGCCAGCATTTTTCTTATTTTGCTATATTTTCATAATTGCAGGTTTGTTAGCTTTAATCATTTGGATCTTCCTACCATTCATAATTGCTATTCCACTGGGGGTCTTTAGCTATTGGATCAGCATCCTGAGCTACAAAAAAACTAAGTTCTGTATCAAGCCGGATAAGATCCTCATCAGGACGGGCATCCTTTCAACGAACCTCCTCGAGATACCGATGATCAGAATTCAAAGTATAAAGGTGGAGCGGAACATCCTCGAGCGATGGAAGGACCAAGGGACCCTCCACATTGACACCGCTGGGGCCTTCACCTGGAATACGAGGATCTATTCGATAGAGGATTACCAGGACTTGGCGGATTATATCCTACAAAGGTCAGAGGAGGCTCGATTGGCAACGGACGTGCCCAAGATGGTTGCCGTATCACCAGATGTCGACACTGTCCGTGAAGTTCAGAAGGTCGCAAGGGGTTTTAGAAATTATTTTGGAAAGACGGGCCAGTCCAAAGAAGGACCCTCAGCAGAGGTCATGAACAGTCGATTCTCTATGTCCCCGAAAATGAAGCTAGTATGGACCTTGGAAACCCTGGTCCCTTTACTTGCCATCGTCGGGATCCTTAGTCTTGGGCTCTTGATCATTCCCAACCTGCTATGTGGGATTTTCATCGGGGTTCTCTTGTTGGCAGTAATCGCCCTATCAAGGACCTATGCCGTTGCGAACTTTGACAATTACACCTTCCATTTCGATCGGGACGCCCTGACCATCCGTCATGGGATCTTCGACAAGAACAACGTCAAGATACCCTATAAACGCATACAGAACATCAATATTTACAGTACCTACTTCGGAAGGATGATGGGGCTGCACACCCTCGTCATTGAGACAGGGGCGGGCGTGGGCCACATCCACGGCATCGAGACACCTGATTCCATTGTCAATTTCCTCCTCGAGCAGGCCGAAGATGCAAGGTTCGATGACGCCCTGGGGGATGTCTCCGAGCTGGAGGATTACCACATCAAGTTGCTTCGACAGGTCAAGAAGATCAATTACCGCCTTAACGAGCGGCTCGGGAATTTCGAAAATCCCTTCGACCACCGCTCCCCTGAGATAAAGGCACCGGCTTTCCTGGACGAAAGGACAAAGGATTACTTTGCACTAAATACCTTCCTTGGGTTGTTCTCCCTTTTATTCATAATATCGCTATACATTGCGCTCTTCAGTTTCCTAGGATACATTTTCGTTAGTTTATTTAGAAGCCCTTTCGAACAGAATACTCTTGTCCAACAAATGGGTCTTGCTTTAGGGATGGTCATCGGAGTTGTTGGATTCCTCACCGCAATACCGATCATGTGGTACTATTCCAAATGGTATGCGAACAGAAGATACAATTCCTACCTTCTCAGATTTGATTATGATTCCTTTTTTTCAAGATACGGTGTCTGGACGATAAACGATGAGATGATACCCTACCGCAGGATCCAGAACGCCTACATCCATCAGAACCTGTTGGAAAGACACTATGGGATCTGGAGCGTCAGTGTCCATGCACCTGGTATCCATAGGACCTTCCCTGGGATAATCAATCCCCAGGCCATGGCGGCGTTTATCCTCAGGAAAGCAGAAGAGGCCAGGGTCGATGAGGCGCATGACATGAAGTCCAATATTATTTCCGAGATCGCCTACGACCTTAAAATGACCAATAAAGAACTTACAAAGTTCCTTTCAAAGGATGCTAAGCCAATAAAAACCAAATAATGGATTTCATTCCTCTTCGGTTTTATCTAATGTTGAGGCCTCAGAGGTCATTTCAGGTTTCACAATTCCTTTGCCCTTCTTCTTCCTCTTCTTCATGTCCTGCTCTAAAAGCATCTTTCGCTGCTGGACCTTGCCGGCCTGCGGGAAGAACATCTTCTTGAGCCTCACGTTGCCCTTTTCCTCCTCGACCAGATAGAGCACCACCGCGAGGACCGCAAAAAGCACCGTGAGCCCGATGAGCAAGGCCAGGGGCCACATGGGCATGGGCTTTTTGACGCTGAAGGAAGTGTCGACCAGGATCCCGTCCACGCCAAGGGAGGTTATGTTTATCCCGCCCACGGACTGGTTCAAGTTCAGCTGGTCCGTCGCGGACTCCCACTGGGCGTTCGTGAAGTACCCGCGGGACTTCATGACGTAGGAGCCGTTGCCGTACTCGAAGGTCATCATGGTCCTGACGAAGTACGTCCCCTCGGGGGTGTCGGACCTGGTCTCCAGAGTCATCTGGATGTTTATCCCGATCCCGGGCCCCATCGTGCCGACCTTATACAGGTAGGTCTGGTCCTGGCCTTCCTTGATGACGGGCGGGTGGTGGACCTTGGAGATGTTCTTGGCCTCCTCTATGGTGGCCCACTTGTAGACCTCGACGGTCAGGTTGACGTTGTACATCGAGTTCTGGTACCGGTCCATGATCGTGAAGTTGAGCTTTCCGTTGGTCCCGGGGTTGATGGTGTCTGGCGAGGTCCTGAAATAGGACATGTCCGGGACCTTGTTGGGGGCCGAGATGTCCTCGGTGGACTGGGCCCGCACGTTCAGGGTGGCCGCTAGCAGCACAACCGTAAGGACGATGGCCGCGGACTTTGAGTACTGCATCATGTCAAGATTGGAACCCACGGTCATGTATTAAATATTTCGGAGGTGATGTCCATTAACGCGGTTGGGCCCAACGGGCCACGCCGTTATGGTGCCACTGTCATGACCGAACACCATTCCCACGACGGAGAGACCTACCATGCGGTCCATGTCAAGCGCGAGGAGGCCGAGGAGCGCCGCAAAGAGCTCCAGGGCCTGGGCCTTTTGGACAGCTCGCGCAAGATAGTAGACACGGGCGAGGTCGTGGAGATCCCGGTCATCGGCCTTCCCAAGGCCCTGCACGACAAGTACCAGCTAATTGTCCAGGACAAGCCCCAGTTCAGGCAAGAGGACCTGGACCCGTACCAGCGGATCGTCGACCGTGCCAAGATCGAAAAGGACCTGAAACCTTTTTTACCCAAGAAATGGGAGCTCCTAGGCGAGGTCGTTGTGCTCAAGCTACCCAAGGAACTGGTACCGCACGGGGAGGCTGTTGCCTTAGCCTACGCCGAGGAGTTCAAGGCAAAGGCCGTGCTCCGGGACCTTGGGATAGAGGGCGAGTTCCGGGAGCCCAAGATGGAGGTCCTGTACGCCAAGGGCACGACCGAGACCGTCCACACCGAGAACAAGGTCAAGTTCGCCCTGGACCCCATGAAGGTCATGTTCTCGTCGGGGAACATCGATGAGCGGATCCGGATGGCAACGGTCCCCAAGGAGAACGAGACCGTCGTGGACATGTTCGCCGGCATCGGATATTTCTCTGTCCCGATAGCAGTTCATTCCAAGGCGGCAAAGGTCATCGCGTGCGAGAAGAACCCGGTGGCGCACGCCTTCTTGGAAAAGAACATCGAGCTCAACAATGTCCAAGCAAAGGTCCAGGCCCTCCTGGGAGACAACCGCGAAGCGCCCGAAAGGATCGCCGACCGGGTCATCATGGGATACCTTCCGTCGCCCAGGGAGTTCCTTCAAAAGGCCATCAAGATCCTCAAGCGCAACAAGGACTGCGTCATCCATTATCACGAGAACGCGCCCGAGAACGAGATCCCCTGGGCGCTCTACAGCCGCGTTGCGGGCGCAGCGGGGGAGCCCGGGCGCGGGGCCAAGCTCCTGTCCTACCGCTGGATAAAGTCCTACAAGCCCAGGATCTGGCATGCCGTCGTCGATGTCAAGATCCTGTAAGGATCATTTCTTCTGTTCCTGGAACGGGAGCGCGCCGCCAAAGCTGTCCGGGCTGAGGCCGAGCTTGGCCTCGAGCGCCTCCCAGTCCAGGCCCTCGAGCGGGTGGCGGCCCATCTCGGTGGTGAAAAGCTCCATGAAGGTCCCAAAGCCTAGCTCGTCGCCACGGAAGGTTATCTTCATGTAGAAGGCCTTGAGCTGGTCGCCCAGGGTCTTGTACCGCGCGGACTGGAGCACGACCTGGTTGTCGCCGATATCGATCTCGACGGTCCAGGCGCGGTCCTCCTCGAGGGCCGAGGTCCTCAGGAGACGGAGGCTCGCGTCGGGGTCCATCTCCTTTGCGATCTTGTAGACCGTCGCACCGACATCGGTGAAATTTATGAAGGTCGCAAGGCCCGTCGTGGGGACCTCTTCATACTTTCCCTTGAAAAGGGCGTTGTACGAAAGATAGGGCGCTTTATCTTTGATGGAAGCGTAAAGATCGAACACCAGCCGGTCCTCCGAGGGCAGGTCCTCCTCCAAGTAGTCCTTCCAGGCCTCCAGGATGTCCTCGCGGCGGTGGCCGGTCTCCTTTTCGAGCTCCTCCCAGTTTAGCAAAAGATACGGTCTGCGGCCCAGTTCCTGGACGAGGGCCTTACAAAGATCCTGGGCCTCGTCCTTTTGGCCCCTGAACCGGAGCTTCTGGTAGAAGGATTCGGACATCTCGCCGAAGTTGCGGTAGCGGCGGCACTCGAGCTCGAGGCGGGTGCGCTTGAAGAACATCATGACAAGCCATTGCTTGTCCTCTTCGAGCCAGGAGGCCTTTCTTAATTGTATCTTTGCATCAGGGTCGATGGCTTTAGCGCTCTTCCAGGCTGCGGCGCCGACGTCCGTGAACCTGATGAAGGTCTTGAAGGAGTAGAGGCCGCACTCGCTGTAGGTCCCCTTCATGAGGTCCGAATAAACGACATAAGGCATGTCGACCTGGGGCCTTGCAAAGAGGATCATTGTGGACTTGAGCGGCTTGTCCTTAGCTGGCGCCTTTTCTTCCTGGGCCATCGGGACCTTAAAATGTCCGGGAGGAAAAAAGGTTATTGGACAAGGTCCTGGCCGGTTCCGAGCATTTTAACATGATTTTAAAAATGATGGTTAAGTATTTATTGTACGATACAATTCGATTCTATAAGATAATTATAGAAGCTACTTGGAACAGCACCATGATAGACAGGTGATACCGATGCAAAGCAACAAGGTCCACAATAAGTTCCTAGCCCTTTTAGCGACCGCCTTCATGCTCGTTTGCAGCTTCGTGCCGCTGCTGGTCAGTGCCGATGTCGAGGACAACGGCACCATCGCCAACGCCGAGCAGATCACGGTCCCGACGACCGTCAAGGGGCATGTCAACGCCACCGATAAGGACGATATCTTCAAGTTCCAGGTCCCAAAAGGAACCTACATCTTCGCGATCGTCCAGCCCGACAACAACCTTGGCGTGAACCTCTACCTTTACCAGCTGCCTGTGGGTTCCACTGCGCCAGCGGTCCAGGTTGCCGTGGACAGGGCTGCGACCGTTGGTATATCCTACGGCGTCCCGAGGATGATAAATTTCACCTGCAACTCCACCTCACAGAACTACTGGATGTACGCCTGGGTCGGGATGTACAGGGGCGAGGGGACCTACAACCTCACGATAACGACCAGGGCCCAAAACGACGCTGGCTCGGGCACCGACGCCGGCGACCTCTACCAGAACGGGACCCTGATACTCCCCGGCGCCTACACGGGCTTCGTGTCCAATGCCGACGACAAGGACATTTACAAGGTCGCCCTGGTCAAGGGCGACAGCATCTATGTCACCGTGAGGCCCGAGACCGGCCTGTCGGTCAACCTCTATCTTTTGCGAGAGGTCAACAACGACGGGATCTTCAGCTACAATGAGATCGCCCTAGATAAGAGGACGACGGACCAAGGAAGGGGCCAGGCCAGGCATGTTGCCTACACACTGAACTCCCAGGAGAACACCACGAACATGTTCATCAAGATCTACCGTGACCAGGACTTCGGGAACTACAGCTTCAATGTCAAGGTGGACCACCAGAACGACGGCGGCTCAGGCTTCGATGCCTCCGACACGGAGGCCCATGCCTACGTGATGAAGGCCTCTGGGACGACCCCGGGCTTCCTCAAGAACACCGATGTCGTGGACTATTACCAGTTCAACCTCACGGACAGGCAGAAGCTCTTTGTCAACATCACTCCCGAGAACACCATGAGCCTCGCTATGACCCTGACCGTCTCGGGGACCCAGGTCGGCCAGGACAAGGCCAAGCACCCTGAGCTGGAGCTGGGGGCCACCAGGCGCGTCAATTACACGATGCTTAGGACCCACGACACCTACAAGGCGATACTCAAGGTCGAGCTAGACTACGGGTCCGGCAACTACACGATCGCGACCACGATCATACAAAAGCCCGAGGACAAGACGGCGCCGGTGATAACGATGACGGACCCTGCAGGGCCGGTCCGCACGGTCAAGAAGGTCAGGACCTACAACTTCATTGGGACGGCCACCGACTTCAACGAGGTCAAGGACATCCAGTTCAGCTTCGACCACATAACCTGGTTCAACGCGTCCAAGTCGGGCAACTTGGGCCAGTACACCTGGAACATCACCGAAAGGTTCCCCAAGAAGGGCAACAACACGATCTACATCAAGGCCACCGACGACCAGGGCAACACCGGCGAGACGGGCTTCTATGTGACCTACAAAGAGGACACCAAGAAGAGCCCGGGCTTCGAGGGTGTAGCGCTCGTCGTGATAATCGCGGTTGGCGCAGTTCTAGTGGGCCGACGGAAGAAGGCCTAGGCCCCCTTTCTTGTTTTTTCCATCCTTTTCTTTTTGCAAATATATTTTTATCAGTTCATTGATTAAGGTCCATGTTCGACCCAAAGAAGTTCATCGCCGAGAAGACCAAGGAGCTTAAAGGACAGGTCAAGGGCAAGGCCATCATCGCAGTGTCCGGCGGCGTGGACTCCACGACGGCCGCTGTGCTCACGCACAAGGCCATCGGTGACAACCTTGTCTCCATCATGGTCGACACCGGGTTCATGCGAAAGAACGAGGCCAAGAGCACCCTTGAGATGCTCAAGGGCATGGGCCTCAACTTCAGCGTGGTCGACGCGTCCGAGGATTATTTCAAGGACCTCAAGGGCATCATCGAGCCCGAGCACAAGCGCCATATAATCGGTGAAAAGTTCATAAGGGTCTTCGAGAAGGTCGCCCGAGCGCAAAAATGCAAGTACCTCGTCCAGGGGACCATCGCGCCCGACTGGATAGAATCCGGCGGGCAGCTTCGTGACACCATCAAGTCCCATCATAATGTGGGAGGCCTGCCTAAAGACATGCACCTGACCTTGGTCGAGCCCTTAAGGGACCTTTACAAGGACGAGGTCCGGAAGGTCGCACGGCAGCTGGGATTGTCCGTCGCTGAAAAGCAGCCCTTCCCGGGGCCCGGCCTGGCCATCAGGATCATGGGCGAGGCCACCAGGGAGCGGGCCGAAATAGTGAGAGAGGCCTGTTTCATCGTCGAGGAGGAGTTCGAGAAGGCCGCCAAGGCCGGGAAGATGGAGATCCCGTGGCAGTACTTCGCGGTGCTCCTGCCGGTCAAGAGCGTCGGGGTCCACGGGGACGTCCGGGTCTACGGCGAGACCGTGGTGGTAAGGGCCGTTGAATCCATCGACGGCATGTCCGCGGCCTATTCCAAGATCCCCCACGAGATACTTGATAAGATCTCGATCAGGATAACCAACACCATGAAGGACAAGGTCAACCGGGTCGTCTTCGATATAACGAACAAGCCGCCCGGGACCATCGAATGGGAATAAGGCTCACTGGAGCTTGGCCCTTTCCGCCTTCTTTTTCTCCTCATCCACGCCGGCCGCGCCCCCAACCCAGATGAAGCCACCTATGAAGGCGACCGCGAAGGCGAAGGCCGATGCTGTGAAGGCGTTGCCATAGTTGGTGGCATAACCGATGCCCATCAAGATCGCGCACAGAAGGGCCCCGATGCCCATCATGTACAGGCCGACCTTCTTCATGATCTCGTACTCGTTCTTGGCCCCTTTGATGACATGCGGATAGGTCGCATACTCGGCCGGGACCCAGCCGAAATCGTCGACGATAGGTATGTTGTAAGGTATGACACGGCGGAAGATGTACTGGAAGGCCATCTTACGCTCCTCGGCCGGATACCTCCACCACTCGATTATATGCGTCCATCTATCGGTCCTGATGTAGATGACCGGCGTCTTTTCCCCAGGGATGCCACCAAGATAGTACACGGACTTCCATGAAGTGAAGGAGACCCGGACCTCCCGGACCTCGGACCAGGCCGCCTGAAGGACCGAATCGAACTTTTGGATCCGGATGTAGGAATCGGTCATCTCGATGGCCTCGAGCCGAAGGGCCAATTTCGCGTAGGCTGCGAAGAAGACGGCCAGGAAGATGTAGATCCCCGCCATCATGAAGAAAAGGCCAACAATCCACAGGATCTCCGGCAGCTTCTTCAAGAGAGGCAAAAACTGCCAGGCCGTGATAAGGAAGAAGAACCCAATCACGAGATAAGCGCCGACCCTGACGGCCGTCATGGACCCGACCCGGAGCCACAGGTGCTGGCGGACCTTCCCGTTCTCGAAGGTTGAAATGGTGGCGGTCCCGCCTAGAATGCTCGCCTCGGTCGGGTTCCAGGTCATCTTATGAACACCGAAGATAAGATGATTTAAACTTATATTAATGGTTTTGTGGGAAATCCCCTATTAATAACAGAAGACCGAGCATTCCTTTCCTTTGACCGCCAAAGCCAAGATATCGGACACGACCGAGGTCGCTGTCTCGGAACCGCCCGCGCCCCTTCCGCTGAGGGTGATGGTCCCGGTGTCCTTGGTCTCGATGACTATACAGTTCAAGGACCCGTTGACGCCGAACATCGGGTCCTCCTTGACGAGCTCCTCGGGGCCCACCACTGCTTTGGGCATGTCGCCGAACTTGGCCTTGTTCATGGTAAGGGTCCCGACGAGCTTCACGTTGTGGCCCATGTGCTTGGCGGCCTCGACCATGTCCATGGTCTCGGGCCCGATGCCCTTTATAGAGACCTTGTCGAGGGGTAGGAACTTCCCGAAGGCGAGCCTTGAGAGCACGCAAAGCTTGTGGGCCGTGTCCTGGCCCGAGACGTCCAAGGTCGGGTCCGGCTCGGCAAAGCCTTTGGCCTGGGCCTGCGCTAGCGCATCATCGAACTCGACACCATCGAAGCGCATGCTAGAAAGGATGTAGTTCGTGGTACCATTGAGGATCCCGCGGATCTTCACAATATCCATGGAATGTGTCCCGTTGCCGAAGGCGTGGACCACGGGGATGATGCCGCCCACGGAGGCCTCGAACATCAAAGGCGTGTTGTGCTCCTTGGAAAGCTCCTCAAGCTCGGCACCCTTGACGGCAAGAAGATGCTTGTTGGCCGTGACGACGGCCTTGCCGGCCTTGATGGCCCGTGAGATATAATCGAAGGCCGGGTCGACACCGCCCATGGTCTCGACTATTATATCGACCTCTGGGTCATCGAGGACCTTATTGTAATCCAGTGTGAGGTGCTCGAAGGGGACCTTAACTGTCCTGGCCTTCTCGAAATGCTTGACTAGGACCTTGCGGACCTTTATCTTAACACCATGCCGGTCCACGAACTCGTCCGCCCTGCTCAGGAGCATGTGGTAGACCGCTGATCCCACGGTGCCAAGGCCCAAGAGCCCGATCCCTAGGACCTCCTTTCCAGCGAGCTTGGACATGTCGACACCGTCAGTTGATGGCCTGGTCAAGGTCCTCGATAAGATCGTCGGCGTCCTCTATGCCGACGGACAGCCGGACAAGGCCCTGGGTTATTCCCAGCTTCTTCTTCTGGTCCTCGGGCACGTCCTTGTGGGTCATCGTGTACGGGTGCGTGACCATGGACTCGACGCCGCCGAGGCTTTCAGCCAGGAGCCAGACCTTCACGGACTCCATGCATTTGATGCCGGCCTTTATTCCGCCCTTGAGCTCGAAGGAGATCATGCCGCCGAAGCCGGTGGCCTGCTTCATGGCGAGGGCGTGCTGCGGGTGGGACTTGAGCCCCGGATAGATCACCTTCGATACCTTCGGGTGGTCCTCCAGGAACTTTGCGATCTTGAGGGCGTTGCTGTTGTGCTGCTCCATCCTGAGCCCCAGGGTCTTGATGCCCCTGATGGTCAGGTACGAGTCCATTGGTCCTAGGCCGTTGCCGACGGACTTTGCCATCCAGTTCAACTTCTCGGCAAAGTCCTTGTCCGTGGTTATCACGGCCCCTCCGATAAGGTCGTTGTGGCCGGAAAGGTACTTCGTAAGGCTGTGGATGACGACATCGGCACCCAGCTCTAGTGGCCTCTGGAAGTAGGGCGTCATGAAAGTATTGTCGACGACGCAGTGGATTTTGGCGTCCTTTGCGGCCTTGGCCGCCGCCTTGATGTCGATGAGCTTGAGCATGGGGTTGGAGGGCGTTTCGATGAAGACCATCTTGGTGTTCTTCTTGATGCCCTTTTTAATGACCGAGGGGTCACTCATGTCGATGAGGTCGAACTGTATCCCTACATGTGTGTAGATTTCCCGGAACAGCCGCTTTGTCCCGCCATAGAGGTCGTCGCAGGCCAGGACATGGTCGCCCGACCTGAGCGTATGCATGAGGGCGTCGATGGCCGCCATGCCGGCGCTGAAGCAGGTCGCGTCCACGCCGCCTTCGAGGGCGGCCATCTTGAGCTCAAGGGCCCGCCTCGTCGGGTGGTTGTGACGGGAATAATCGTAGCCCTTGTCCTTGCCGACCCCGTCCATTACGTAGGTCGCGGTCTGGAAGATGGGCGTGACGATGGCCCCGGTCGATGGATCGGGCTTCTCCCCGGCATGCACGATCTTGGTCAGGTCCTTCATTTCGTTCCACTCCTCATTTCCTCGTTCCTATGGTCTTTGTGAGCGCGATGTCCAGGTCCTGTATAAGGTCCTCGACCTCTTCGATACCGACAGAGATGCGGACCATGTTGTCCTTGATGCCGATCTTCTGCTTCTCGCCCCCGGTCAGGGAAGCGTGGGTCATGGAGGCCGGATGTGCGATGAGCGATTCCACGGCGCCAAGGCTCACCGCTAGTGCGAAGTAATGAAGCTCGGACACAAAGGCCTTGGTGGTCTCGTGGTCCCCGTTGACCTCGAAGGTTATTATCCCGCCGAAATCGTCCATCTGTTTTTTAGCGAGCTCGTGGCCCGGATGGTCTGGCAGTCCCGGATAATAGACCTTCTTGACCCTAGAATCCCCGTCGAGGAACTCCGCGATCTTCTTGGCATTGAAGCAGTGCTGCCTCATGCGAAGGGCCAAGGTCTTGAGGCTTCGGGCGGCCATGTAGCAGTCGTTGGGGCTGGGAACTGCGCCGGCGGCGTTCTGGTAATAGGCCATGTCCAGGTAGGCCTGGTCGTTGGAGGTCACGACGGCACCGCCTATGAAGTCGCTGTGGCCGCCGATGTACTTGGTGGTGCTGTGGACGACGATGTCGGCCCCGTGCTCGATGGGCCTTTGAAGGTAAGGGCTCGAGAAGGTGTTGTCGACGACCAGAAGGACCTTATTGGCATGGGCGATCTTGGCAAGGGCCTCGATGTCGAGGATCTTGAGCAAAGGGTTCGTGGGCGTCTCGATCCAAAGGAGCTTGGTCTCTTTCTTGATGGCCTTCTCGACCTTACTAAGATCGGTCGCGTCGACCCAGGTCAGGTCGATCTTGTACTTCGGATAGACCTTCGAAAGCAATCTGTGGGTCCCGCCGTAGACGTTCTCTTCGGAGACCACATGGGCCCCGGACTCCAGGAGGGCAACGACCGCGTTGACGGCGGCCATGCCGCTGGAGAAGGCCAGGCCGTACTTGGCCTCTTCAAGGCACGCGAGCTTGCGCTCGAGCATGGCCCGGGTGGGATTGCCGGAGCGGGAATAATCATAACCGTGGAACTTTCCGACCTCCTCGAGCTTGTAGGTCGAGGTGTGATAGATGGGCGGGACGACGGCCCGGTAGTGCTCTTCATCGGACTCCCCGGCATGGATGGCCATGGTCTCGAAGCCTGGAGCCTTGCGTTCGGGCTCATCCTTCGACGAGCCCTCGTCATCGGACCTTTCCTTCTTTTGACCATCCTTTGCCATCGCGTCACCCTCTGTTACATGAAGAAACCAATGGAGGAACGATAGTGTCGTGTGGCGATACTATTACTAGTTATATAACAATTTTGAAGTCTGATGCGCTACATTGTCTTGGTCCCAAGGAACCAATCTAAGAAGATGGAGTTAAGGCTCAAGGGACCTTCTCCATTCTCCTTCTCTCTATTATTAGGATCAATACAATTATTGTTATGAGGATAATTAGGATCAAGAGGGGCCACGAACAGATCACCTGGGTTTTCGCATTCGATTGGACGGCCACGGTCATTTTCTTCATGCTTTGACCCACAACGACCTTCAGGAAATGGTTCCCCAAGGTCACATTCTTAGTGCTCCAGTCGAAAGACACGACGACATTCCCATCTTTGGGGACCGAGATTGTCTTCGTTCCAAGGAGGGTCGACCCGTCATAAAGCTCAACTAGAACGAGGTCAGCGTCGGCCGTGCCATTGTTCCCTATCGTCGCGGTCACGGTAACGGTCTTGCCGACAAGGACCTTTGACCTGTCAACGGCCATGCTCTTCACATAGGGGTTGGGTATGCCCTGGTATGTGTCGACGAAGACGGTCTTCTGCTTCTCGCTGCTGCCGACTACAACCTTCAGGACATGGGTCCCGTTCGCGGCACCGGTCGTGTCCCAGTCGAAAGTGACATTGAGGTCGGAATTCTTTGGGAACGACAGGACCTGCGTCCCAACGAGGAGGTAATCGTCATATAACATCACCTTGATGTTGTTTGCGTCCAACGTCCCATTGTTCCTGATCGTCGCGTTTATTGTTACGTGCCCGCCGACCCGGACCGAACCTTTGTCCACGCTCATGTTCACCACGGAGAGATTGGCCGCCCCACGGTCGACGAGGACGGTCTTCTCCTTATTGCTTTGAGCGACGACGACCTTTAGGACATGGGTCCCGTTCGCGGCATCGGTCGTGTCCCAGTCGAAGGTGACACCTACTGCGGCAATCTTAGGGAAGGTGACGACCTTCGTCCCGACGAGGATGAGGCCGTCATACAACATCACCTTGATATTGTTGGCGTCCACCGTCCCGTTGTTTTGGATCGTCGCCTTTATCGTCACGTGCTGGCCGGCCATGACCGAATCTTTGTCCACGGTCATGTTCACTATGTAAAGATTGGCCACCCCGTGGATTGTATCGATGATCACAGCCCAGGTCTGGCTGTAGGGCCCCCAGGCGCCCTCGCTGTCGCGGGTCCTGACCCTCCAGAACCAGGTCCCGTCGGGGAGGGCTGAGGAGGGCTTATAGCTGGTGAAGCTCGAAAGTATTATCCCGCTGTCGCGGTCCACGGATGTGAACTGGGAGTTCTCGTCGAGCTGCCATTCGAAGGCCCCCTGGGAGGTAGAATCCTTGTCCCTGAAGGTCCAGTTAAAATATGGCGTGCCCGTGCCCAGGGTGTAGCCGCTCGTCGGTGAGACCAGCATTGGGGCGTCAGGCCAAAGGTCATAGTTTATGGTCGTGATGCTCAACACGGGCGTCCTTGTGATGTCCGAGGTGCTGAGGTTGGCAAAATACTGGAACCACCGGCTCCCATTATGGAGGCTGTTTATCGCCTGGCCACTAGAGGTGTAGTAGGTGGATTTGGTGCCGTCAGGGCCCACGAAGGCCTTGGTCTTGAGGCTCTCGTTGGTGTCCGCGGTCCTGATCTGGAAGCGGATCGCCGTCGTGGCAGGGACCGTCGCGGTCCACTCGATCGTGCTAAGGTCCGCTGGACCGCCGGCGTCGAAGGGGGCCGAGATATAGGTCCCAAAGGCCGGCATCAGGCCCTGGAAGGTCCATAGGTCGTTGTAGAGCGTGCCGTTGGGGTCGTCCCCGCCTGTGAGGAGCACCTTCTTGGCCCTGCTGTCATAGGTCATAGCTGCGCAGGTCCTGCCATGGGGCGCCTTCACAGTGGTGTCCACCTGGGCCCAGGTGTTGGTCCCCAGGTCGTAGGTCCAGGTCTCGCCGTAGGTAGTTGGCCCGGCGTTCCCGCCGAAGAGGAGGAACTTGCCGATCTGGGGGTCGTAGGTCATTATGTGGTTGTTCCTGGCCAGGGGATGGTAAGAGGGATTCATATTTGTCCAGGTGTTCGTGGTCAGGTTGTAGGCCCAGGTGTCGTCCAGGTAGGTTCCATCAAAACCTCCGAAGAGGACCGCCTCGCCCCTGTCGCTGTCGAAGGCCATGCTAGTGAAGTCCCTCCCTGAGGGTTCGACCGCGGGGTTCTTATTGGTCCAGGTGTCCGTTGTCAGATCGTAGGCCCAGGTATCGTCGGGGGCATCGGAGCCCGTGTATCCGCTGAAGAGTATCATCCTGTCGTTCACACTGTCATAGGTCATGGCCTGGTAGGCTCTCGCGGACGGGGCTAGGGCCGGGCTCATCTTGGTCCAGTCGTTTGCGGCAAGGTCGTAGGTCCAGGTGTCGTTGTTGGTCGAATACCCGCCGAAAAGGACGAACTTGCCCTCCTTGCTATCGTACTCCATGGTGTGTTCGTCCAGGCCGCCGGGATGGTTGGGAGGGGCCATGTTGGTCCATTGGTTCGTGGTCAGGTTGTAGGCCCAGGTGTCGGAGAAGAAGGTGTTGCCGTCGTAACCTCCGAACATGACCGCCTCGTCCATCCTGCTATCATAGGCCATCGGGAAGCACTCCCTGGCCGGAGGCGGGCTCGATGCGGAGGGATTCATCCATGGGGATTGTGCGATATCCAGGGAGAGGCCCTGAGCGGTCAGGTCCAGGTTCTCCTTCGTGCCGGTGGAGAAGTTGGCAGGCCCCTCTAGCCAATGGCTATCGGCCCTCACCGACGGGCCCGAGGTGGGAAGGATGAGAAGCATCGAAAGGACGGCCAGCACTGTCACCAGTTTCTTGTAGGCAAGTGAGGTCATGGGTGATTTCCGACCATAGGAGGAGGCTGAGATTATTTGAAAGTATTGGTTAAAGCTAGGGCTCGACCGAACTTAAGAAAAAAAACATGAGAACTTGCGCTCGGATACGTCACTTCATTTTCTTCAGTTTCATTGTGTTCAAGATGGCCGGGAAGGCCACGGCGACCACGATGGTGATCAGTATCGCGATCAAGGCCCCCAAGGGGGTCCAAGGGTCCCCGACGGGATTTGCCTTGACCTTAAGGACCGCCGATCCCACGCTCTTGGGCAAAGGCACAGTGTCTATGCT
>Ga0209777_10004302_pt1 | contig 16904 bp, 18 predicted proteins | sample FrelakmetHBP12HB_FD_187147 | JGI IMG/M metagenome (GOLD analysis project Ga0209777, IMG submission 187147) | Freshwater lake sediment microbial communities from the University of Notre Dame, USA, for methane emissions studies -HBP12 HB (SPAdes)... | ecosystem: Environmental > Aquatic >...
GCTGCAATCAAAGAATATTTCAATAATCCAAAATCCAATCGTCTAGTCTTGCGCAAAGAGGTTAAAAACGATAAAGAAACACAACAAATCCAATGCATCTCAAAAAAAGAAATTGGCCTGTGGGAAGGATTTTTGGCCAAAATTTTTGGATGGGGAGATGCAAGCCTAAAAAACGTTGTTAACTTTGCGCAGACAAACATAGTTCCTAAAAATCCAAAGAATCCTCTTCTCGAGAAAGCTGTCAGCCTACTTGAGCAAAAAAACAAGAATAAGATTACTCTGTCCTTTAAGGACTCAGAAGCAAAAGAGCTGATTGAATTCATTCAAGACTACATAAAAACTGAATCTGACGGGGTTATTCAAAAGGTATTTTCTCAAGAGAATGTATCAGAAGCTCTAAAAGAGGAATTGTTTAACTCTGCCATTAAGACGCAAAACGAAGAAGTTATCTATTTTCTGCAACAGCACCAAATCAAGGATACGGCTGGACATTCTATTCTCTTCCGGCTTTGTCAATTGCCACAAAACGAGCTGACAGACACTCTAAAGCAAATAGTCAACAACCTTCTCAAAGATGTCGCCACCTACCACATACCTGATGAGATCGCTGCTTTTGAACAAGCCGCAACTTCTGGCCACTTTGACGTGGTCAAGACCTTTCTGTCCTCTGCAGCTTTTAGAAAATCGCTCAGCCAAGTTGATGCATCGAAAAACAACGTTTTCCATCGTCTAGCACAAGGAAAAAAACTCACCGATAATCACTTGACCATCTTCCTTGAAGCAGCAAAGCAAGTTCCAGCTCTTTTTCAAAATAAAAATAAACAAAACCAAACTCCTATTGTGCTCCTGAAACTTACACACTCTGACTTCTTGAAGAAGCTGGCTAACGCCGTTTTAGAAGAGGATGACATTTCTCCTCAACAAAAAGCTTGTTTTTTCATAGGTAAGGTACTCAGCAATCGTTTTAGAAATATCAATGCGGAAAATTTTAAAAATCAAATATCTTCTCTCATGGACGGGTTTACAAAGCTTTTTCCAACAGAGCAATTATACTTTAACGAACTTGTTTTTGGAGCCCTACTCCTCGAAAAATACTCCTCTCAAAATAGTGCAATAGACCCAAAAGAGTTGAAAGAGGACTTGCGATTGTTTTCATACATCGGAGTTTTTAGTAAAGAATTTGTCATGGGAAAACTTGTTACACAACTTCAAAACAACAAAGGCTTGCCCCTCCCACTCTCCTCTATTTTTGGAAATTATAAAAAAATTTCAGAAACCTACACCAACAATAAGAGGACAATCAAACCAGGAAATGCATTCAAGATGGCTTGGACTTGGTATGACGCTCAGCAAAAAATGAATGAAGTGACAGCCATCAATCAACAACAGGTGCAAACTCTCGATTCTAGCCTTTCAAAAGCCTTTTGGGACCAAAGAAACGTCATCCATCTCGAAACAGAAAATCCGCTTGGTGAGGGCTCGTTCAAACGTGTGCAAGAAGCAATAAGAATTGTCCCCAAACAAAATGAGCTTGAAATTGTAGCGCTTCAAAGAAGCACGACTGATCAGTTAATGGATCTTACCCCTCAACAAAAACAAAAACAAAAACAGGTTCTTGAAAAACTAAAGGAGACACTCCATGCCGATCCTTGTCCATCTCTTATGCAAATTCATGATGTTTATGACTTTGCAAATGGCGACAGAGTCATTTCGTGCAAGCTTTATGGAAAGTCACTTGCAGATTCCATTGATGAGAAAATAAAGGAGGTTCAACAAAACACCATCTTTTCATCTTTACAAGAAGCTGTGATTTTGTATGACTATTTTACAGGTGTAGCTTGGCTTCATAAGCATGGTTTTAGTCATAGAGATCTGAAATCCAACAACGTACTTCTCAGGAGAAATGAAAAAGGACTTTCGCGAGGAGTGGTTATCGATTTAGATGGTGCCTGTATGCAAGACGATCTCAACCATCCTGAAAATTACAAATCCTATTGGGCGCCAACAAAAACCTATTCATTAACTGCTGGTTATACATCGCCTGAAACTTTGAAACATGCTCAGCAACATCCACAAACTCCATTCGGTCCAAGCTTTGAAAAACCTCAAGATGTTTGGTGTATGGGAGTTGATAGTTATCTAACAATCTTCCGAGACCACCTTTCTTACGTACTTACCCTTGATAAAGCGAGCAAGCGGGGGGGGGCGATGGATAGTAAACTATTTGATGATATCGGAACCAAAAGGGAAGAAATTTTACAAAAAAGCAAAAAACTTCAAGCTGCTGCAAAACAGGAAATTAGTAAAGCAGTCCAGCTCATAGAAACAATCCAGGGAAAATTACTCGAACTCACTTACAATCTGCTGAATCCTGACCCTAGACAACGCCCCTCCGCCCAAAAAGCCGCTGAAACCGTTCGAGACATAATTGTCGCCGCTTTGCAAGCAGTACCAGAATCTCAAAACCTGCCGCCGTTCCAAGACTTCCTTGCTAATCTAGAACGTCCACAGCTTGTTGGATAAGCATTTTCTCTTTGTCAAAATCCAGAATCCTAAGAGGCACTTACCGGATTCAGGTAATTTTCTGCCTGGTCAAGGCATGACTTTATTGGATTTTGTTTTTCGAAAATTCTTTCAATGTGTTGTGTAAGGCGCACGACTGACATCTCAGCAGTATCTGCAAGTGTATTGTGAATCACGCTATTTCTAATCACTTGTTGTCTTCCCTCTTTCACAACTTTAATGTAGTTCGTAAGATTCAGTACTTGGCTGAATTGAGGGGAGAGGATTCCCTTTTGGCCAGAAACTTTTTGTGCTGCTGCAAGAATCTCTTTGGCAACATGAGAAAGCTCTCTCCAAGAATTTTGATCCCGCTCTTTTGCTCGGCGAAAATTGACTCGGACAAACTCCTCTTGAGGAACTCTTGCATATTTTCCCACATGAGGAACAGCAAAACGATATTGGATGGTCGATGAAGCTTCCACATTTCGGTTTGAGGTGGAAAAAGCGATACCGACTCTCTCTTTTAAGTCACACAAATCGGCCAAGTTTAATTCATTGCGTATCTGGTTAATTTTGTAGGTCAGCATGCCGTGTGGAAACACTAATCGATCATGCACTAAGTCCCCTGCCCAATAGTAGCAGCTCACTTCTGTGTCATCATAGGTTGTACGACTCACATCAAAGAGTTGCCGAATTTTTTGCGCCACAAAAGCGGCTCGGTTATTGGCGTCGAGGCCTTCATAAAGAAAGCTCAGGGCTTGATACCAGACCACTTTGGCAAAGCCATAGAGGCTTGAGCCCCTTGTCCGGGAGCAGACCAATTTCTCAGAAAAAAAATCTCGGTCTGAATATTCCGCCACCATGAGTGACGAAGTGTTGTGCAAACTCATAGCAACTCCTTTGTTGTAAACTCAGGACCCATGTTGGTGAAAAATGAGATTATTTCAAGAACTTTTTTGCGAGTCTGCTATACATAGCAACTTAAATTTTTGCGCATTTCGGCCCATCGGGGAGGCCAGCTGCAAGGAAGAGAGCCGCCGCCATGTTTGTATAACATGGTTAGGCGAATCTGACGAAGCAGATGGCTGCCTCCGATTGGGATGTAATGCGCAAAAATTTAAGTTGCTATGTATAACTCTCGTTCAACGAAAAGTAACTTACTGCCTTCAAAACCGGCAACGGCTAGTTTTTTGGCGTTGTCTAAGGAGAGAAGTTTTTTTGTAAGGGCGACTTTTAGCCGATCTGGCCGCGGTGTCCAGCTGACACAGGTTTGAGCACAGCAAAGTGAGGGATCTTGGATTGTTGCTGCCTGACAGTCAAAGCCCATTTTTTGAAAGTCTTTTTTTATCGATTCCACATCGCAGGCAATCGCAAGGCTATAAAGACCGGCACCGAGGAGTGATTCGCCCTGCAGAGCACACCAGAGGTCGACTGGACCTGCGACAGGCCAGTCTTGAAGAGGTGTGTGCGGGTCACATGTGTGGGATTCGGCATGGCTCATATCGACTTCTAAAAGAATGCGGATTCCTGCTTCGGGTTGCTCAAAACAGTGGGTCGAAACCCCGATATTTTCTCCATGGTAAAAAGAAGAGCAGGGGCAAAAGCCTAAAATTTCAAGAAGGCGCACGACGAGGCAGTGGTATTTACGCGAAGAGCGCAAGGTCACCTGGATACAATTTTGCCAGCCAAGGCCAAGGCTATTTTGGCGGTTGTACTGAATTTGGGCTGCCATATTTTTTGCCTGCCAATATTGCTGCTCCACTTCCAGAATGAGCCGGGCCGCTTCTGCTTTGCCGATCTCTTTTGCCATCTCTTTTGCCCTGATAGAGGCTTCTTGAAGGCAATCGAGAGAGTCCTCATAAGAACAATTTCTGGGACGGGTTTGCCACAGCTCTTTACACCTCAGCCTTTTTATCGCCGCTTCGGCCCCAATTTCAGTCGCCTCCGTTACGGTAGCCAATTTGCGCTCGACGGCCCAGAAGGAGATGCCATTTTCGCGTGAGATGAGGGCTTTTCGAAACAGGCCACAGGGTGAGCCTTCGATGATGGCAAAAAGGCCCCTCTTCGAAAAGAAATCGCCAATATTTTCGACCCTCATTGAGACGGACATGAAAGGTGTAGCAGAATCTTTCAGGACTATTTTTGGCAAATAATGGCCTGGTAAAAAGAAGGTCCGAGAGACAATTGAGGCCTCCAGCAGGTGGAAGTTTGCTTTTTTGAGCGCACTTTCAAGCTGGCTCGTTTGTTCCAGCTCGATTGAGTCGAGAAAGTGGATGAGCCTGCAAGCCGTCTTCGTTTCGGCCTCGTCTTCAAACCGGGCGAGTTCTTTGTTATTTTTGATACACTCTTGAAGGGCACTTTCGATCGCCGCATCTATAGAATGGGTGGTTTTCGCCTCGGTGGTTTGAACTAATGCGTGGCGCATGGAAAACTCCTTTTCAAAAAATTTTTAGTTAACTTTCCTCTTTACAGGATTTTGCTATTTTTATGCAAATTAAAATTTTTACATGACAAAATTTCTCTCTTGCGTGGTTTTAAAAAATTTATTATAATGAAGTTAACTTCAACCTTTTTGGTATATTATGTCAGTAGAAAGAACAGGCTCAACAGGCTACACACAAAATAAAGAAAATATAGTGCCGGCTCAACAAAAAGAAAGTGCTCCAATAACATTTTCGAGAAAAGTTACCATTGGAGAGACACAAAAAACAGGAGCTGCCAAAGCTGGTTCTTTGGCACAACAAAAAATTAAAGCATTTGAAGAGCTCGCTCAAAAAGCAGCCGTTTTCACTGAAAAAAAAGTCGTAGTAAGCCCTCAATCAGGAAAAGTTCCTGAAACTGCAAAACAAATCAAAAGCACAATAGCCAAAAAATTGCCATCAACTACGACAGCATCCAAACCCCAGCCGCAAGCGCCTATCGTAGCGAAAAAATCTGCTTCTACACAACTCCCGACCAGTAAAGTAGTTCAAGAAGGCCCTACTGTAAAGTCGCAACCTGCTACCATAAAACCAGCAAAGATTGAACAGCGCTCCAGTAGTCAAATAGAACAACCAGACGAAAAAGCAGTTGCGATAGACCAAGAAGCACATGAGATTATGGATAAAGAAAAAGATGCAAAGGATTGGGCAACGGAAGAGAAAGACATAAAATCAGGTAGCAGTCTTTTTTCAGTATCTGCTGGAGCAATTAATGCATTAAATCTAAGACGTGCTCGTTTTGAGAAAAAAGTCGATACGTGCACTAAATTTTTGACAGAGCATCCTAACCATTCAAAAAGCAAACAAATACAGGAATATCGTGACGATGCTCAGAAAAAACTGTCTGCCGCGAAGAAGGAATTCGATAGAAATCTGCCAAAATTAAAATTCTAATGCTTATTTATTGATAATTATTATTTTATTTGTTATGTCTTACTTATTGTTTAAAATATTTTATTTGGTGTTATTGTATGGCTTCAGATTTTTCTGTTGGTAAAGAGCCTCAGTTTCCAGTGGAAAATATTTCCGCGAAACCTCGCGACTTTGAACAAAATGCTATAAATTTTTTCGAGAAGGCTTACAAAACTCCAGCCCGGTTAACTCTTAATGATGTCAATAATCTTCACCAAGCCATTAAATCTTCTCAGTGTGAGCTAACGGAAGACCAAATTAATTTGTTACATGATCTTTCTAACGATACAGCTCCCACTGCTCAGCCAAAAGTGCAAAAAGCTCTTGGGCAGCTCTATCAGGATGTTTCTAAAAGTCGCAAAGAATTAATGGAGAGCGCTACTGCAAAAGCAAACGCCCTCTTTCAAGAGAACCAGGAAAATGTGACCCCCAATCCGAATGTCGTTATCCATCACACCAGCACTGCCAAAATTCTAGCTGCAAAAAATAAACCAACGAGCGCAGGACAGGCTCAGGCAAAGGCTCTTTTAGGCACAAAAATAAAAAGTTATGAACACGTAATGAGAGAAAAAATCGCTCCTTCTTCCCCATTTGTTAAACAGTTTTTAGACGATGCTCGTGCGGGAAAACTAGATTATGACAAAGTAACTGATTTTGCAAAAAAATTCGATAAAGGTGAAGTGAATCCATCCTCCCAAGAATGGGATGCTTTAGGAGTGGCTCTTTTAAAACCGGAAAATGCATTTTTTCGCGATATAATTACACCCCTTTACATTGCAAGCCAGAAGCCTCCCGAGGATCAACATGAGAAAGATACTCAAGTTATGGAAGGAGTTTTTGAACGAGTAGAAAAGCATTTTGAAAGTAAACAAATCGGCGTGCCCCAAATAATACAATCAGATATTGACAAACTGCAGAAAATTATTAGCAAACCAGATCGCTTCCTTTCTCGAGACCAAATGGCAAAATTAAACGAATTGAAAGCCGATCCAGATTTTACCAAACAGATTAATCAGATCCTTAGTGACTACACTAAAAAACAGGGCTTCTAAAGCTGAAAACAGGCCGCTGCAATAAGCTCTCCAGATTTACCAAGTAATTATTTTGTGGTATACCTTTTCTACGACCCACCCACCTGCGACTCCTCCAGCAACGACACCAAAGATCGCCAGTGCCGCTCCAGCAGGCGGGCAGGTGACGAGTAGTGGAATAGCTACTAAATCGATGAGGAAGGTCACTACAGCACTAACAACAGCCCCTGCTAAAATCCCTGCACACCAAGCCAGAATTTTTCTTGCCGTACTAACTCTACCATCACCAATATGGTCAAGGGCGTTTGGGAGAGTGTTTGATGAGCTGGGAGGAACGGGCTTGGTAGAAACATCGCTGATCCGCTCACATTTATTGTTATCCGCAAAATCTGACATCTGAATTACGGCACTTGCGGCGTCAGAAAAAGACCCTTGAATGGATGGCTGTTTTGGAGTTACACCACTGTCTATTTTTTCCATTTCATCTTTCCTTATTTCAGTTTTTTGCTTTCGATTGCCTGTTTGATATTTTTCGCTCGGCTCGTGAGGTCGGCAAATTTTTTATCTTGGCCACAATATTTGACACAAAGGTCGAGGCTGGCCAGGCAATGGTCAGGCTCATTGAGCTGAAAATAGCAGCGTGCCATCTCAAAATAGATATAGGGATCTTCTGGATCAAACCGAAGTGAGAACATGTATTGATAGAGTGCTGACTCAAATGATCCAGCTCCGAAAAGAGCTGCTGCCTTGCGAATCCAATATGCTGGGACATTAGAATGGATCAAAATCAGCAGATCACAAATCGCGGCAGCATCAGGATATTTGGCTTCATCAATCAACTTGTCTGCAACTCTGTAGACGCGATCCAGAAAATTCCAGGATATGCCAAATTGCTCTTGAATCGGCTTTTGATTTGCCTTGTCGGTGAGGCTGAATGTGCCATCGAGGATCTGCTTGTACAATGTGTGAGCCTTTTTCTCCCATGTCGCCCAGCGGGCATCTTCTGCGATTTGCGGGTTCTCCTTTTCTTCTTGAAGAAGATATTCTTTTAAGACTGAGCGGCCATGTTGGCTTTTTGAGATAGCATCTAAAAGCGTTTTATTCAGTTCGAGGCGCACCTTTTCTGCATACTTCTCAAAAGGCAGTAATGGATCATGGTATTCCTTCTTTAACTCAACCATAGCCAGATCACAGGCCGCATTCAGACTCGAACGAATCTCCGACGACAATTGCTCCGATTTTTGTTTAGCCATGAGAACCTCCGTATAGGTATAGTAGTATCAAGTTTTGATTTTAAAATCAATTTATAATTTGCTTTTTTCGAGAGCCAAAGTAGAGGCTCCCTCAGAGCAAGAGCTATAAATAAGCGTGACAGTTCATACCTAAGAAGAACTCATGACTTGGAAAAAACAGCTCATTCAAACCATTGAGGTTTGTTATTTCCATTATGACGAAAAACCCCACGTCCAGCATTGTTGCGCCAAAAGGATTGTCCCAAAAAGAGCCAGGAAATCCATAAACTTTACGAAATCCTTTTTGCCACACGCCCACATAATAGAGCCTGCAAGTATGTTAAAAGCCAAAAATGTTGCTATTGATGTGGAAATCAAACCTATTTCTCCCAAAATTGCTGCAGCACCCTTCACCACTTTACCCAAAAATGTAAGTGCTTTTTCCCACCATGAACTCCTGTTCTGGTCTATGTTTTTCACTGCCTCTTTTACTTGATCGGCATTCGCTGGCAATGTAACGTGGTCATTTACAACTGGCAGTGGTGCCTCATATTTTTCTACTATTGTTATGGTGACATCTTGCGAAGGTGGAGGAGATTGTCTGCCGGCAATTGGTGAAGCGATAGCATCCTTAGGCGGTTGACTCAGCAGATTTGGCACACTCGGCGACCTTGGCCTCTTTTGCGCTTCTCGCTGCGCTTCTAATTTTCGCTCTTTGTAGGTGGGTTTTGGAACTGGAGACATCGAAGATAAGGAATCAGACCTGTGCCTAGGTGCTTCTGTACTGATATAATTCATGACATCCTTTGCGTACTTTTCCATCTCTAATCTCTGTGAATCGGTTAGGCCTGTTAGATCGACTTGCCCGAAAACGCTCTGAATCATCTCTGAACTCATTTCGCCTCCCCTTCAATTCGAAGTTGTTTCGATTCAATTGCCCGCTTAATGGTTTTGGCTTTTGCCATAAGATCTGCATATCGCTCTTCTTGGCCACAATATTTCAGACAAGCATCGAGACTCTTCAAGCAAGGTTCTAATTCCTTGAGTTGAAAGTAACAGCGGGACATTTCAAAAAAGATCGTCGGTTCATCAGGATTGAAAATAAGGCTAAAGACATATTGATCGAGGGCTGCCTCAAACTGGCCGCTGCCAAAAAGAGCCGCACCCCTTCTGATCCAGTAGTCCGGCACCAGTGGGTGCAAAAATATAAGTACATCAAAAATCAGAACAGCATCATCGCATTTTCCCTCTTCGATGAGCTTTTCAGCCACAAAGTAGACTCTATTCATAAAATTCCATGAAATGCCGAATCTTTCCTGAATTGACTTTTGGTCTTCTTGTGAAGGCGTTTGAGCAGTTTGCGCTTGCAGATAATCGCGAATTTCATGCGAAGTTTTTTCCCATGTCGCCCAGCGCGCCTCTTCTGGAATATCTGGATTTTCTTGTTCTTCCTTCTGAAGATATTCTTTCAAAACGATTTGGGAGCGTCGATTATTTAAATACACATCAGTTAGCAGTTTGCTCCAGTCAAGCCGAACCTTTTCTGCGTACTGCTTAAATGGCTGCAAAGGATTGTTGTAGTCCTTTTTCGCATTCTCAATCACAAAATCACAAACCACATTTATGCTTGTCTGCACTTCGGACGGAATTTGCTGTGTTTGCTCTGGCATTAAGAGCCACCTCTACTTATTAATATGAAAATTTTATTATTCTGGTTATATTGCGAGTCTTCTTACATGATTCCGACTACTTCCCGCCTTTAATTATAGCTTCATATGCTGACTTGGCTAAAAACACGCCTCCCACCATACCTATAATTGCACCAACAGCGCCACCAACCATGCCGCAAAGGATTGCTGCATGAGGATTTCCCGACTGAGCTCCTTGACTGAGTCCCATTACGGCTCCTACCACGGTGCCAGCCACTATTGATAGAAGAAATACGCCAGCCGCTCCGAGAACCGCTCCAATTTTTCTTGCCAAAGAAACTCGCTTTTGATCGAATGGCTGAACATTATCTAAACCTTTTTTAGTATTGGCTGAAGCCTTCTCGCCCGTCGCCTTTGTTGGCCTTGGTGAAGCTTGTGGTTTGTCAGCGACGCCGAGATTTTGCACCGATCCTTGAGCAACTAGTGATGCCGAAGAGCTAACGGTTTTTGTTGACTCTGTAAAATTGTTCTGTTGCACCTCGTTAAGATTTCTGGAAGCCGACTGCCGCAGAAGAGGAGGTACATTCCCAGAGCTCAATGGCGCCATTTGAATGTTATTCATTTTACACCTCCCTCTATTGTAAGTTGCTTGGTTTCGATTGCCTGCTTGATATTGGTCGCCTCTGCCAGAAGATCTGCATACTTTTCATCTTGTTGACAATATTGCAGGCACAGATCAAGGCAAGCTTTGCAATGATCGATTTCCTTGAGCTGGAAATAGCAACGGGCCATTTGAAAATAGATAGAGGGATCCTCAGCATTAAAACGAAGAGAAAACATATATTGATAGAGGGCAGTTTCATACTCATGAATCCCAAACAAGGCTATGCCTTTATTAGTCCAGTATTCTGGAACATCGAAATGGAGGAAAAGAAGCAGATCACACACAGAAGCCGCTTCTGCATATTTGGCCTCATCGATTAGCTTGTCAGCAACAGCATAGACACGATCCATAAAACTCCACGACACTCCGAATTGCTCTTGAAGCTGCTGGCGTTTTGTTTCATCTTCAGGATTAAAACTGAGAGTGCCAGCAACAGCCTGCTTGCAGATTTCACCGGCAATTTTTTCCCACGTTACCCAGCGCGCCTCTTCGAGGATATTCGGATTTTCTTGTTCTTCTTTTAAAAGATATTCCTTTAAGACGGCGCCCGCATGTTGCTGTTTTGTAAAAAAGTCAGCAAACGTCCTCTGTAAATCAAGCCGAATTTTTTCAGCATACTGATCAAAGGGCTGCAATGGATTGTGATAATCCTTCTCAGCCCCAGCAATGGCCAGATCACAGGCAGCGTCAAGACGCGACTGAATTTCTGGCGGCATTTGTTGTAGTTGTTGTTCAGGCATAAAAACCCTCCGTATAACTTATAATTATCAAATTTTAATTTTAATTGCAAATTATAAATTACAAAAGAGGAAAAAAACTGAAAATAACTTTTTTTATTTCTTTACAAGGACGTTGAAGTCGAATGAATAGCTACTTTCCGGCACAGCAGAAGAAAAGGAAAGCTGAGAGGGGCCAACGTTGATGTAGCTCACCTCTTTGAGGGAAGCAAGGGCATGGACGCGCTCTTCATCAAATTTTGTGGAATTGAGACTGATAACGAGATCCTTTTTCCCATCGTTGGAAATGGAACGGATCGCTTTTAAAAGGCCACTTGAAATCTCAAAGGAGGAGGGAAGCTCGAGCATGACAAAATTCTGGCCGCACAGCGCCTGATCGACAAGAGGAAGTTGGTCAGGGGTGAAAATTTTGGCGGTGCCATGGAGTTCAATACAGCGCTTGGCGACTTGCGAAAGGGTGATACGGGCACAGCCAATTTTTTCAACACTGATCGAGGCGGCAATGTTGGCCAAAGAGCCACTGTCACTAACAGAGACTTTGTTGGCAACACAGACTGCCAGCATGGCAAGAGCCGTATCGCCAGCACCAGTGCCATCGACAACCTGCCGGGCAGAGACTGGATGATCCTCACATGTACCATCAGGATAAAAAATCGAAAGACCGGCCTCAGACTTGGTTATGTAGAGGATGTCGCACTCTACTTTTTTGAAAATAGTACGGGCCACTTCATCAAGAGGTGCCGTTGAGCTCAAACCAGATGCGGCATACGCCTCGCCTAAGTTGGGCTTCAAAATGGTTGAATGGCTATATTTTGAAAGGTCGGAGGATTTCGGGTCACAGATAACTGGAATGGAGTGGCCACGGCAGCAATCGATGAGGGTGCGTAAAATTTTGAGCGTTAAAAAACCCTTGGCATAGTCTGAAATAGCCACGAGATCGTAGTGTGGAACTATTTTTGGAATCTCTTGGCACACCATCTCTTCAAAATTGAGATCCATTACAAAGCTCTTTTCATAGTCAACCCTGACCACCTGCTGATGGCCTGCAATGACCCGCACCTTTTCAGGCGTTGGAAAGGTGGGATGGTCAAAAAGGGCAAGATGGGCTCCCTCTTTTTTGAGATTGTTTTTGAGTGACTCCCCTGCTTTATCGAGACCAACAAGACCAAAAGCAGTCACGTCAGCACCAAGGCTGATTAAGTTCAAAACGACGTTTCCAGCACCGCCTGAACGGCTTTCAGTACTGTCGACTAAAACGACGGGCACAGGCGCTTCAGGCGAAATGCGCTTTGACTTTCCAAAAATATAGGAGTCGAGCACAAAATCTCCGGCTACCAAAATCTTTTTCTTTTGAAGCCGCGAAAAGAGGTGAGCTAGTTTTACCATCTCAATCCTTTTACAAGATAGTTTTGTACATAATCAGTGACTGCCTCTTCAAAAGGGCGTGTCACGGCTTTATCGCCGAGGGCAGCGCAGCACTTTTTCATATCAGCTTCAGTGAAGTTCTGATAAATGCCCTGTAGCTCATCTGGAAGGTCGACGTAGAGAATTCTGGGGCGAATTTTCAAAGCTTTAAAGACGCATGTTGCAAGCTCCTTCCAAGAAGCTGCTTTGCCCGTTCCGATGTTGAAAATACCACAGGCACTATTCTCCAAAAAGGCGCACGTCATAGCTACGGCATCTTTTACATAAATGAAATCGCGCTTTTGCTCACCATCGGGGAATTTGGCAGGATCATTTGATTTATAGAGACGAATCTCTTTTTTGCCATGCTGGACCATCTCAGAGACCATGCGGACAATGGCAGAGGCCATTCGCTCTTTGTGGTACTCATTGGGACCAAAAACGTTGAAATATTTGAGTCCAACGATCTTGTCCAAAACTCCCTCACGCAATGCCCAGAGGTCGAAAAGATGCTTGGAATAGCCATACATGTTCATGGGGCGATATTGCTCTAAGAGTGCATGATCATCAGAAAAGCCCAGTGTGCCATCGCCATAGGTTGCAGCCGACGAGGCATAAATGAAGCGTATGCTATTTTTGAGGGCATATTCACAAAGCCGGAGTGTGTAGCGGAAGTTATTTTCGAGCAAAAAACTTGCATTGCGCTCTGTCGTATCGGTGCAGGCACCAAGATGGATGATGCCGCCGATCTCTTTTTCTCTTCCCTGGAGCCAGTCAAAGAGCTGTTCGATGCGAACAATATCGGTGAAGTTTTTGCCGTTAAGATTTTTCCACTTGTCGGTTGTACCCAAATCGTCGACCAAAACGAGGTTCGTCATCTTTTTATCATTCAGATAACGAACCACGCCTGAACCAATAAAGCCCACACCGCCAGTAATGACGATGGGCTTTTGAGATGTGGATTTCATAGTTTTTAAGCTTCTTCAGCAACGTGTTCTGGAATAACCTTCACATTTATTTGACAGGTGACATCCTCTTTGAGGCGCAGAGTCACAGAAGAAACACCAGTCTCTTTGATTGGATGTTTCAGCTGAACATAGCGCTTGTCGAGGTCGATGCCAGTCTGCATTTTGACAAGCTCGACAATATTTAAGGAAGAGACGCTGCCATACATGTGGCCTTCATTATCGACCTTAACATTGAAGCCAAGCGTTTCGCCATTGAGACGGGCTGCCAGCTCTTCGGCTTCTTTTTTGTCTTGTGCTGCAATCTTGCGACGCTCCTCTAGGAGGCGTGTCTGTTGACGCAGGGCATGGGGCGTTGCCAGGACTGCAAGCCCTTGTGGAAGCAGAAAATTGTAGACGTAGCCTTCCTTGGCAGAGGCTATCTCGCCTTTACGGCCGAGGTTGTCGACGTCTTGAAGAAGAAGGATTTTTTTTGCCATATTTGTATTCCCCTTAAAGGTTTTTTAAGTTTGAGCCACAAAAGGCAGTAGCGCCATATAACGGGCTCGCTTAATAGCCTTTGCAAGTCTTCGTTGAAAATAGGACGAAACACCTGTGATACGACGGGGCAGAATCTTGCCGCGATCGGTAATGAATTTCGACAGGGTCTCGATATCTTTATAGTCAATCTCATCAAAGTCTGCAGCTTTGAAAGGACAGGGTTTTTTCTTCTTAAACCTCGGGTCGAGAGGCTCTGTTGTGATGCCTCTTCTGCGTGGTGTGAATGTCATATGACCTTGCTCCTTATTGTTCTGGTAGTTGTTTAAATTTAAGTTCTTCTAAAACTTTTTCTGTCTTCATATGCATGTAGCGAACGAGATCTTCATTGATACGAAGCTCGTTTTGGAAGTCAGTGACAGAATCGGGTGTTAATTCAAAATAGACCAAATAATAGTGGCCTTCGGAATGGTGCCCAATGTCATAGGCCAGGCGGCGTTTGCCCTGGTCATGGATTTTGCAGATTGTGCCACCACGATTGGTGATACCAGCCTTAATCTTCTCAAAGCCCTTATTTTGGGCATCGGGAGAAAGGTGGGCACTTAAGATGTACATTCCTTCATATAATTTTGGCTTTTTTTCTTTCATCCTTTGTTACTCCTGTGCTCCCGGAGATACCTTCTGGTTAACCTGGGAGGCTACTTTTTGAAACTCTTTACAAATCAGTTTTTTGAGACACTCTTTTGCGGCTGATATCAGATCAACCATTTGCTCTTTTTCAGCCTTGGTAAAATGGCCAAGAACCCAGTCGACATCGCCTTGTTGGCAATCTTTTCCAATCCCGAGTCGAAAGCGACAATAGTCTTTCGTCCCGAGATGGGCCTCAATGCTTTTTAGGCCATTGTGGCCTCCTGCTGTACCTGAAAGGCGCAATCTCATCTGTCCAAAGGGCAGGGCCATATCATCGACCACAACAACAACTGAATCGGCGGGCAACTTATAGAAATCGAGAAAGCTTCGAACAGCTCTCCCGCTTTCATTCATGTAGGTCTCTGGCAGCAAGAGATCAGCATCATGGCCTTCGTACTGGACGTGACAGCGCTGCCCTTCAAATCTGGCTTCATACTTCCATGTCGAGCCTAAATCTTTGGCAAGGGCCTGTACGGAGAGCCTGCCAAGATTGTGGCGTGTCATCTCATATGTTTTGCCAGGATTTCCGAGTCCCACGATCAAAGAGCCCATCTTACTTACAGATTGTTACAATGGTGTCAGTTGCTTTTTCAAGGCATTCGACATTTTTAGGAATCTGGATATCAGAAACCCGTTTTGTAGAGCCGAAGTTGCACTCTTTGACATCGACCTCAAAAAAGTCTGGAATGTTTTTTGGCAGGCAGCGAACACGGATGTGCTGCATCACAGGACGCAAAAATCCGCCCGCTTTCACACCAACGCTTTCGTTTGCTCTCAAAAAACGAACCGGCACTTTGAGCGTCACCAGATGGTTTTCGACCAGTTCTAAAAAGTCGATGTGCATGACGTCATATGTGGTCACTTTGTACTGGATGTCTTTCACAATGGCTTTAACTTTTTTGCCACCTTCAATTTTTAAAACAAAAATGGTGGTGGGTAAAAAGTTTTGCTCTAGATGGCGCAACATAGCTTCGATCTCAACTTTTTTGACCGAGCCGTTGATGCCGACCTTGCCTTGTGAATAGATCACACAGGGAATGAGTCCTTTTGAAAGGAGCCTTTTGTTGGCACCATGTGCAGTCTCTTTCCTTGCAAAATATTCAAGTTCAACTTGCATGTATCCTCCGTAAAACAATAGCTTTTTTGTTTTGCTCTTTTCGCAAATGTTTAACGGTGAAAGCAGCTCACTTTAAGGTCGGCTCACATAGCGTGAGCACAGACCTCTATTGCCTGGGCAAAGAGAGGGGCACAAGAGACCACCTCGACCTTCGAGCTTGAAAGTAATGCAGTGTCGGGACAACAACTGTCCGTGACAAAAAGGTGCTCGATAGGACTTGCCTCAATCAGTTCGAGGGCCTTTTCAACGAAGAGGCCATGGGTGATTGAAGCATATATTTTCTTTGCGCCCTTCTCTCGGCATATGTGGGCTGCTGACACCAATGTATGTGCCGTTGAGCACATATCGTCAGCGAGAAGAACGTCTTTTCCTTCAACCTCTCCAACTAAGGAAAGGGATTCAACTTGACGAGGTCCAAGCCTTCTCTTTTGGATAAGGGCAAAGCTCGTCTGAAACTCTTCAGCATAGCTGGCCACGAGCTTGGCAGAGCCAAGGTCGGGTCCTACGACCACGAGGTGTGATGAGGCGCCATGAATTTTCTTTTTGGCCTTATCACAGAGCAGCTTTTTTGCTGACAAATGGTGCACAGGGAAGTCATAAAAACTCGGAATGTGCTCAGCATGTAGGTCTAGGGCAATTAACTCTGATATTCCAACTTCGTGCAAAAAGTAGGCAAAAAGCCTTGCAGCAAGTGAGGCCCCATCTGTTTCTGGCAGATTTTGCCTCGAGTAGGCAAGGTAGGGGCAGGCCAGAATAATTTTTCTGGCTCCTGCGCGTCGCAGGGCATCGGCCATTAAAAAAGCCTCGACAAGGTATTCGTTGGGCTTTTTTCCGAGCGACTGCACGATGACAGCTTGCTTGCCTGAAACGTCGTCTTTTAAAATGGCGCGGATTTCTCCGTCAGGAAAATGGAGCAGATCCATTGGAAAAAGACACCTTCCAGACAGTCTGCAGATGGCAGCTGTGAGGTCAGGATTGGAAGAGCCTCCAACGATGATTGTATTTTCTTGACGATTGGCCATTTTTTTACTTTTTTACATTGAC
>Ga0209777_10004303_pt1 | contig 16902 bp, 13 predicted proteins | sample FrelakmetHBP12HB_FD_187147 | JGI IMG/M metagenome (GOLD analysis project Ga0209777, IMG submission 187147) | Freshwater lake sediment microbial communities from the University of Notre Dame, USA, for methane emissions studies -HBP12 HB (SPAdes)... | ecosystem: Environmental > Aquatic >...
ATCCTCGGCCATTTTGGGGTCCACCGTGACCGAGGATATCCCCGGATATGTGGAATCGAGCATGATACTCGCGCTGGCCACGTCGGACACGTTGCCCGTCGGGTCCATGAACTCCACATACACTGTCTTCGGCCCATCCCCCGGGTCCAGGTCCCAACTTGTGCTCGCCGCATAAGGCTGCCAGGGTTCGGTGTCAAACACGCCGTCATTGCTGATCCGCATCTGCGCGACTGTCCCACTATCATCTGTTGCCGGCAAGGATAGAGTCACGGTGGCACTGTTTGTATAAGCCGCCCCTCCATTGATCGTGATAGTTCCGGTGGGAGGCAGAAGGTCCGGCCAGACTACCTGCTTGGGTAGCGGATTTATGTCGGAGTGGCCGTCCCCCAATTCGCCGTATTCGTCATCCCCCCAGGCGACAACTGTCCCGTCGGCCCTCAGAGCCACGGTGTGCCTGTCACCTCCTGCAATCGCGGTCGCTCCGGTAAGTCCCGAAACCTGGACGGGGGTAAGCCAGCACCAGTTCGTTGTGACGGCTCCAAGCTCGCCGTACTGGTTGAACCCCCACGCACACACCGTGCCGTCAGTCTTGAGAGCCACCGTGTGGGCGTAACCTGCTGCTATTGCGGTCACTCCGGTAAGTCCCCAAGGCTCCACGGGAGTGGAGCTGTCGTTCCTGGTGCCGTTTCCAAGCTCGCCGCACCAGTTGTCTCCCCACGCCCGCACCGTGCCGTCACTCTTCAAAGCCACGGCATGGTCGCCACCTGCGGCAATGGCGGTGACTGCGGTAAGTCCGGAGACCTGCACGGGAGTGTGTCTTTCCGTCGCGGTACCATCGCCAAGCTGGCCGTAGCAGTTGTATCCCCACGCCCATACCGTGCCATCGTTCTTTAGGGCTACTGTATGGTCGGAACCCGCTGCAATCGCGGAGATTCCGGCAAGACCGAAGACCTGCACGGGAGTAGATTTGTTGGTCGTGGTGCCGTCTCCAAGCTGGCCGTACTCGTTGTCTCCCCAGACCCACACCGTGCCGTCAGTCTTGAGAGCAACGGTATGGTAGCCACCCGCCGCTATCGCGGTAACTCCGGTAAGCCCCGGAACCTGCACTGGAGTAGACTTGTCGGTCGTGCTGCCGTCTCCGAGCTGGCCGTAGTAGTTCCATCCCCACGCCCATACCGTGCCATCGCTCTTTAGGGCTACTGTATGGTGGGAACCCGCTGCAATCGCGGAGATTCCCGCAAGACCGAAGACCTGCACGGGAGCGGGCCTCGGGGTCGTTGTGCCATCTCCAAGCTCGCCGCAGGAGTTCTCGCCCCACGCCCACAACGTGCCGTCACCCTTCAGAGCCACAGTGTGGAAGTAACCTGTCGCTATTGCGGTCGCTCCGGTGAGTCCCGAGACCCGCACGGGAGCAAAGCTGTCCCACCTGGTGCCGTCTCCAAGCTCGCCGCTGCCGTTGCTTCCCCACGCCCACAGCGTGCCGTCGCTCTTTAGAGCCACGGTATGGTAGCCACCCGCTGCTATCGCGGCCGCTCCGGCAAGACCCGATACCTCGACGGGAATAAGCCGGGACCAGGCCGTAGTGCCGTCTCCAAGCTCGCCGTCATAGTTGTATCCCCACGCCCACACAGTGCCGTCACTTCTCAGCGCCACGGTATGCCAGCCGCCTGCGGCAATGGCGGTCACTCCGGTAAGTCCCGTGACCTGCACTGGAGTAAGCCTCCCGGTCCCGGTCCCATCGCCGACTTGGCCTTCGCCGTTGTTTCCCCACGCCCACACAGTGCCGTCACTCTTGAGGGCTATGGTGTGAAACCAACCTGCAGCAATCGCGGTCATTCCAGTAAGTCCGGAGACCCGCACGGGAGTAGACCGGTTTGTCGTGGTCCCGTCTCCAAGGCCTCCATCACCGTTGTATCCCCATGCCCACACCGTGCCGTCAGTCTTTAGAGCTACGGTATGGTCGCAACACCTTTCCACCACCCGATCATAGTTGCCGCCACCTCCTATGGCGGTCACCCCTGTAAGCCCCGAGACCTGCACGGGAGTCGGCTTGTCGGTGGTGGTGCCGTCTCCAAGCTGGCCATAATAGTTGAGTCCCCACGCCCACACCGTGCCGTCAGTCTTGAGAGCCACGGTATGGCCGCTACCTGCTGCTATCGCGGTAACTCCGGTAAGCCCCGGAACCTGCACTGGAGTGAGCCTTTGAGTCGTCGTGCCGTCTCCAAGCTCGCCGTAGTAGTTGTCTCCCCACGCCCATACCGTGCCGTCACTCTTTAGAGCTACGGTATGCTGGCATCCTGCTGCTATCGCGGTCACCCCGGTAAGACCAGAGACCTGCACGGGAGCGGGCCTGGGCATCGTGGTGCCATCTCCAAGCTCGCCGTAGGAATTGTCTCCCCAGGCCCACACCGTGCCGTCACTTTTGAGCACCACAGTGTGGTAGTCGCCTGCCGCCACCTGCACGATTGTTGCGGCCAATGAACATGAGCCGGCCCCGGCCGACAACGCCAGAATTGCTATCAACACAAATCTCATTCTTAACATTTCTCGCTCCTCCCCTCTCCATCTCATCCAAAACCCGTACTTCAGTATACCCCACCCTGGCCGCTTGTCAAGGGCAGCAGGGCCAAATGTCAAAAGTTTGATCGGTACCCATGCCCCGGATGCATCAACGTTTACCCCCTCTCCCCCCACGGGCACAATTACTACAGAGCAACCAAGTCGGTGCGGATAGCGCGCACTGGAAGGATACGAATATGGAGTGGCATGAGCGAGGTCCCGACCGCCTCGGCTACACCGAGCGGGACTTCAAGGTCTGCGACTTCTGCGGCGCGCTAAACCCGGTGGCGAACTTTGAGTGCTTCGTATGCGGATGGAATGGGCGATTTCACAACGACAGGGAGACCGTCAGAGACACCATGGAAGCGACAAAAGGCAAATATGGGGAACTGGACCAATCCCTGTTCGAGCTTGAACCCCTTCCGAGCACACTTCCCAGATCCAGCGTCTGGGCGGGGCTTTGGGGATCCTTAAAGAGGCTATTCAGCCGGGCATAGCACGCGGCGGCCACGACTCTTGAAGAAACACACCGGGCCTGCCTGATATCGGGCAGGCCCTTCTACTGAGTTTCGGACACTGAGTTAGCGTTAGGGCTGTGTCATTCCGACCGGAGGTAAACGAAGCCTCGAAGTATGTCATTCCGAACGAATGTGAGGAATCTGCTTTTGAGCTATCAGCTTTCAGCCATCAGCCGTCAGCCAATCTGGATCTCACCGCCTGGTATCAATTGACTGATAGCTGAAAGCTGTTTGCTGAGAGCTTCTCACGCCAGCACCAGCCCATTTGCCTCGAACTCGCAGCGAATCCGTTCGTTCAACGCCAGCAGCACTTCGTCCTGATACTTGGCGACGACCCCCCCGGCGAACCTGATGGTGACCTTCTCCGCCCCGATCTCCCCCAGACCATCGCTCTTGAATGGGGTCAAGATCCTGTCCGGCATCTCCTCGACGACCCTGCGGCCGAGAGCGTCGAGCACCGACTTCGCCTTCTCCAAATCCGACGACGCCGGCACCGCAACGTCCGTCCATACACACAGGGGGCCGCGCGAATGGTTATAGACCTGAACGACATCCCCGTTCGCGATTATGAACAGCTTGCCGGACGCGTCCCGCACGCGGGTGGTTCGCATGCCCAGGTCGTCGACGATGCCGGTCGCGGGGCCGATGGTCACGTAATCCCCCACCCCATATTGGTCCTCGACGAGTATGAAGAACCCGGATATCACGTCCTTGACCAGCTTCTGCGCGCCGAAACCGATAGCCAGGCCCGCGACGCTCGCCGTGGTCAACAGCGGCACGATGTTCAGACCCGCCGACTGCAAAACCATTATCGCCATCACAAACCCGAGCACGAACCCGACCGCGCTCTTGAGCACCGCGTGCAAAGCCCGAATCCTGGCTTCGCGAACATTCGCGGTCCCGTTCTTCACTGACAGCCGCAGCAGTCTGCCCATCACGTGAAACACCAACAGCCGGACCACCAGATAGACCACGATGATGACCGCGATCTTCGCCGCCGCGGCGATTAATTGGTCGCCGTGGTCATGCCACCATTGAGAATTGAGCAGATTAGCAAGAATCGTCATCGCGCCCGCCTTACTCCATTGCCAAACAGGCCGGGAGAATCACATCCCCCGGCCATGCGATATTCGCTTGCGGGCTGGATTGCAAATCCGCCCGAACAAGATCACCGTCTCCTCAAAAACGCCGGGATGTCAAGCTCTCCGTCGGGTATGAGACTCGCCTCCGCCTGCGGCAGCGCGGCGCTCGGCACGGGAACCCCGACGGCCTCGCCGAGCACGGCGGCAGCCTGTCCCTGAGCCACACGAGGTCTTTCGGCTGCGTCAAAGCCGGTGGCAAGGACAGTAATCTGGACCTCGTCGGCCATATCCTCGCAAATAACCGCCCCGAAGATCACATTCACGTTCTCGGAATCGCAAGCCCTGTAGACAATATCCGCGGCTTCGTGGACCTCGGCCAGGGTCAAATCCGGGCCGCCGGTGATGTTGATCAGCACGCCGCGCGCCCCGTCTATGGTCGTCTCGAGAAGCGGGCTGGCGCAGGCGACCTCGGCGGCGTGAACGGCCTTCTGCTCGCCGCTCCCCCGGCCGATACCCATCAGCGCGGTCCCCTGGTTCACCATAATCGCCTTGACGTCGGCGAAGTCCACGTTGATCATGCCGGGGATGGTGATAATATCGCTGATGCCCTGCACGCCCTGGCGCACGACGTTGTCAGCGACCTGGAAAGCCTCGTTAAGCGTGGCTTTCTTCTCGACGACGGTGATTAGGCGGTCGTTGGGAATGATGATCAGCGTGTCGACCATGTCCCTGAGTTCACGCACGCCGACATCGGCGACTCTGGCGCGCTTCGGGCCCTCGAATTCGAACGGCTTGGTAACAACCGCCACCGTCAGCGCGCCCATCTCTCTTGCCATCTCGGCGATCACCGGAGCAGCGCCGGTGCCGGTCCCGCCGCCCAATCCGGCGGCTATAAAGATCATATCCGCGCCTTCGAGCAGCCTTCTGATCTCCGGCCTGCTCTCCTCGGCGGATGCCTTGCCTATCTCGGGATTACCTCCGGCCCCAAGCCCCCTGGTCAGGTTAGCCCCAAGCTGGAGCTTGCTCTTCGCGACGGACCGCTCAAGGACCTGGGTATCCGTATTCATAGCCACGAAATCAACGCCGGTCACCCCGGCATCGATCATCCGGTCGACGGCATTCATGCCGCCCCCTCCAACTCCGATCACTTTTATCGTGGCGTAATAGTCGCCAGCGCCATTTCCCATAAGATCAAGCTCCTCCTGTAATATAACAATAAGTGCGACAAATCACTCCCGCCTCTTGCGGGATGCTTACTTCGGTGTAACCTCGCCGAATCATCGCGGGCGTCTTAGCAGGTCGATCACGCCCTGGATGATTCCGCCCTTCTTTTCTTCCTCGCGCAGGTCCGCTCGGACCCTTGCCGCGTAGATCACCAGTCCCACGGCGGTCGCGCAAACCGGGCTCTGAACCGTGTCGTTGAGCCCTCCCACTCCTTGCGGCTGTCCCATTCGGGTCGGCATGCCGAGGATCTTTTCCGTGAGCGCGACCGTGCCCGGCATCAGCGCGCCTCCTCCGGTCAACACAGCCCCAGCTGGAAGCATGTCGATATAGCCGGACTTAATGACCTCTTCCCTAACCATCTGCAGAATTTCCTGCATCCTGGGCTCGATAATCTCAACGAGCATCTCTCTCGGTAGTTCCCTCGGTTGTTCCTCGCCCAGGCTCGTCACCCGGAACGTGTCGTCCACATCCACCATGTCGCTGGTGGCAAAGCCGTATTTGAGCTTCACGGACTCGGCTTCCTCTTGAGAAGCGCGCAGCCCAATAGCCATGTCCCTGGTCACGTGGTTGCCGCCAACCGCAAGCACGGCGGTGTAGTATATCTCGCCGCCGACGAACACTGCCACATCCGTCGTGCCGCCGCCTATGTCGATGAGCACCACGCCAAGGTCCTTTTCGGCCGGCAACACAGCCGACTCACCCGTGGCGATCGGCTCCAGGACGGTGGTATCGATCTCCAGACCCGCCCGACGAACACACTTGACGACATTGTCCAGAAACGCGGTGGACCCTGTGACTATGTGCGTCTCGACTTCCAGCCTGCTGCCCGACATGCCGACGGGGTCCTTGACCCCATCCTGCCCATCGACAACATATCCCCGTGGAATGGCGTGGATGATCTCGCGTTCCGGCGGAAGCACAATGACTCTCGAAGCCTCGACCACGCGCTCCACATCGCTGTGCGAAATCTCGCGGTCCGAGGACGTGATCGCGATCACGCCCCGGCTGTTGAGCGAGGAAACATGCTCCCCGGTAATGCCCACGACAACGGATCGCACGGCAATGCTGCCAGCCATCCGCTGGGCTTTATCGACCGCGTTACGGATGCCTGTTGTGGTCGCCTCGAGGTCGACGACCACGCCCCGCCTCAACCCGGCCGATGGCGTCAGGCCCACCCCGATTATGTCTACCGATCCGGTATCGATGTCCGTTTCGGCCAGCACACAACAAGTCTTCGTGGTTCCTATATCAAGACCAGCTACAAACTCTTTTCGGCTCAAAAGCTCGTCTCCAAATCATTAGTAGAGTCCGGTTGTTCTTGCAGGCTATCTCTTTCATCACGAAAGCACGAAAGTCTGAAAACGCGAAAAAGGCAAGGGCGTCAAGAGCACACACATTCGCACCTGTCATTCCCGCGAACGCGGGAATCCACCTTCCCTTCAGCCCGCCCGTCATTCCGAGCGCCCATATACCGTCATTCCGAGCGCAGTCGAGGAATCTGCTTTTCCCCTTCTATTGCCGGCTGACAGCTCTTTTCGTGCTTTCGTCCTTTCGTGTTTTCGTGATTGAAAGCCAGCTCGCAATCAGCAGCGGAGGCTGCTCAGTTATCTCTCTTTCGATTCAGCGTCGACTGCGTCAGCCAGTAACGGCGAATCAGCGACAGGTTCAAAAACACGCGGCCTCCAAGCACCACGACCGCGGCCAGCAACAAATCGACGCCTATCTGGTCGCCCAAATAAGCGAGCGCGACCGCCAGGACGGTGTTGACCACGAAACCCGACAAGAATATGTCATCGTGGAACTTGCCCTCGATGCCGGCCCTGATCCCGCCAAAGATGGAATCCAATCCCGCGAGCGTCGCCAGCGACAAATAACTCGTGTAGTCGGTCGGCAGCGCCACCGGCAGCCAGTATATCATAAAACCAACCGCCAACCCGGCGATAGGAAGCCACATCATGGTATTTCCCAAGCCCCCTTATCCATTCCCGCCAGTCTCCTGGGCCGGCTTCAGATAACTGTGACGGGTACTGCCCGCGTACGCGGGCACAACCACATCAGGTTTTCTCTCTATGGCGATCATGTCCAGCAAGATAAGTTCGTCCGCCGGGCCGTCCTTCTGCATCACCGCGTTCTGCAAGCCCACGGGATCACCAATCGCCCTGATCGCATAAGGCGGCGTGAGCCTGCGGTCGTTCATCATGATCGACGGCCCCACACATCGCGCGGACGAACTCGCTATCCAGCGTTCGTTATTGATCGCGACCGCCTCGGCGCCCGCCGCAAACATTTCGTTGACAACGCCAAGGATGTCCTTGTCGTGCACCATATACTCCTTGATCACTTCCGGGTTGGTCTCTGTCTTTGGCAACTGCGGGCTGTCCACCAGCGTCACCACGATCCCCGGGCCGTGCGCGGCGGAAGTCCCCGCCAGAAGCCGCTGCTCATCGAGGGTCTTAGCCAGCAACCCGCGGCCCGATTCGCCGCTTGCCAGCTTGTCGGTCAGATCATCACACTGCTTCTTGTAGTCGGTAACCTGCTGCTGCAGTTCATCGTTCGACCGCTTCAGCTCTCTATAAGCCTGCTGCAACGCAAAGGGACGGGTCGGCATATCCCTCCGAATCGCCAGCTTATACGTCTTCAGAGACAGCCCAAGAAGCGCGCCCAGCACGACGCAGAGCGCGGTAACCTGAAACACCCAGGACTTCCCTCGAGCAGATGGCAGTATTGTCGACATCACCTAAATCACAAAGAAAAGAGACTGTTCAGTTCCGCGGGACTGATTACTCCGTTAGCGCTGAGTAGGCCGGGTTTGTCGGCCGTATCGAAGCGCGGTCAGTGGTTTAGCCGTCCTTCGATACGCTGCTGCGCCGGCTACTCAGGACTAGCAGCCGCCGGATAAACCAACTGACGGACCGGTGTATCGGGAGTTCAGTCCCGATACAAGCTCACGTTTCGGGACTGAACTCCCGAAACACCTTCAACTTGCTATTACAGCCTTAGCTGCGGGAACTCTTGATAGTTCAGATATGCAGGCTCGGCGGACCCAGCCGTTCCCGCGGCATAGCCTGAAACTTCGGCATCAGGATACCGAAGCAACTTCGCATTACAACGCAACCTGCGCGGACGACTTCGGCTTCCAGACCATCGCGCTTGGACAACTCACATCGATGTATGCCGCCTCTTGCGCTAAAGACGGGCGGCCAACCAGAGCCCTGTGCACCTGCGAAAGCTTGCCCGGTATCTCATCAGGCTGGCCGAGTTTAACGCAGAAGTTGCTCTCCATATTTAAGCATATATTGCCGGCATGGTCAATGGAAATTTTCTCGACACAAATCCCCTCGTGGCAAGCCGCCTTGAGCGCCTCCAGAACAAACGAAATGTCCCGGCATGGCGGGATCTCACCCAATCTCACTTGCCCGATATCGCATATCTCAACAAGCGGCAGACCCGGCTCGGGATCGCGCAGTTCGTGAAACACCAACCCATCTGACTGCACCATATAATACTTCGATCCGACTGTCAGCACGGCGAACGGCTTTCTTTCTCGGACCTCGACCCACATCCCATCGGGAAAGACCCGTCCCATGCTCACCGATGCTACCTCGCTGATCTTGCTTATCCGTCCGATCGCCGGGCTCTTGCGCGCCAGAATCAGGTTCTTGCCCAGCACATACTTCGCGGCGTCCCTTACGGCTTCGATGTCCGCAAGCTTCACCCCGGTCACGCTGATAGACTTGATGCGAAGCGCCGGAGTCCGCAGCGCAAACGATACTCCGCACGCGGCCACGATCGATGTCAGAAACACCACAGCCAGCCGCTTGTAGTTGGGCTTGCGCGTATTGGGAGGTATTCTCTTAGGCGAGCGGCATGTCCTGCCGGCCGCCTTAAGGGTGACGGCGCGTTTCACCTCTGTAATCCCTCCTCCAGAGCAAACTCAATAAGCATGTCCAGCAGCCTGGAAAATTCTATTCCCGCCGCCGCCGCCGCCCTGGGCAGAAGGCTGGTCGGGGTCATGCCGGGAATCGTATTGACCTCGAGCACATACATCGCCTCGTGAGTCGCGATGATGTCCGTCCTCGACAACCCACGGCATCCCAACGCCCTGTGGGCGGTAAGCGCGATCTCGTGAGCCATAATCGTCTCTTCCGGGCCGATCCTGGCCGGGACAATCTCCTCGGTGGCGCCGGGCGTATACTTGGCCTCGTAGTCGTAAAACCCCTTGGCCGGGACTATCTCGACCACCGGCAGCGCGAATGGCTCATCGTTGCCAAGCACGCTCACCGTCAGCTCGGTTCCAACCACGAAACGCTCTATCACGATCTGTGAGTCGTAGCCGGCTGCCTGCTCTATTGCATAGTTCAACTCGCCGGGGGCATTCACCTTCGTCATTCCGATAGTTGAGCCCTGTCTGCTGGGTTTTATTATTACCGGATAGCCGATTTCCTCCACAGCCTGCCCAACAGCCTCTTCATCCCACCGCCCATCCACGCATGTAAAGTCGACCGAGTCCGGGACGCACAGACCCGCCGAGGCCATCACGCGCTTGGCCATCGACTTATCCATTGCAAGAGCGCTGGCAAGCACGCCGGACCCCGTGTACGGAATCCCGAGAAGCTCAAGCAGGCCCTGAATCGTGCCGTCCTCGCCGTATTTGCCGTGAAGCGCGATGAATGCGACGTCCGGCCGTGTGGCGTCGCTGCCGGCGGTCTCCTGCATGGAAACGAGATCGGTCGAAGCCGCCAGTGCCCGACCGGCCTGGGTGACTGCGTCAACACTGTCCGACGATGTCCGCAGCGCCTTGAGCCGGCTGCCCGCGATCAGCGCCGCGTCGACACCGACCACGTCATATTTGTCCCTGTCGAGCGATTCAAATATCTGCTTGCCCGTCGATAACGAGATCGGCCTCTCCGAAGAAAACCCGCCCATTATGACCGCCACTCTTATCTTGCCCTTACGCTTTACCATTCTCCGATTAACCTGACCTCGTATTCCAGTTCGACATCGTGAACCTCCAGCACCTGCAGCCTCACCCGCTCGGCAAGGTTATACAGGTCCGCGGCGGTCGCGTTTTCAGCGTTCATAATAAAATTGGCATGCACGGGCGAGACAATCGCCCCACCCTCTCGCCAACCCTTGCAGCCGGCGCCTTCGATCAGTTTTGCCGCGCTCAGCCTCGATGGGTTCTTGAAAAAACACCCCGCGCTCTTGCCCTGGGGCTGAGTGTCGGCGCGGTGCTTTCTCATGCTTTCGAGATGCTCGGCGATGGCTTCGCCGTCGCCCTTGCCCATCTTGAACACAGCGAAAGTGATGATCATCGACCGATCCCACTGAAATCGGCTGTTTCGATAAGAGAAACCGCACTCTTTGTGCGACAGCGTTCGCTTCTCGCCGGTCTCGGTGACGACCGATACGCTCTCGATGACATCGTCTATATAGCCCTTGTGCGTACCGGCGTTCATGACTATCGCGCCGCCGAGGCTGCCGGGTACGGTCCCAACCCCCTCCAGGCCGCTGAGGTCGTGCTTGGCCGCGATATCCGCCACGCGGGATATCTTCGCCGCCGACCCGGCCTCCATCTTCATCCCCTCGACTTCGACGCGTGTGAACGGCTCTCCCAGTTTGACCACGATCCCCCTGATCCCCTTGTCCGAGACCAGCAGATTCGCGCCGTCGCCCAGCACCATCCAGGGCAGGCAGTTTTGCGATATGTAACGCATCAGCGCGGCCAGTTCGTCCTCGCTTGTCACTTCAACCAAGTAATCCGCCGGCCCGCCGACACCGAGCGTGGTGTAGGCGGCCATCGGCTCGTCTTTCGCGACCCGGCCTCTGACGATTTGCCTCAGGTCCTGCTCGATGTTCATCCCAGGGAATTCCTCCCGCGCAGCATACAAGCCAGTTCCTCTCCAACTCTAACGATATCCCCCGCCCCGATCACCAGAACCATGTCCCCGCTCTTTATCTTGTCGATCAGCTCGCCCGCGATGCGCTCCATGTCGGGAGCATAACGAACGTTGGAGCAGCCATTTTTGAGCATCTCCGACACGATCAGCTCGGCGCTTACGCCATCCATAGGTTTCTCGCGCGCGGCATAGATCGAGGTCACGATCACCTCATCGGCCAGCATCAGCGCGTCCGCGAAATCACCCACGAACGCCTTTGTGCGCGAGTAAAGATGCGGCTGGAACACAGCCACGACCCTCTTGGAATACGCACGCGCGGCGATGAGAGTCGCCCTTACCTCGGCGGGATGATGCGCGTAGTCGTCGACGATCATCACGCCGCCCTCATCATACAGAATCTCGAACCGCCTGCCCGCGCCGTTGAACTCCGCGAGCCCAGCCTGGATATCCTCGAAACTCAGTCCGAGTTCAAAAGCCGCCGCCGCGGCCGCGAGCGAATCGACCACATTCTTCTCGCCAGGCACGTTCAGCTCGACTGTCCCCAGCGCGGCGCCATTGCGTGTGAGCGTATAGGTGGGATGAGGATTTGAAACATCCACGTCAACCGCCCTGACGTCGGCCGATTCCTCGAACCCAAACCGGATTACGCGCCTGCCGCAGCCGTGGAGGACTGCGACGGTCCGGGGGTCGTCGGCACAGCCTATCACACAGCCGTCCATGTCGATTTGCCGCACGAATTTTCTGAAACCGTCCTCCACGGCCTCGACCGTGCCGTAATGGTCTAAATGGTCGGCATCTATGTTGGTAATGACCGCAATCGACGGCCACAGGTGCAAAAATGACCCAAATGCTTCGCAGGCCTCGGTCACTATCGTCGACCCGTTGCCGAGCCTTGCATTCCCGCCCAGCAGCTTCACCTCCCCGCCGATGAGCACGCTGGCGTCGAAATGCGCCCGGTCCAGGATCACGCCCAGCATCGAAGTAGTCGTGGTCTTGCCGTGCGTGCCGGAGATCGCGATCCGATGCCGGTAGGGCTCCATTATCCGCCCCAGCATCTCCGGGCGCTCGATTGCCTCGATGCCGCGCCGTCGCGCTTCGACAAGTTCGGGATTGTCCGGCGGGATGGCCGCCGAGTAGACGACCAGGTCGGCGCCGCGAACATTGTCCGCCGCGTGTCCGACGCTGACGGTGATCCCGACCGCGCGCAGCCGCAGGATTGTATCGCTCTCCTGCCTGTCCGAGCCGCTGACGCTCTCGCCGCGTTCGTGCAGTATCCAGGCAATGGCGCTCATCCCCGCGCCGCCTATTCCGATCAAGTGATAATGCAAAACGGTCGTTCCTCCGTTTCAAGTTAAAAGTTGAAAGTTGAAAGGAGCTGTCAGCACTCAGCTATCAGTCCGAAAGCTACTTCGGCCACGGCCCGAGCCGCGTCTATCCTGCCAAGCGCCTTGCTCGCGGTGGCCATTGATGTCAGATCCTCGGGTTTGTCTCGAAGGCCGGTGACTATGCCGGCCAGAATGTCCGATGTGGCCACGCCTTCCTCGCACAGCACGCCCGCCCGGTGGCTGACGACATACTCAGCGTTGTGCTTCTGGTGATTCGCATAAGCATAAGGATACGGGATTAAGATGCTCGGCAAGCTGGCCCCGATCACCTCGGCGATGGTGGATGCCCCGCTACGGCAGATAACGAGATCAGCCGCCGCGACTGCCGGCGGCATATCGATGTATGCCTCGACGCGATAAGCGTCTCCCGCGTCGGCAAATCTGCCTTCTTCCAACCTGGCTCGCACTTCGGCCAAATTGCGCTCGCCTACCTGGTGCAGGATTTGAGTGCGGCCATTGTCTATGACGGGCCACATCCCCAGAACGAGTTCATTGAGCTTCCTGGCCCCCTGGCTCCCGCCGACTACCAGCACAGTGAACCGATCCTCCGCCAATCCGAGCTTGCGCCTTGCCTCGACCTTATCGAGCAGCGAAGCGAACTCGGCCCTTACAGGCATCCCCGTGACGACGACTTTGCTCGACGGGAAATATGTCGCCGAGTTTTCGAAACTCACACAGACCTTGCTCGCGATTCGCGCAAGCCAAAGATTGGTCCGGCCTGGGGCCGCATTCTGCTCGTGAATGACCACCGGGCGACGCAGGCTCCTAGCCGCCAGCAGCACGGCGGCGGTCGTGTATCCGCCCGTGCCTATCACCACGTCGGGGCCGAATGCTTTGAGAATCCGCCGTGCGCGAAACACCCCGGCCAGCAGTCTGCACGCTGCCACGGCGTTGCTCAGAGACACCGACCGGGTCAGCGGCGAACTGGGAACGGCCCGAAACTCGATTCGGGCCTCGCGCGCCAGCTTCCCCTCCGGCCCGTGCGAACTGCCCACGAACAGTAGTTCGACGTCCGGTCTTGCCGCCGTTATCGCCTGCCCGACGCTTATGGCCGGGTATATATGGCCGCCGGTCCCTCCGCCGGTCAGGACTATTTTCATGAGCTTCCCGTCATTATGATTCTACGTTGACCTGCCTGGACACCGAAAGCAGGAGTCCCGCCGCGATCATCATCGAGACAAGAGAGGTCCCGCCAGAGCTGATGAACGGCAGCGGGATTCCCGTCGCGGGAATCGAGTTCGTGACCACGGCGATGTTGACAATCGCCTGCAGGCCGATCATGGTTGTCAGGCCGACCGCGAGTAGGATTCCATAAGCGCTCTTGCACCGCCGGGCGATGTCCAGCCCGCGGTAGACCACAAAGCCAAATAGTCCCAGCAGCCCGATTGTCCCCATCAGGCCGAGTTCCTCCCCAACCGTGGAGGAGAAAATGTAGTCCGTGTCCTGCTCGGGCAGGTAAAGCTTCTCGCGGCCCTCGCACCACCCCTGACCTGTCAATCCGCCAGTCCCCAGGGCGATCAACGAATGGACCGTCTGGAACCCCCCGACGTACTGGTCTTTCCAGGGATTGCGGAACGCTTCAACCCTAACCTTCACATGGGGTTCGTACTTCATCGCCAACGCCCCCAGCACAAACATCACCAGCACGGCACCTGACAGGTATCGTTTCCGTGCTCCCGCCGCGAAGAACATGACAAAACACGTTCCGACGGTCACACCCGCCGTGCCAAGATCAGACTCCAGCGCAATCAGCCCGATCAACGCGCAGGCAATCAGCAGAGGCCCAACCCACAGCCGGGGCCGTCGCCTGGCAAACACCCTGGCGCGCGACAATCCGGCGGCCAGCAGTACGACAATGGTGATCTTCACGATCTCCGATGGCTGAACAGACACGGGCCCGATTCTGAACCAGCTTCGAGCGCCGTGTGCCTTGACCCCGATCCCGGGGATCAGTACAAGGACGAGCAAAACGAATGAAATGCCGACCGCGAGATCGAGCCACTTGCGCGTGAACCGGAACGAGACCCTCATCGCGATCAGCATCCCGGCCAAGCCGACGCATCCAAATATCGCCTGCTTCCGCACCATCCCCCAGCAGCTCTGCCCCGAGTCGCCCAGGGTGGCATAACTGGCATCATAAACAAGAACGATGCCGGCTATGATTAGCACGATTATCGCGCCGAGCAAACCCGGGTCCGGCGCGGCCAGATTGACACGCTGCTTCATGCTTTCTCACACCCTCCACGGTAGAATTATGAATTATGAATTATGAATTATGAATGAAGGGAAGGGACTGGCATTATGGCTTTGTCTCTTCGCAGACACAGAGCGCCCTCACCCCGACCCTCTCCCCCAGGAGAGGGAGTACGTCGCCCTCACCCCGACCCTCCCCCCCAGGAGAGGGAGTAGACTGTGCAAGACTAAGGCCCTGTCTCTTCGCAGACACAGAGCGCCCTCACCCCGACCCTCTCCCCCAGGAGAGGGAGTAGACTGTGCGGGATTACGGCTTTGTCTCTTCGCAGACACAGAGCGCCCTCACCCCGACCCTCTCCCCCAGGAGAGGGAGCACATCGTCCTCACCCCAACTATCTGCCCCAGGAGAGGGGGCACGTCGTCCTCACCCCGATTATCTTCCTCATGGGGCGAGGAGGTAGATGGCGCGGGATTGCAGCCTTCTCTTCCCAACTCGAAACGCGTAACGCTTAACCCGCAACTACCTTCCCCATTCAGCATTCATAATTCATAATTCAGAATTGCCTTCCATCCCCTTCACGATCTCCTTGAAGACCTGTCCTCTGTGCTCGAACGAGGCGAACATATCGAAGCTCGAAGCGCACGGGGTGAGGACTATTACATCCCCCGGTTCGGCCTTGCGGCGAGCGATCTCGACGGCGTCGGCCATCGAACTTGCCCGGGTCACGGCCCCGAATCCGGCGCCTCGTGCGGCATCTTCGATAAGTTGGGCTCCCTCACCAATCAGCACCACGTGCTTTGCTTTGCCAGCAAAGGCCCGGCCCAGCGCGGCATAGTCGCCCCCTTTGTCTCTACCGCCGGCTATCACAATCTGGGGCTCGTCAATTGCCTCGATCGAACGCACGGCGGCATCGACATTGGTGCACATGGAGTTGTTGATATACTCCACGCCGTCGATCACCGCGACAGGCTCGAGCCTGTGCTCGATGGGCTTGAATTCGCGCACGGCTTTGAGTATGCTTCTCGGCCCCGCGCCCATGGCGGCAGCCGCGCACCCGGCGGCAAGCACGTTTTCCACGTTGTGCTCGCCCCTGAGCGGAATATCGCCGCGCGCGCAGATGACTTTTTCGATGCCACCGATGCGCACGATCAGCTCATCGCCCCGCAAGAACCCGCCTTCGGCTATTTCACGACACCTGGCGAACTCCAGCACGCGCCCGGCAAGCTTGCCCCTAAGCGAAGCGGTGAACGGATTCTCGGAGTTGATAACAGCGAAATCCTCGTCGGTCTGGTTTGCGAATATCCGGGCCTTGAGGCTGGAATACTCCTCAAAGCTCGCGTGGCGGTCCATGTGGTCGACGGTGACATTAAGAAGCATCGCGACTTTGGGCCTGAACGAGCTTATCCATTCGAGCTGGAATGTGCTGATCTCGGCGACAATTACGCTGTCCGGCCCGGCCCTGTGCGCGGCCATCACAAGCGGCATGCGGATGTCGCCCGCGACCACGTTTCCGGCGATATACGTATCCCGCCGGTCGGCCTCGAAGATCTTGCCCGTGAGGACCGTCGTGGTGGTCTTGCCGTTCGTGCCTGTGATGGCGACAATCGGGGCTTTGGCGAGGCGATATGCAAGCTCGATCTCGGCGATGACCTCGACTCCGCGCCTCCGGGCTTCCACGAGCACGGGCGAGCCGGCGGGCACGCCCGGGCTGGGGACGATCAGGTCTACTCCGTCAAGTTCGACCTGGTTAGTCCCAGTTCTGAACTCGGCGCCGAGCTTTCGCGCGGTCTCTATCGCGTCTGACAGTTCGGCCTCGGGCTTGGTGTCCCAAAGTGTGACGCGCGCCTCGAGGTCTGTCATGACCTCGGCAACCGCTAGGCCGGTCCGCGCCATCCCGATAACCGCTATGTGTTTGCTTGTGAAAGACAAAGTATCGTCCTGCTCTTGCTCACCCTCCAGGTAGGGATACCTGGAGGGATAATACCAGACATTACCACCAACCCAGCGCCATTCCGATGAACCCAAGCATCGCCGCGATCA
>Ga0209777_10004304_pt1 | contig 16899 bp, 22 predicted proteins | sample FrelakmetHBP12HB_FD_187147 | JGI IMG/M metagenome (GOLD analysis project Ga0209777, IMG submission 187147) | Freshwater lake sediment microbial communities from the University of Notre Dame, USA, for methane emissions studies -HBP12 HB (SPAdes)... | ecosystem: Environmental > Aquatic >...
GGGGAGATAGCGGTTCACCGCCACGATGCTCGAGTCCCACATCATCTTGAAGTCGCTGTCGCCGAAGAGCAGCCACGACTTGAAGAGGTACTCGTAGTAGGAGTCGATGCCCCCCGAGACGTGGCTGTCCCGGTCCATCCACTCGCCCGTCTCGACGTCGATGGTGCTGCCCACCAGGCCGATAGGCGAGCGGGCCTTGAAGAGCGCCACCACCGCCCGCTTCGTCGTGTCGTAGTAGCGGGCGTCGGCGGTGAGCTTGCTCAGCGTCCCGAACTCCACCATCAGCGTCCCGATCTCGGCCGGATTGCTGATGGGGCCGCTCCGCGCACCGGTCTTCAGGTTCACGAAGCGGTAGGGCATCCCCGTCGGGGAGCCGAAGGCGGGAAGGAGGCGGTCGGCCAGGTCCACCGCGAGCCGCAGGAAGCGCTGGTCGCCGTCGAGCTGGTAGGCGCTCAGGAGGCCCCCGAGCTCCCGGATCGTCACCTCGAAGACCTGCACCGGGAAGTCGCGGTCGAAGCGAAGGCTGTCGAGGATCAGCGCCTTCGCCTTCGCCGCCTCGCCGGTGAGGCCCATCAGCACCATCGTGTCGAAGCCGTCGAGGGGAGTCATCTCCAGCGACGCCGGATACCAGTCGCGGTGGCCGCGGCTCAGCGGCAGGAGCTGGTCGTGCCCCCAGGCGTACCGCTCGTAGTCCCGCCAGGCGTGGAGGAAGGCGTCTCGCACCGCGACGGCCGTCGGGTCGGTGGGCGCAGGGACGGCCTTGCGGCATCCGCCGAGGAAGACGAGCGGCAGGGCGAGGGTGAGGGCGGCGCGGGTGGCCCTCACGCGAAAGCGCGCAGGAACGCGCCCGCGTAAGCGCCGATCAACGATGCCACCGCGGCCACCGGCGCCATCAGGAGCCGCGCGCCCCAGGTGTCGGGTCGGACGCCATCGGGGAAGCCGAGGGCGTGGGCCGCCAGATGGACGGCGGGGAGGCACAGTCCCAGGACGAGGGCGCCGCGCCAGGGACGCGTGGGCCGCAGGAGCCCGAACAGTCCGCCCGACGTCAGCAGGAGGAAGAGCGTGGCCGCGGGCGTGATCTCGCCGCCGGCGGCGGAGAGGTCGAACGCGGCGATCCCGAGCCCCAGGATCGCCGCCAGCGCGTACGACGGCACGTCTCGCAGGTCCGCGACGCGCGGCATGGCGCTACCGTCCGGCGCCGAGCGCGGCGAGCACCTGCTCGGTGGATCGCACGAGGCCGAAGCGCGGGAAGATGTTCGTGACGGCGAACTGGTGCGCCTCCGCGCTCATCCCTGCCATCGCGTCCTCGACCAGGACGAGGTCGTAGGCCCTCTCGAAGGCGTCGCGGGCGGTGGACTCGACGCCGTAGTTGGTCGAGATGCCTCCGAGGACGATCGTGCGAACGCCGCGGCGGCGGAGCTGGAGTTCCAGCTCGGTGCCGTAGAACGCGCCCCAGTTGCGCTTGGTGATCACGACGTCGCCCTCGCGGGGCGCCAGCTCGGGCACGAACTCGGCGAAGTCAGGGAGCACGGGCCCTCCGGGCATCGGCGCGTCGGCGCGCGGCGTGAGGCGGTCGCGTCCGTCGGGGGAAACGCTCACGTGCACGAGCACGACCGTGCCGCCCACGGCGCGGAACCGGTCGGCGAGACGGCGGGCGCGCGCTACGACGTCCTTCGAGTCGTGCGGCGCGGTCTGGCGCGCGGCGATGCCCTTCTGGAGGTCGATGAGCACCAGCGCGGTCGTCTTTGGATCGAGGGTGAGTGCGTCCATGCGGGTCTCCCCGTCCTTTCGTCGTTCCGGGCCGGCCGATGGGGCGCGCTCACGCGCCGCGCCGCGGCCGCGCCTTCCACTGGTAGCGCGCCAGGTCCACACGCCCGGCGGCATCGAACGGCACCCCTTCGCGCTCGAGGAGCAAGCGCTGGGTGACCGCCCCCGCGACGTCGCCGAGGGAGATGCGGCCGGCCGCGTTCACGATCCGGTACCAGGGAACGGCCGTGTGCGGCCGGAGCGCATGGAGTGCATACCCCGCCTGCCTCGCGCCGTTCGTCAGGCCGGCGAGGCGGGCCACCTGCCCGTAGGTCGCCACGCGTCCCCGGGGCACCCGGCGCACCACGGCGTACACCCGCTCCCAGCTCGGCGCGGCGCTCACGGGCGCACCAGGTAGAAGATCCCAACCACGACGCCGATCCCCACGACGACCCGGCGCAGCACCGCCGGCGCGACCCGCCCCGCGAGCCGGCCGCCGATCGCCCCGCCGGCCAGCGCGCCCACCGCCATCACGAGGGCCGTGGCCCAGACCACCTTCCCCGAGAAGACGAAGAGGAGCGCCGCCGCGACGTTCACCGCGAGCGAGACGGACTGCTTGAGGGCGTTGAGCCGTGTCAGGGTGTCGTCGAGGAGGAGGCCGAGCACCGCGAGGACGATCACGCTCAGCCCGGCGCCGAAGTACCCGCCGTACACCGCGGCGAGCGCCACGGGGAGCGCCACCCACGCCAGCGTGCGCGTCCGCGCGTGGCCCGCGTGCCGCAGGAGCCATGCGCGCACCGGCTCCTGGACGGCGAGGAGCCCCGAGGCGAGGAGGATGAGGAAGGGCACCAGCGCACGGAAGGTGCGCTCCCCCGTGCCGAGGAGCAGGACGCCACCCAGGAGGCCCCCGGCGGCGCCGGCGGGAAGGACGAGCCACATCCGCCGCCGCTGGCCCGCGAGGTCGCCTCGCTGGGCGAGGGTCGCGCCGAGGTAGCCGGGGCAGAGCGCGACGGTGTTGGTGACGTTGGCCGCCACCGAGGGGAGGCCCACGGCCAGGAGGACCGGGAAGGTGATCAAGGTGCCGCCGCCCGCGAGCGCGTTGACGGCGCCCGCGGCCACCGCGGCGAGGCCGGCCAGCGCGAAGCCGAGGGGGCTCAGCACTCCGCCCGGCCTCCGCGCGGGGCGCTCACCGGCCGATCAGGAGGAGGCGGACACCGCCGCGGGCCTGCACCGAGAACTCGCCGTCCTCGAGAGCGAGCGCCTCGACGAAGGTCGTCGTGCCGAGGAGGGGGATGCCGACGCCGGCGATGGCGAGCGCGCCGTAGCGAGTCTGTGCCGGCCCGCCCGAAATCAGGAGGGCGCTGCGTGCCACCGAGACGCCGCCTCCGACGTAGGGGCGGATCCATCCATCGGCCTGTGGGTGCCAGCGGGCGTCGAACTCGTACTGGGTGTAGCTCCCGTCGCTCTCGATCACCGCGCTCGCCGCGGCCGCAAGTGTCCAGGTGCCGTGCAGCGCGCCGTGCAGTTCCAGCTCGCCCGCGAGGCCGACGAGGGGCTGGCTCCCGTGGCCGAGCCGCGCGCCGGCGAAGAGGGCCACCCGCACCGGCCCCACGTCCTGCTGCGCGAGCGCCGGTGCCGGAGCGGCGCACAGCACGAGGAGAAGCGCGGCGCGAGAGCTGCGCGCGGCGGTCACCCGGCGCTCTCCGCCCCGCACGAAGAGCGGACTACGCGGCAGGCCATTCGGCCGCCGGCTTGCCCATCCAGACCCAGGCGATGAAGTCCACCGGGGGCGGTGTGCCGCCTACCTGCTTCAGCCGGGTGTTCACCTGTCCGCGGTGGTAATGGCTGTGCGCGGCGGCTTGGAAGATCGTCTCCCGCAGCGTGGTCGGAGCGACCTCGCGCCCCATCCGGGCGGAGACCCGCGCCGCCCACGGCAGGACGTGCGTGCGGTCGAGGTCGGCTTCGTGCAGAGAGGCGACGAGCGCTGCGGCCTCGTGGTGGAAGGCCCGGTTCCACTGCACCAGGGCGGGGAAGTCCATCCCCTTCGCCGTCTCCCGGTCGAACGCCTTCTCGCGCCAACTGCCCAGGAAGGCGTGCTGCGTGGTGTGCAGGTGCAGGAGGCGCTCACGGATGTCGGCGTCGGCTGCGACGCCCGGCGCCGCGAGGACGGCGCGCCACACGGCTGCGTCGGCCCACTCCATGTGGCGGTAGATCTGGCCCAACATCTCGAGTGAGTTCACGCGGCTCTCCTATCGGTGAGGTGCGGCAGGCCGGGCAGCACCCCTGCCGTGGCGGGTTCAAGGTGCACGGCGGGCAGCTCCAGCCCGTCGTCGGTCGGGACGTAGCAGATGCCCGGCTGCGTGCGCGCTTCCACTGTCGTCGAGCCCTAGGTCGCGGACGGCGGCGCCGGCGGGAAAGCGGGGAGGGACTTCGGCGTCTGGATCTGCACCAAGCGCCGCTCGGCGAAGTCGAGCCGCTCGGCCAACTCCGCCACCTGGGCGCGCTGCTGGTCGAGTTCCGCTTGGGTCGCGTCGAGCTGCGCTTGGAGGTCGCGGAGGGTGCGGTTCCACGCCGACATGTCGGGCGCCGCCGAGCGGCTCCCGCGACGGAAGGTGCCGAGGAACGCCAGCAGCGCCACGATCACCAGGACTTCAGCCATGCCCACGCCCACCTCCCATTCCGCCGTCGCGAACGCGCACAGCCCCTAGCGGTAGTCCTCGCGCACCGGACAGAAGACATCAATGAGCCGGCACGGCGTGAGCGCCCGGCCGGAGTGCCGCACGTTCGAGGGAATGACGGCGGCAATGCCATCAGCCGTCAGATCGATCGAGCGCCAACTCGTAGAACTTCGTCACATCGTTCTGGCAATGCCAGCCGAGGGACTCGTAGAGGCGCTGCGCGCCGGAGTTGCCCACCAGCGTCTCGAGCGAGAGCCGCTGGGCGCCCGTCTCGACGCCGTAGGCGCGGCAGCGCTTCAGCAGGGCGCGGCCCACGCCGCGGCCGCGGGCGGCGGGCGCGACGAAGAGGTCGTTGAGGATCCAGATCGGCCGCGCCGCCACTGACGACCACGAGAGGTAGATCTGTGCGAACCCGAGGGCGTCGGTGGCCGCCGCGTCCGCGAGGGCGAGGAAGATGACGGAGTCGTCGGCCCAGAGCCGCGCCCCGACGAAGTCCGTCGCCAGGGCGAGGTCGGGCGGCCGCCCGTAAAACTGGCGGTAGCCGTCGAAGAGGCGCGCCACCAGGCCCACGTCGGCGTCGGTGGCGGCCGCACGGCGGATCACGAGCGATGTCTGGTCCAAGGCGGGATCCTCGTGTCGGTCTCGAGACGGTGCGGCGCGCGGGTCAGGGCGCGGGCTGCCACACCCGCACCCAGTCCACCTGCATCGCCGTGGCGCTCCGGCCCCTCGGGCCGTAGCCGCCGGCGGGGATGTGCCCGGCCCACGAGCCGTCCTGCACCTCGCACGTCACCTTGATGAACTCGGGGCGGTGCGACACGCCCTGATCCGTGGCCCACTGTTCCACGCCGTCGAAGTAGAAGACGTAGCGGTCCCTCGTCCACAGCACCGCGTAGGTGTGCCAGTTCCCCTGGAGCGACGCCGCACCGGCGGGGGGCGCGCCCTCACCCCCGGCGTGCTGGTGGGCGGCGCCATAACCATCCCAGTGCACGTTGATGCCGTACCGGTTCGCGATGTCCCCGCCGTTGGCGTCGGTGGCGCGGTGCTCCAGCACGTCCACCTCGGCGCCGGCCACGCCCACGTCGTCCGGCGGGGTCCCCATCGTCGGCGACTGGAGCCAGAACGCGCCCCACTCCCCCGGCGAGGAGGCGAAACGGATGCGCGCCTCGAAGAAGCCGTACGTGGCCGCGAACTTCCCCGCGGTATCCACGAAGCCGGTGTGGTGTGCGCCGCCCTCGGTCCACGTGGCGAGGGCGAGAAAGCCGCGCGCCACGCTCGCCGCCGCCGGATCGTTCCGCGCGTCGCGCCGGACGCCCGCGTACGCCGTCCACTTCGCGGTGTCGAGCACGGCGCCGCGGAACTCGTCGCGCCACACCAATCGGTAGCCGGGGAGCGGGGGCGGGGGCTGCTCCGCGGCGGGAGAAGTCCGCCCCACCCGCCCGCAGGCGCCGGCGAGCGAGCCGAGGAGGCAGAGGGAGGCGATGAGGAAGCGGCGCCGGGTGCGCATCACGACACGAAAGTGCCCACCACCGTTCGCTCGCGCCAGAGTCCCACTATTTCACTCCCGTATCTCGGGTGTTGTCAGGCGTTGACAGCACGCCGCCGGCGCGCAAGTTGAGCACGTCATTTCGCGCGCCGGCCCGCATCACAGCGGGGCCGGCGGACGCGCCTTGCACACCGCCCAGCGTCCGGAAGACCAACCCCGTGAAGACACTCGCCTTGAAGACCGTAACCTCGTTCGCGTCACTCCTCCTCCTCGCGCCGCGTCCCGCGACCGCGTCCGACCTTCTGCAAGTCCCGCAGGCCGCCCCGCAAGCCGCCTTGCGGGCCGACACCGACACCTTGCGCGTGCCACGCCTCCGCGCGGTGGTGATCACCGCGTCGCGCATCCCGATCCCGCTGGCGGAGAATCCGGCGGCCATCAAGATCGTCGGCGCGGAAGTGCTCGACGCCGCGCCGCGCGGCATTGCGGTGGACGAAGCGGTCTCGCTGGTGCCGGGCGTGAAGGTGGACAACCAGGCCGACGGGAAGCGCGTCCATCTCTCGATGCGCGGGCAGGGGATCCTCAGCGAGCACGGCATCCGCGGCATCAGCGTCCACCTCGACGGGCTCCCGCTCAACGACCCGACCGGCTTCGCGGCGGACTTCTACGACGTGGACTGGGCGACGGTGGAGCGCGTCGAGGTGCAGCGCGGGCCCGCGGCTTCCCTCTACGGCGGCGGCTCGTCGGCCGGGGTGCTGAACATCACCACCGCCGACGGCGCTCGCGCCCCCGCGGCGTTCGAGGCCTCCGGCGCGTACGGCTCGAACGGGTTCTGGCGAGGGACGGGCGATGTGGGGGGCACCCTCGCGGACGGGCTCCTCAACTACCGCGCCTCCTACACACGGACAGAGGGGGACGGCTACCGCGTCCACACGGCCTTCCACGGCGACAACCTCTACGCCAAGGCGCACTGGACGCCGACGCCGCGACTCCAGCTCTCACCGGTGCTGATGTACACGTCCTACTTCAACCAGAACGCCGAGGGGCTCAACCTGGCCTGGCTCGCGGCCGACCGTCGCATGGCGAACCCCGACGCGCTCACCTACAACGAGTACATGGACACGCGCCGGGAGATGGGGGGCGTGGTGGGCGAGATGGACCTCGGTGCCGGCCGGACGCTGTCGTTCTCCGGCTTCGTGCGTCGCACCGCGTACCGGGAGTCGGTCCCCTCGTCCGTGATGCACCGCACGATGACGGCGCCGGGGGGCACGCTCCAGTACACGCTCCACGCCGCGACCGGCGCCCTGCGGCACGAGGTGAGCGTGGGCACCGACGCGCAGTGGCAGACCACCGACGGCTACGCCCTCCCGAACCTCGGCAATGCGGTGGAGGGCACCACGCTGCTCAGCGACCAGACGATGCGCCAGTCGGGGGTGGGCGTCTTCGCCCTCGACCGCATCGAGCTGGGCGGACCCTGGGGCGCGATGCTCAACGTGCGCTACGACCGGGTGGACAACCGGCTCAGCGACCATCTCCAGGCGGGCGGCGTGGATCTCTCGGGGGATGCGCGCTTCGAACGGGCGACGGCGCGCGCGGGGGTCACGTACAATCCGTCGCCGACGCTGAGCGTGTACGGCAACGTCGGCCAGGGGTTCCTCCCGCCGGCCACGGAGGAGCTGGACGCGAACCCGGTGCAGATCGGCGGCTTCAACACGGGGCTGAGGCCCGCCCTGTCGTGGGGCGGCGAGGTCGGCGCGAGAGGCTCGCTGGGGCGGACGCTGGTCTACGACGTCGGCTGGTTCGCGCTGAACACCGACCGCGACTTCGACCGCTACCGCGTGGCGTCGCGACCCCTCGAGACCTTCTACCGCAACGCGGCGTCGAGCCGGCGCTACGGCGTCGAGTCGTACGTCGGCTGGACGCCGGTCGCGCCGCTCTTCATCCAGGCGGCGTACACCTGGTCGGACTTCAAGTACACCAACTCCCAGAGCGCCTACGGCGACGTGCGGGGGAACCGGCTCCCCAACTCGCCGGTGCACCAGCTCACGGCCGACGCGGAGTACACCCTCGACGACTGGACGCTGGGAGTGGGGACGCAGGCGCTGAGCAGCTGGTTCGTGGACCCCAGCAACGTCGCGTCGGTGGCGGGGTACGCCCTGCTGAACGCGCGGATCGCCTACCGCCTCGTGCTGAGCGGTGCCGACGCGGAGATCTCCGTCTCCGGCCGGAACCTCCTCGGCAAGCCGTACATCGCCTTCAGCGAGCCGGACCCCGACGGCAACTCGTACCAGCCGGCGGCGGAGCGGGAGGTGTCCGTGGGGCTGCGCCTCAGGCCGTAAGCCGGCCGCGGGTCAGGTAGGGCCCGGGCGGCCCCAGAGCCGTCCGGCATTGTACACGGCGCCGGCGTAGAAGGCGCGTGGCTGGGCTCCTGCGAGGGGGAGGATGGCACCCGCGTCGAGGGCCAGCCACTTCCGCACCAGGAGCGTCGGCCCGCCGAGGACGGCGACGACCGCGCGCGCGCCGGCGGGGCCGCTCGTGGCCGGATACCCGTACACCTCTCCCACCCAGCCCAGCGCACCCGAGAGCGGGCCGCCCGCGGAGACCGTCCACATCGTGGCGGCTCGCGGGGCCGTCGTGCCCGAGCCACTGCGCCGCGTGTAGCCGGCGTTGACGTCGAGGGAATATGCCCCGAACTCGTGGCTGGAGATGAGGATCACGGTGAGGTCGGTCGTCCCCGTGCCCGTTCCCGTGGCCGCCGACCCGGCCGGCACCTTGAGGAAGGGGAGAAGGGCGACGTCGCCTAGGAGCGGGGCGTGCTCGGCGACGCGCCACTTGAGGCCCACCGCCGCGTCGCCGACGCCCGCCGTCGAGCCGCCGGGGGGTCGCGAAAGGGACTCCTCGGCGGTCAGCTGGAGGCGGGGGGCGAGGCCGATCTTCGCCACGAGAGGAGCGGCGAAGCCGTGGGCGCCGCCGCCGTAGCGATCGAGTTCCGCGCCCACCTCGAATTCGATCCATCCGGGGGCCACCGTGCCGGCGTGCGTGGCCACCGTCGGCCGCTCGGGCTGGACGGCGTGAGGATCCGCAGGCGCCTCCTGCGCGGCGACGTGACCGGAAAGGCAGAGGGCCGCGGCGAGGAGGGGCGCCGCCGCGGCGCGCGTCACGTCCCCGGTCCGAGCTGCTTCGCCTCCCGCACCTGCGCCAGGAGCCGCTCGGCGAAGTCCACGCGCTCCTGGGTCTCGCTCAGCTGCGCCCGCAGGCGGGCCATCTCCTCCTCCATCCCGTCGAGGCGGGCCTGCGTGGTGCCGTCGTGCCCCGCCTGGCCGCGGATCTGCTCCACGACCGCCTGACCGATGGATGTCTTCGAAAGAACGGCGATGAAGCCGACGATCACGGCCATCACCGCGGCGAACGTGGCGAACGTGATGATGCCTTCCATTGAAACGCGCTCCTGGGACGAAAGCGTTGAAACGCTAGCGGGGGCGGCGGACCCCCGCCAGCGCCGGGAACACGCACGCCCTCACTCGAGCTTGCCTGCGCGGCGCATCGCGCCGCAGGTCGGCGAGAGAACGAGCGTGCCGTCGTGCGCTCGCACGATAGTGTGACTGGTGTCTACCGCCGCGCTCTCGGCGGGCGTGCGGGCATGCGCGTAGACCCCGCGGCAGACTCGCGCGAATCGTGAGTCCGCGGAAGAGTGGCGCGTCAGCGCCCACGTCAACGACAGTGCGACCGCGACGAACACGATGCGAGCCACGAGGTGGACGCGGGGGGAATCAAGGACATCATCGAGATCCATCGTCGGAACTCCTCCCGCGGGTCCGCCGCCCGGCGCATCCACACCGCGACGGAGATGCCCTGTGGCGGGCGTTCATACAAGCTGCGGCGCGCCGACGCCACGCCGCAAGCCTCGAGGACTCAGTGCGGCGAAGTGGCTACCGCGCCCCGCGCGTCGCCGTGAAGTCGCCCGGCCGGGGGCCCGCGCGCAGCCGCCACCCCGTCCTCAGCTCGAGGCGCCAGCCGTCGCCCTGGACGATCGTCGCGGCGCTGTCCACCGACGCGGGGGTGGGGACGCGGACCTCCCGGTCGCCCGGCGTGACGAGTGCGCCGCCCCTGTCTACCGTCAGAACTCCCCAGTCGGCCTGGAACGTCCCGGTCGGGTAGACCGTACCGCTCGCGCCAAGGGGCACGAGGGTGTTGGGGTTGAAGCTCCGGAAGAGCTGATCCGCTCCGAGGATGATGACAGGGCCGTCCACGAGGCGCGCGCGGAAGTCCGCGAGCGTGCGGGCCCGGCTCGCGACACGCTCGTCCTCGGCCCGCGCCAAGCTGTCGCCGCCGTAGCGCACGGCGCTTGCCGCCACGGCGGTGGCGAGGTCGGCGGGCGAGGCGAAGCCGACGGCCAGCGCGAGCTGCCGGGAGAAGCCCTCCTCGCGGATCCGCGTCCGCCAGCCGGGAGCGTAGCGGTCGAGGAGGAGGCCAAGGAGCGGGCCGGTGCCGTAGCCGAGCGCCCGGACGTACGTGGGACGGTCCTCGAACTCGGCGGCGGCCTGCGCGGCGCGGGACGCCGGGAGGCCGGTCGCATCCAACGCCAACCGGGTGCCGGTGTACTCGGCCAGGCCCTCCTGGATCTCCAGCGCGGTCTCCAGCGTGTCGGAGCCGGAATAGAGCCGGTTGCGCTGCGCGCGGAAGAGGAGCGCGTCGCGGGTCGCGCGACGAGCGGCCCCCCCGCGCGAGCGCACGGCCGCCGCCAGCGCGCGCACCTCGAGCCGCAGGAGATAGCGGCCGTCGCGCTCGTCGAGGTGCGCGTTGATGGCATCGCGGGCGCTGAGGCCCAGGTCCGGCTGGATCCGATGGAACGACTCGTGGACCAGGAGCTGGATCCTCGCGAACCGGTCCGTGGGGAGCGGGAGGCGGACGGTGGACCAGAGCCGCCCATTCCATTCGAACGCGGTGTTCGCGACCTGCATCCCTTTGGGGACCCGTCCGATCCAGAGCGTGCCGCTGCGCGTGAAGGTTCCTTGGGGAGGGAAATCGGTGGCGACCGCGAGCCCCGTCTGGCCGTCCACCGTGATGAGGGGCCCGCACAGCGACAGGCCCCACAGCCGGCCGGCGTCGCGGCGGCAGGCCGCGGCGAATTCGCGGACGCCGGTCAGCGCGGCGGCGCTGTCGGTGGAGGTCTGCGCGGCAGCGATGGCCGGCGCGGCGAGGAGGAGCCAGAGCGGCGTCAGCCGGAAGAGGCCGCTGCGTCCGGCGGACATGCCGAGTCCCATCCGTGGCCGCGTCATCGGGGTGCCCCCAGCGCCGCCACCAGGTCATGCGACCACCGCGCCAACGTGTCGGCGTGCGTCCGGTTGTAGTCGGCGGCGGCGGCGTTGTAGCGCTCCAGGAGCCGCCGCGGGTCGGTCATGCACCTGATCAGCTCGGCGCGGCCGAACCGCCCCTCGATCGTCACCGCCATCTTCCAGCCCACCGTGTACCACGGGCCCTGCACGCCGTAGAACGCCGACGCGGCCGCCCTGACGGAGTCGGGGCTCGACAGGTGCCGGGTGATCACGTCGCGGAAGGACCCTTCCACCGTCCGGAGGTCCTGGTCGAAGTGCGTCATGTCCCGGTCCCAGCGCGCCCGATCCCGGCCTCGCGGAGCTTCAGCCGGCGGTAGCCCTCGGTCGCGACGAGGCGCTGCCAGTCCGCCTCGGCGAGGGCGCGCCCCGCGCTCCGGGCGTCCACGATCGCCAGCACGGCCACCGCCTGGGCGGCGTCGAACCGCAGCTGGACGCGGTCGGCGGGGGGCGGTTGCGCGGAGCAGGGAAGGGAGGTCGCGAGGGAAAGGCAACCTGCGAGCACGGCGAGCGCGTGGCGCATGACTGGGCGTAGCATGAGGCACCTGGTCAGGAGTCGGGCACTACAGCGGACTGACCCTTGGATGCGCGGCCCCGAGTCAGGGTTGCACGCGTGGGACCGCCGGGGTCGTCAGCAGCTCTCGCCTTGGAACTCGGCGACGCGGTGGACGATCTCGCCGCTGCGCGCGGCGGACGACAGGCAGAGCGTCCAGTGGCCGGCCAGCTCGCTCATGTCGTCCTGCACCAGCAGGTCGGGCTTGCCGTCCCGGTCGAGATCGCCGGCCCAGACGACGTGCGGCGGCGGCGCGCTGCACCGCAGGCGGCCGCCGACGGACGTGGGTGACCGGGTGCTGGCGCGGGCCGGAGCAGGAGAGGGCGGCGAGCAGGGCCAGCGCGAGCGCGAGCCGCACGGGGCCTACGGCGCCCGCGGTGGCGCCAGGCGCGGAGGGACCCGCAACGCCGAAGGGCAGCCGGGGCCGGGGAATGGGAGCCGCAGCCCCGGCAGCGAGTCGTGGCGAGAGAACGGGAACCGCGGCGCCGCGAGGGAGTCCGGGCGACGGATCGGGAACTGCGACGCCACGAGGAGATCGGGGCCACGGAACAGCGGGTTCACGCACCCCGGAGTCACGACCTGGATGTAGTGACCCGCGGCGTCGGTCGGCGCGACGGACATGCGTTCCACGCGGGAGAGATCGGGGATGAACACCGGCATCGGGCAGGTCCTGGCCGGTACCGACGCTGCGCGGAGCGCTCTCGCACGAAGAGAGTCCAGGGGCGGTGGATTCTGCGCGGCGAGCGGGCGCGGCACCGATGCGATGATGCACGCGCAAACGAGAACGGGAGCGCCGGCCGCTCGGACGGACATGGATGCTCCTCAGGGGGTGCGCGCGGCGAGCCGGATGGTCCGCAGCACCGCGAGCTGCATCGCGGCGCCGGCTGCGGTGCGGGCCTCGCCTGTCACGTAGAGCCCAGCCTGGTTGCAGATCGCGCTGGTCGTGAAGGTCCCCTGGCATTGCCACTGCGTGGTCGAGATCGTGGCGTCGCCGATGTCGTAGGCGAACGTGACGGGGCTGGAGCACGGCTGCCCGAAGTCGCGGGGGTCTATCCTCATCGGTGTCCTGCCGTGAATGGGCACGGCGACCACGACATCGCGAGTGACGACTGGAGCGCGGCCGGCCCCCCACGTGAGCGAGCCGGTGTCGCCGTACCACGTGTTTGCGTCGGCGCCGCGCCGGCCCGTACCATCCGGCCGCCAGTATGGAGGCACGCAGAAGGTGAAGCCGCTCGCCCGCACCTGACGCCACGGCACCTGGGGGCTCCCCACGCCCGGCACGGTGCAACGCGTCGCGGCAGTCGGTGCGGGCGGCATCGGGGGCTTGGCGCAGGCCGCACATAGCGAGAGGATCAGGGTCCAGACGTGTCGTGCCCGCATCATCCCTCCGCGCGAGGAGCCGCCCCGCTGGGCAACGGACAAGCGCTAAGGTGCGGCGCGCCGAGGTCGCGCCGCAAGCGGCAAGCCACTGCCCGGACTTCCTCGCCAGCGCCTGCCGCGGCGCAGGATGACGCGGCACTGGCGTACGCGTTGTGATGAGCGTCGAAGTGCCCGCCGCGCCTAGGCCGTTGCCGCAAAGACGACGTGGCCACCTCGTTCCAGCGTCGCGCCTGCCGCGCTGGGCCAGTAGCGCGCCGCAAGGGCCTGCGGGCCAAGATCCTCGACGGCGGTGAAGCCAAGCCGGCGCAGCGTCACCGCCAAGTCCGTCGGCTCGAAATAGCTGAGCCACGGTTCACCGAATGCCGCGACCCCAGCGGCGCGCGCCTGATGCGCAGCGTGGGCGTCCGGCAAGAGCGTCGTGGGTGGCTCGCCGTAGTCAAACACCACCTCAGCCCCGCCGGCGAGAGCGCCGATCACCCCGAGCGTGGCACGTATGGCGACATCGGTGAGGTAGGGCACCACGCCCAGCCAGAAGAAGAAGGTGCGCTGCGTTCGGTCGAAACCGGCCAGCTCGAGAGCTGCCAACAGCGCGTCGCGCTCGAGATCGACAGGCGCGAAGACCAGCGTCTTGGGCACAGCGATCTTGGCCTCCGCGAGGCGCCGACGCTTCCAGGCCTGGGTGGCAGGACGGTCGACTTCGAACACGCGCACCCGTTCGCTCAGCGGGTGGCGATAGGCGAACGTGTCGAGCCCGGCGCCCAACACGACGACCTGCCGGACGCCGCGCAGGAGAATCCCGTCGTTCACTGCCGCTTCTGCGAAGTGCGATCGCGCCGCGATGAAGAAGCGCATGCCTCGCCGGGAGGGGTGGGCCTGTGCGTCCTTCGCGATCCTCTCCGCGTCTTCTCCAAGCACCGCGAGCGCCAGGGGATCCGTGAAGATCCGTCCCTGCTCCAGGACCTGGTGCGCCGCTCGATGCGCCGCCGCAGCCATGGCCGTGCGGCTTGGTGCCTGTTCGTGCACGGAGTCTCCTGAACGCCTAGACACGCCGACCCTCCAGGGGCTGCCTAACGCCGGTGTTCAGCCGCAAGGCATTCAAGAAGAGCGCACGCAGCGCGCTTTCAAGACGGCCTTGTCGTCTGCAACACTGTGTTAGGCCGCTCCAGAGCTCGCCAGGCGCGCGTCTGCCCCCTTGACCAGGAGCCACAGCATGATCGGGAACTCGCCGGCGGCTCGCGCCAGCATCGTCACCCGCTCGTAGAGGACGATGCGTTGCCCAGCCAGGAGTAGCGACGTCACGCTGTGCGCGACATACGCCACGCCCGCGATGATGAGGAGAATGCCAAGCACGCGGGGCAGAAAGCGCGACCGCATGACGAGCAGTCCGAACGGCAAGAGCCATAGCCCCCAGAAGATCTCCACCGCCAGCACGCCGTGGGTGTGCAGGTGGAGGAAGAGCATCCCCAGTGCGTCTCGCTGCGCGCGAGTGAAGGCGGATAGCTCCGGGGTGCCGCTCAGCAGCATCTGGGCGGCCACGTAGTTGAGCGCGACGACAAACGATATGGGTATGGCGATCAGCACCAGCAGGGCCATGAGCGCGGCCTGCGTCTTGTGGACCGGCTTCAGCAGCTGATAGAGCAGCAGGGCCAGTGGTACGGCGAGCGCCGTGGAGAGCACGTCGGTCACCACCCCGATACGGAAGCGAAGCTCAGGCCCCGTGATCGCGCGTGCGATGGCGTTGAGGTCGTCCTGGGCCAGAGGGGCGTGGAAGAAGCCGAGGACCGTCGCTACTCCGAGCGACAGATACACGGCGCCCGCCCACCGCGCGAGCCGCTTGGTCTCCTCAGGTGGTCGCTCGAACGGCGTGGCTGTCATATCGTCTCCGCTGTCTGGTGATCGCAGTGGCTCACGACTGCTGTCTCATTGGCGGCCTAGCGGATTGCGTTTCTGCTGCGGCACGGCCGCCCAGCAGCAGAAGTGTCTTTCAAGCCGGGCCGCACCGGCAGCAGCAAACGCTGGTTAGGCAGCGGCATGGCGGTGAAGCTGGCCTCAGGGCCGTCACAACCCCCACAACGCCCCGAACACGATCTCGAGGAACAGTCGCTCTGTATCGTCCCAGCCCTCGGGCAACGGCAACTGAAACTGAGGGACTCTCCCCGGCCGCAACCGGGCCCAGGCGCTACGAACGGCCACCAGCCCAGAATCGGTCAGGAGAATGCCAGAGCACTTGTCACAGAACGCAAGAGGAATCCCACGCCAGCAGGCGCGCTCGAGGGGCTGGGCTTGGCATCGTGGACACGCGGCCGCTTCTGTCGGCGGCGTTGCCGGAGCAGCAGCAGCCGCACCGGCGGGGATCTGCTTGAGCAGAGACAAGAACTGCTTCAACTCATGCGTATCGAACCAGAAAACCCCGCAGTGGGAACACCGGTCCAATTCGAGTCGGCCCACCTGAAGCCGTTCCATCGGATAACGACATGCTGGGCAGTGCATGAGTGCTCGCCGATCGATGCTAAACGGGGCCGCTGCCCGACGGACTCGCGCATCAGCTGCAGCGCGCAAACGGGATCCTGCCAACCACGCTCCTTGGGTAGCGCTCGGCCTGGCACGCCGCAAGCCCACGCGCGCTGGCAGCTGCATGCGCTAGTTAGGCGGCGCGGATTCATATAGTAAGTGCAACACGAGGGGGCAAGGGAAAGGTGACCTGGGATAGCGTAGTCTTCGGATCTCGGCCAAGAGAGCGGAGGCTACGATGAGCTACCACCAGATCACCTATGCGGAAAGATACACGCTGGCGGTGCTGCGGCAGCGCGGGCTGTGTGGGGCGGCGATCGCGCGGGCGCTGGGGCGGCATCGGAGCACCATCGGGCGGGAGGTGCGCCGCAACCGGACGCACAGCGACGGGGGCTACCGGGCGGCGCTCGCGGACTCGTATGCCCGGGGCCGCCGGTCGCGGTCGCGGCGGAACCGGCGGTTCTCCGGGGCGGACTGGCGGCTGGTCCGGCGGCGGCTGCAGGAGCAATGGAGTCCCGACCAGGTGGCGGGCTGGTTGCGCACGACGGGCCGGCTACGGATCAGCCACGAGACGATCTACCGCTGGATCTGGGCGGACCAGCGGGCCGGGGGGCAGCTCCACACCCACTTGCGGTGCGCCCGGCGGCAGCGGCGCAAGCGGTATGGGACCTACGAGCGGCGGGGCCGGGTGGCGGGGAAGCGGCCCATCACCGCGCGACCCGCCGCGGTGGAGACGCGCGCCGAGCTGGGGCACTGGGAGGTGGACACGGTGGTCGGGCCGGGCCGGCCGTGCATCCTGAGCCTGGTGGAGCGGAAGACCGGGTACGTGGTGATCGGGAAGCTGGCGGCGCGGACGACCGCCGAGGTGAACCGCCGGGCGCGGCGGCTGATCCGGGCGCAGCCGCACGCGGTGCGGACGATCACGGCGGACAACGGGACGGAGTTCCACGCCTACGCCGCGCTCGAGCGCACGACCGCCACCCGCTTCTACTTCGCGACGCCGCACCACGCGTGGGAACGAGGGACCAACGAGAACACCAACGGCCTGATCCGGCAGTACCTGCCCAAGCGCCAGAGCATGGCCCGGCTGACCCAGGTGGACTGCAACCGCCTCGCGGCCCAACTCAACCGGCGGCCACGGAAGCGCCTCGGCTACCGCACCCCGGAGGAATGCTATGCCCGCTGACGCTCAGTGTTGCACTTCAAAGTTGATATCAG
>Ga0209777_10004305_pt1 | contig 16899 bp, 30 predicted proteins | sample FrelakmetHBP12HB_FD_187147 | JGI IMG/M metagenome (GOLD analysis project Ga0209777, IMG submission 187147) | Freshwater lake sediment microbial communities from the University of Notre Dame, USA, for methane emissions studies -HBP12 HB (SPAdes)... | ecosystem: Environmental > Aquatic >...
AAAATAAAATGAGCATATATGATCCACCTTTACCATCCGAAGAACCTTGTTGCCCCTTTTGCGATTATCCGCTAGAAGATAAAGGCATATCAAATTTTCATGATTGGGTTTGTACGAATCCAGAATGTGAACATAGTCCTTATTATCAAGAACCAGAAGAAATTGAAGAACATCTAGACAATCCGGATTGGGTTCCTTTTTAGGAGAAATATGCCATATTTATATCATAAAATAAATACTGAAAAACAAATAAATTCCGCCAGAAATGTAATGGTCGCCGATGGACATTTTGGGGCAGGAATGTCGGACTGTGATGTTGTTGGAATAAATGGAGATTGTGGCCCTGAAACTTGTCCAGTTTATCTTATTTCTAAATATTGTGCATACAATGAAAGAGAAATAAAAAATAAACATCCAAAAAATATTACATAGTATTTTTAAAGTTCACATTATGTCTGGAGAACTTTTAGGGTTTGATGTTTTCACATTTGAAAGTTTTTGGAAATGTAAATATTGTGACTATGTGATAACTAGGAAAACAAAATATGGAAAAACAAAATAGTTTATTGCGTAGCGCCTACGCTATCGCTAAAAGAAAAGGAAAGAATACTCATTGGGAAGCCTTTGCCAATAATGTTTTGAAAGAACTAATGAGACAGGCATGGGTAGCAAATGATAGCACAGATGAAATGGATATTTTAAGGGCCACTTGTACGCCATTGACATATAGGGCTGACAGATGTAGAAATTAAGAGGAACAAATGCCAAAATATATGATTCATAAACTTATAGAATGCGGCAATGATCTTGGCCCTATTTTTGATGAAATCGAATTGCTTTCCGATTCAGATATTGATGCTATAAATAAATATAAAGAACAACAGTTTGAAAAGCCATTCAAAGGATTTTTAATGAGAGAGCCAGAGAAACTTGTCGAAGACAATAGTAATGGGCATTGGGAAAAACATGCATAAAACAAGACATTTATGTATAATTTCTTTATACCAAAAGGATTAAATATGCAAATAATCTTTCATACTGTGAAGCCCCAACCAGAATGGACAGAAAAAGATTTTTTATCCGTAATAGATGAGTGTAAAAATCAAATTTCAAATTTACAAAATAGAACATTTTGGCGAAAATTTCTTGATCTATTTAAAGGCATTCCTTGGAATTGGAATATAACCACCATATATAAATTTTTTCCCGATTCCAGCATTAATAAATAAAACTAAACTTTTATCAATAAAACATTCGTTCTATGCGCACATAAAAAAACTAGAAAGGATAATTTAAAATGAATGAGGCCACAGAAGATAAACAAAAATCTTTTTTTGGATATACTCCTAGTTCTGGCGGATATACTCTTAGTTCTGGCGCAGTTTATTATTCTAATGCTCCCTTTAAAAATTATAAGCCCAAACACATTATTTTTATAGATAACAAAACGACCAAATGTGTTTTCGAGGATGGCGTAGAGGTTTTTGTGGAAGTAAAAAACGGCGATACTTTTGATGAGGAAGTGGGAGTTGCTCTGGCAATTGCCCATTATCTTTACCGAGATGAACCAAAAGATAAAAGGAAATTTTTGAGAGCGATTAAGAAAATTGCGGTAAAGGCAAGCGGAAAACCAAGTGGAAAGTCAAAGGGAAAGAAATGATTTGGTTTACCGCCGATTTGCATTTAGATCACGGCAATATTTTACAATACGCTAATCGCCCATTTAAAAATTTAGACGATATGAATAACCAATTAATTGAGAGATGGAACAGTAAAATTGAAGAAAAAGACACCGTTTATATTATTGGAGATTTTGCGTTCAAAAACGAGTTTGGCTTCGCAGAGCAATTAAAGGGCCATAAATTTTTAATTCCTGGAGATCATGATAAACTCAGGAAAGAGAAATCATATAGCAATGAATTAACAGTTCTTCCCTTTTTATATGATTTTCATTCTTTGAATATTTTAGATGAATATGAAAATCAACGGTTATTTGTTTTGTGTCATTGGGCCATGAGAAGTTGGAGAAAATCCCATTATGCTAGTTGGCATCTTTTTGGACATCATCACGGAAAATTAGAACCCTATGGATTATCATTCGATGTGGGCGTTGATACAAACAATTTCTATCCCTATTCATTGGATGATGTTGCCAAAAAAATGGCTACATTAAAACCAATTGTGGACTTTAGAAAACCCAAGAGTTTATAAAATAAGTCTTTTATTGATGCTTGACAAAATCAGATAGATATGGTACACTAAACCCATGGATCAATATACAATAAAACAAATTCCAATCGATTGGGAAAAACACCATCGTTACATGCCATATTCTGGCTGGTGTGGTGTTACCACTATTTTTATAAAGGAGAGAGCATGAGCAAGAACAATGTTCCAGATCACGAAGGAATATATTTTGTAAAGACTGATGGATATAATTGGTGTAATGCTATTGCGTGTATTACGGGTTCATCTCCGTTTTTCAAAATTAATGTTTGGAAATATGGTTCAAACGATAATGAAACGATTTTTGTCGATTTCTATCCTTCTAATATAGAAGAATGGGGATCAGAAATTATCGTTAATACTAATAAATACTAAATTTTATTAATTAAGGATAATATGATTAGTAGAGAAGAATTAATAGAAAAATTAAATAATACAATATGTGATATGCAACTCATGTCCGTTAGACAAGCATTGGATGAAATCGGGGAGAATGTCGGATGGGACGTTGTAACAGTCTATTGTTATTATGAATTAGAAAAACAAACTAAACAACTAAATAGATTATTAAAACAAATAATAGGAGATAAAAATGTCTAAAGAACTCGATGGTTTAACTTTTGTGGTAACAGGAACATTACTGAACTTCACCCGCGATGAAATTAGTGCATACATCGGCTTCCATGGCGGCAAGGTTGGAGACACCGTTTCCTCCAAAACTGATTATCTCATAGTTGGAGATAAACCTGGAGGATCAAAATTAAGTAAAGCGGAAAAATTTCAAACCAAGATTATAAGTTTGGATAATTTAATTGATCTTGTTGTTGAAAAAGGAAAAAAATAATATGACAATTGAAAACGATATTAGAGAAGGTCTTCAGCATTTAATTTCCCTATCATATGATACAGGTTATTTATCGGCTAAAATGGAATCTGATTCAAAAAATATTACTGATACCGATAGACACGCCCAAAAAGAATTAATAGATACTCGTAATAAAGTAAAGATAGGATTACTTGGATTAATTGATGAGTATTGTGGTATTAAATCAAGTAATGGATATAAAAATTATGAGAAATTATAAACAAGTTCAAAAAAATAATCTTTTTCTTGATTCTGTCATTTGTGATAAATGTGGAAAAATATGTTCTTTAGAAACACAAATAATGGATTTTCAAGAATGGTTTCATTATCGATTTATTGGAGGTTATGAATCTGTTTTTGAAGATGGCGGAGAATACGAGCTTGATCTCTGCCAACAATGTACTAAAAAATTGCTTGGGCAATATTTTAATTATTTGGGTAACAGGACATAATGCATAATTGTTCTTGGTGTGGGAAACCTCTTCCAGAAGACGCTAAAGAAAATCAGCGATTTCATGAAGGAAAGTGTCGCAATGAAAAAGGAAGGCAACTTCGTATAGGTAGATATGGAAATGCAGACCCTATTAAACACGAAATTATTGAGCGGCTATGCGCTTGGTGCGGAAAGTCTTTGCCTAAAAATAGTCCATCAGCCAAGAAATATCATGATGGATTATGCAGAGAAAATGGTTATAAAGAAACGAATGCCAGAAATTCTAGATCATACAGGTTTCGAAGAGAAATGGGAATAGCAAGGAGAAAATAAAATGATAATGAAAAAGATGCTGCTATAGCATATAATAAAAAAGCCATTGAATTATTTGGAATAAATTCTAAAATAAATATTGTGGAAAATTAAAAAATGAATTTTCAGAGTTTTGACATTGAATTGTACGATGATCTTCCAGAAAGCAATCCAGATTTTTCTAAAATTAGGCCATCGGTCGCGGCATATTGCTTAAATGATTTGGCTGTTCATTATTTTGATAATGCACCAGACCCAATGAGCAAAGAAACCGCTCAAAAGTTAGTTCTGGAAATGATAGATAATTATAGGAAAGGAATTATTCCTTTAACTCACAATGGACTTTCCTTTGATTTTAAGGTTTTATCTTATGCATCGACTATGCTGGAAGAATGCGCTTTTCTTGCATTAAATCATGTAGACACAATGTTTATTGTAACTTGTAATAAAGGATATTTTCTTGGACTCGATACGTTGCTAACTGGAATGGGTGTTGAATCCAAATTACATACTGTAACTTTAAATGATGGAACTGTCGCAAATGAATTTTCTGGTAAACAAGCTCCAAAATTTTGGAGGGATGGAGAAATTAATACTGTTAAATATTATTTGTCAGGTGACGTAATTCAGCCAATGAAAATGGCATGGGAAATTGAAAAGCAGAATAAGATGTTTTGGTTTTCTAAAACGGGAAAACCGCAATCTCTTTATACTAAATTAATTCCAGTAAAAGAATGTTTTAAACTTCCAATTCCAGATACTTCATGGATGTCTAATCCTCCCGCAAGAATGGATTTTGTGAATTGGATACCAAAAGAAATTTTAGAAAAAGAGAAGGTTTTATAATTATGCCCTGGCAATTAATTACTCTGATAACTCCTAATGATACTATCAACGTAAATGGAAAAGTTATTAACATTCGAAACATTGAAAGTATTAAAATAGATCAAAATGGTGGACTTACTTTTATAGAAAAACAAGAACTGCCCAAGCAAAAAAAATCGGAAAAATTGATTGAATAAATTATCTATTTTATGAACATAAGAGACGACTACACGATCAAAACTTCACCCTTCTCCGATATTCTAGATGGGAGACAAAGTAGGATGGATTTACGAGAAATTGTAAATCGGGGCGAGTCCTGTCTCTTTCAGGCTAATCATCCGTACACATGATTTGACAGTCGGCAAAGACCGACACTTGACAAAAAATTAAATGTGTGGTAGAATTATATGTATAAACGTAATATTTTATCAATATTAATTTAAAGAAAGGAAAATAATTTGAATAGGTAATTAAAATATGAATAAATGCATTATAGCCATTTCTGGAGCAACAAAATCTAAAACGATGTTCCAAGAGGTGGTAGAAAATATGGAATTAAAAATACGGGGGGCTGATTGTAGCCAAGAACTTCAAAATATCATCTGGCAATTAGGGTGGGATTATGGGCAAAAAGATGAAAAATATTATATGTTTTATAATGAATTATTTAAGGCCGCTAATTTTTCTTTTGATTTCAAAAATAAATATATTGCCAGAACAATAAGAGATTTTGAAGAAGATGAGGACAATCAAATTTTGGCAATGAAAGGATCAGATGAATTATCTGGAGAACTAAAAAAAGAATTTGGTATTGTAACAATTTATATCGCCAGAAACAATGATGAATATGTTGACAACCTACCGAAATATGATAAGGTTATTTTGATAGACGATAATTTTAAACAAAATGTAGAAAAAACTATAAATATTTTATTAAAGGAGAATGTGAAAGTATGACGGCGTTCCTAGATTTAACGGGAATGAGATTTGGAAGACTTATTGTACTAAAATATGCCGGTAAAAGTAGGGTCGGACTTCCTACATGGTTTTGTCAATGTGATTGTGGAAATTTGACGCCCCCAATTCAAACAGGAAATTTGAGAAGTGGTCATACTCAATCGTGTGGGTGTTATTTGTCGGACAGAATTTTTGAAACTCATAAAAAGTATAATATATATGATTTATCCGGAGATTTTGGTATAGGTTATACCTTAAAAGGAGAAGAATTTTATTTTGATTTGGAAGATTATGACTTGATAAAAGATTATTGCTGGCATTTGAAGCCAGGTAACTATGTAGTTAATGACCATATGAAAATGCATCGATTAATACTGGGAATATTAAACAAACCAGAAATAAAAATAGATCATGAAAACAGAAATCCGAGAGACAACAGAAAAAATAATTTAAGAATAGCTACTTCAAAACAAAATGCCGTAAACAAAAGTCTACAACCATATAATACCAGTGGGGTAACAGGGGTATCTCGCGCAAAAAGCAAGGGATATCCAAATTATATTAAATGGCAAGCGTTCATAGGTAATGAAGGAAAAATATATAATTTGGGAAGATATGACACTTTTGAAGAAGCGGTTATTGCAAGATTAAGGGCAGAAAAAGAAATATTTGGCGAATTCGCGCCACAAAAACATTTGTATGAACAATACAATATAATTTAAAAGGAGAAATAAGATGCTTGAATTGAAGGTTGCTCAACGAAAACGCGCTAAACTTAAACTGGGAATGGCAGCACCAGCCGGTGGTGGCAAAACAATGGGTGCGTTACTTATTGCATATGGACTGGTGAAAGAAAAATATCCCAAACTTTCAGACGCAGAACTATGGGCAAAAATCGCTATTATTGATTCTGAAAATGGTTCCGGTGAATTATATGTCGGAACAGAAGTAAAAGAATCTCGATTAATTATTGGTTCTTACAATACTGTTACTTTGACTGCCCCATTTGAACCAGATAAATATAGTGATGCCATTAGACTTTGTGCAGAAAATAATATTGAGGTTGTTATTATTGACAGTACAAGTCATTTATGGGCCGGAATTGGGGGCGCGCTTGAACAGCAAGGAAATATTGCTAAACGTACTGGAAATTCTTGGACTGCTTGGAGGGATGTAAATCCTCAGATGAACAGGTTTGTTGACACAATGTTGCAAACCGATGTTCATATTATTGCGACCATGCGTTCTAAAATGGAACATGTTCAAGAAAAAGATTCTAATGGAAAAACCATTATTCGTAAAGTTGGTTTAGCTCCAGTTCAAAAGGAGGGAATGGAATATGAGTTCACCGCTTTTATTGATATTGATGCGGAGCATCAAGGATTCGGTTCTAAGGATCGTACTGGAGGTGTTATTGATCAAAAATATTTCTTAATCACACCACAAATTGGCCGAGACTTCGAAAAATGGTTGGAATCTGGAGCAGATACTCCAAGTGTTATTCTAGCAGAAAAATCTAGTACAGAAGACATTAAAGAAAAGAAAGCAGCGGTTATCGAACTTGCCAAGAAACTTGGAAGCAAGAATGAAAAAGTTGTTGCGCTTTTCAAGGAAAACAATGTAGAAATTAATCCCAAAGGCGTTAATTCCGTTGAAGATGCCAAAGTTGTTGGCAAATTATTTGACGGTCTGGAAAAAATTGAAAAGGAGAATAAATAATGATTTGGTTTTCACCTACGCAGAAAGTAACAGTTTGGCGAGTTGAAGATAAAGGTAAATATAGCAATGTCCAATTTTCATCTTCTCGCAAAGAACAAGGAGAAGGTGGAGCATGGTTAAATTCATCTTGGTCATTTGTACGCTTTGTTAAAGATGCTCATACTAAGGCAAGTAATCTTCAACCGAAAGATCGTATTATACTTACTAAAGCGGGGATGACGCTAGAACCATACGAAAAAGATGGCGAAAAGCAATACCCAAAAACTCCTGCCATGGTAGTATTTGATTTTGAAATGGTGGATGGAACAAAGAAATCTGAACCAGCGCAAGAGGATAATTTTGATTCTGATTCGATTCCTTTTTGAAATTGAGTGTATATAAAAACTTAAATGGGTGGTAGGGTATTTGACTACCACCTCAATTTTACAATTTCATTCAAGGTAGAATAAATGAATGAGTTATTAAACAAAGCAATTGAATATTCAAAAAAAAGTTGGTACGTCTTTCCATGCAGAGAATGTCCATCCGAACCATTTTTAGATAAACATGATAAAGAAAAAATATTACGAGAAAAAACACCTTATACCAAAAATGGTTTTAAAGACGCTTCTCTTGATGAATTAATTATCGCTAAATGGTGGAAAGAATATCCTAATGCTCTTATCGGTGTGGCCTGTGGCCCATCGAATTTATTTGTATTGGATATTGATACAAAGCATGGCAAAAATGGCATTGATACTTTTATGAGTTTAGGAATAGATGATTCTGGCGCTCTTCACAGCATCACTCCATCGGGTGGTTTGCATATCGTATTTTCCGGTAAAGGAAAAACTACTACCAGTTGTTTAACAGGACTAGATACTCGTGGAGAGGGTGGTTATTTTATTGTTCCTCCCAGTAAAATTTTAAATGGAGAAACAACTGGCTCTTACATTGAAGTTGATAACTGGAATAGAAAACCAATTGATGTATCTGAAGAATTAATTCAAAAATTAAATGTTAGTAAAGAAAAGAAGATTAAGGAAAAGAAAACCTTTACTTCTATTTTGTCTCAAAGCGAAAAGATTGTTAAATCTCAAGAGGCGCTAGAAAAATTGCCACAATATATGTGCGACAATTATTCTGATTGGATTAGAGTAGGAATGACGCTCCGTTCCCTCGGAGATGATGGACTTGTACTATGGCGAAATTGGAGTGAAAAATCTCCAAAATACAAAGAGGGCGAATGCGAAGATAAATGGGATACTTTTGATCCCAGAGAAATAACTATCGGTACTTTATTTTATTTAGCAGCGGGAAATCCTTAAAGGAGATCATGGGAAACAATCGTTATAATCCTGAAATTGAAGATGCTCTTATCGCTTGTGTATTAAAAGATGGTTCTTGTTTTTCATTTTTAGTCGATATTTGTGATTCAAATGATTTTTATTGGAAACCTTATTCCTGGATATGGCAATGTTTTACATTTATTAATGACAGAGGAATGACCATTGATTTTTTAACAACCAAAGACGAAATGCAAAGGATGGGATTTCTTGAAAATTTTGTAACCGCAACTGAAGGCATAAAAGGAATTGATGGACTAGAAAAGGTACGTTCTTCCGGAGCAATTGTTGACAATGCTGAAACATACGCTTTGCAAGTAAAAGATGATAGCGCAAAAAGAAAAACCCTTGAAGTTATCTCTCTCGCAAAAGATAATATAACTGAAGGAAATTCTACATCCATCGGTATTCTTACAAATCTTGAAGCAGAACTTGGAAAAATTTCAGCTTTTGCCGGTGCCAAATCCAATTTGATTTCTGATACAAAGACTGTTTTGAAAGCCGCCATGGAAGCCACAGAATTAGCGGCAAAGGGTAACAGAAAATATATAGAAACTGGTTTAACCGCTCTTGATTATAAAATCGGTGGATTTTTTAATGGACAATTAGTTACAATTGCTGGTCGTCAGGGTGAAGGAAAATCAAGTTTGCTTTTAACATTTGCTGTAAATATGTCGCTTAAAAATAAATGGAAAAAGAAAGTTGGGATTTTTAGCCTTGAGATGAGTAATGAAGAATATATCCAGCGAATGATAGCTTATCTATCCGGAATTTCTTCACTCAGATTAAAACTTGGAAAAATAAAACCAGAAGAAGAACAAGCATATAAAGACGCAATAAAAACACTTCAAGAAGCAGAGATTGTTTTTGATGATTCTGTACATCTTTCAATTCCTTTACTTCGAACTAAACTTCGTAAAATGAAAGAGACTGGAGTTCAAATTGTTTTACTTGATCAATTAAATCTTCTTGATTTTGGTTCGCCATCTGAGGCAGAATATATTCGAGTAGACAAAATTTCTTATCGATTAAAAAAATTGGCAAGAGAAATAGATTTACCAATAGTGGTAGCACAACAAATGTCTAGGGCAATTGAAAATTCTGCCAGAGGAAAAGACAGTGATCCTAAGGCGTCTGATTTAAGTCAAGCGGGTGAATCTGCTCCAAATATTATTATTATGATTAGACATAAAAAGGAAAAATCAGAAATAAAATCTTCGAATTTGTTTATTGTAAAAAATAGAGATGGCGCAACTGGCGCTGTGCCAATTAAATTTATCGGAGAGCAAACAATGTTTGTTGATGTTCCAATTGAGGAACTTGGCCCAAGTGGTTTTGTAGAAAGATAGAGTATGAAAAAGTTTGTGTTCGATATCGAAGTTTTTCCCAATTTCTGGTGCTGTACTTTTCTTGATATTGAGACTCAAGAAAAAGAAATTTATGTTATATATAAATCCAGAAATGATGGCGAAAAATTAGCACGTTTTTTAAGCCAAGAAATCCAACTTATTGGCTATAATAATTTAATTTACGATTCAATACTATTAAATTTTGTTGCCAATAATTATAATTCTCTAAGTCTTTTGTTTGATGTCTTCGAACTTTCTTCATCTATCATTTCTGATAAAGGCCCACGATTTGTAAATTATCATAAACTTCAAAATCCAGAATCAATCAGATATACACAAATGGATTTGATGAAAATAATGGCTTTTGACAAACTTGGAATTGGTTTAAAACAGTGCGCCATAAATTTACGCTGGTATCGTATTCAAGATTTGCCATTGCCTTATAATCACGAAGTAGAGCCAAAAGAAGTCAGTTTAATTCTTGATTATAATATGAATGATGTTTTAATTACTCTTGAACTTTATAAAAAAATCAAAGATATTATTGATCTTCGAACCAAATTAAGTAATTTATTTGAAACAGATTTGACAAATGCCAGTGATAGTAAAATGGCAAATATTATTTTGGAAGATTTTTATTCCAAACAAGATGGAGTAAATTTAGATGTTATTAGAGGACTTCGAACTCCGCGCTTTCAATTAATGCTATCTGATTGTCTTGGAAAAAATATTGAATTTAAAACCAATAAACTTAAAAGAATTAAAAATGAAATAGCAAATACACTTGTTCGAGAAATTACAAATTTTAGATATAGTAAGAAAATAGAATTTGGTGGCATAGAATATGAATTGGGAGTGGGAGGTTTGCATTCGGTAGATGGCCCTGCTATCTTCGAAGCAACTGATGATTTACGCATAGTAGATTCAGATGCCTCTTCCTATTATCCTTCTATTATGATTCAAAATGAAATTGTTCCCGAACATTTAGGAAAAGATTTTACTGAAGTATTAAAGAAAATTACCAAAGAACGCCTAGTCGCTAAAAAATCAAAAGATAAAACCAAAGCGGATGGTCTTAAGATCACGATTAATTCTATTTTTGGGAAATTAGGCAGTAATACTTTTTGGTTGCAAGACCCTAAGGCATTCTTATCCGTAACTATTTCTGGGCAACTCTATTTGCTGATGCTTATAGAATCTCTTGTCTTATCAGGCATTAAAGTTATTAGCGCCAATACAGACGGAATTGTTTCTCTGGTTAAAAAAGAGCAAGAAAAAGATCATCGAGAAATTTGCGAGTGGTGGCAAAAGAAAACAGGATTTGAATTGGAACATACTGACTATTCTATCTATGCCAGGATTGATGTAAATAATTATGTTACCAAAAAAGCCAACGGAGAAACTAAAACCAAGGGACGTTTTATAACAGAAAATGATTTGAAAAAAGGATATAAATACCCAATTGTTGCAAAATGTTTATTTGAATATTTTGTGAATAATAAACCTGTAAATGATACTTTACATTGTTGCAATGATATTCTTGATTTCTGCATCAGTCAAAAAACAGGTGGTGATTTTCAATTGGAATATCATACCGATGATAACATTACAAAACTACAAAAAAATAATCGCTTTTATATAAGTAACAGCGGTGGAAAATTAATTAAACGTCATATGGTTAAAGATTCCACGATTGGTTTATATGTGGGTAATCTTGCTACAATATTAAATAATCATGACTCAGCTATTCCTTTTTCTTCTTATGATATAAATTTTGATTTTTACGAAGAAGAAATAAATAAATATCTTGTTCCTATAGAAGAAAATAGAGGCAAGGAAATTCCTCTTGAGTTTATAGATGAGCCGGAAAATTATAAACCAATTGGAGATGAAAAAAGCGCAGATAAAGAGGCATTATATCTTCAATTAAATGGAATAAAAAATTTAAGTGATAAATTAGCAAATAACCTTGTCAGATTGAACAAAGAATTTGCGGGAGATAATTTTTATGATCTTCTGGTTTACGCCGAAAATAATTCGCTTATCGGTTCAAAATATTATGACCTAATTCAAATAAACTATTTTTCAAAATACGGCCCCAACAAAAAACTGCTAACTTTTTATGCTGAATTTACAAAAGGAAAAAATAAGTACAAAAATACTCTTAGTGAAAAAAGCAAAGAAAAAAGATTGCGGGAGTTAAAAGTTTTATGGGATTGTCTTCCAAATGAAAAATTATCTGTAAAGGAACAAATAGACGCGGAAATAAAAGTTTTGGGAAGAATACAAAGTTTATTTAGTGGATTAGATAAACGTTATGCTTATGTTTTAGGAGTTAATACAAAATATTCGCCCAGATTACAACTCTATTCGTTAGCTTCAGGAACTTTAGTTGAGTGCAAAATGCAAAAAAAACTTTATGATATTACACCTGCTATAAGTGGCGATATATTATATTGTCGTTCATTTGAGCGAAAACCAGCGGTAAAATTTATAGATAATCATTTTGAAGAAGATTTAAGTAAACCAAATGTTTGGTGGATTGTTAGTTTTAAAAAAGTTACTGATTATAAAGAATTGGGTCTTGACAAAAATTGAATTATCAAGTAGAATATATGAATAAGTGAACGCTTTTATGCATTTCTACGATTTTAGTCTAATTTACATTCATTTTATTATATATAGGACAGGAGATTAAAATGGCGTCACTAAAAGAATTGGTAGAAAAACATGGTTTTGACATTTGGGTAGATAATTATCCCGACTTAGTTTTTGGATCGTATCCTTTTAAAATTCTTTATGATGAAGAGGATTCTTATATTGTTGAATACGAAAACGGGCGTTTCGGAAAAGTATTACAAGAATATAAATCCACCAACGATTATCATTTATGCGAAAAATTAAATGAAAAAATATAAGACAATCCTCGCTGATCCACCATGGGAAATGGGAAAAATAGGAAAAGGTAGAGATGCGAGAAAAGGCAGAATTTATAAAGTTGGAGAAATTGTTCCGATACCGTACCCATCTATGCCCATTAAAGATATCTGTAATTTGAAAGTTGCACAATACGCCGATGATAATTGTCACTTATGGCTTTGGGCAACCAATAGAACATTACACGATGCTTTTCATGTAATGGATGCTTGGGGTTTCAAGTATTTGAATGTGATTACTTTTTATAAAGCATCTGGCATGGGGCCGTGGTTTGTTAACAAAACACAACATCTTTTATTTGGTTATAAAGGAAAATTGACAATGGGTGAGGGAAGGTACGCGCCAACTATTTTTCAGTATCGTCCAGAAAAGCATTCTAGGAAACCAGAAAATAGTTATGATCTTATAAGCAGTATTAGTTTTAATCCCAAATTAGAATTGTTTGCCCGACCTCCTGTTCATAATGGGTGGGATGTTTGGGGTAACGAAGTTGAAAGTTCGATTGATTTATATGCATAAATTCAAGGTTTTATCAATAGGAGAAAAAATGAAATATAAAGACGCAACAGAAATATTAAATAATATTGTCATAGATTTCAGAATGATATCCGCTAGAGAAGCGATTGATAAACTTCTTCGTGAGGCAGGAGTTACAAGAGATGCCATTATATCTTATGTAAAAAATGTAAAATTTTATAAGGTCGATTGGATTGAAACAGTGGCTATTGATCGTGAAACCGGAAAAGAGATTTGGAGATCAAATCAAAATCCTTTTGAAAAGCGTGAATAAAATCAAACTTTTATCAATAAGAGGAATATGAAAAAACTTAAAATATTTAATGCGGTTGAGGAAATAATGCAAATGGATGAATTGCAACTTATTCAAGCAAAGAACCATTTTAAATGGGCGCATTTAAAATCTGCCCTAGAAGAACTAAAGGAATATATTCACGATCAAGAAGTACATGTTCTTGATGTGGGCGATTATTATGATGAAGAAAAGAATGAATAGATAGTCAATTTTATGTATAAATTATTTTTAGTTTTTACAATTTTTATTTTATTTATTGCCATGGTATTTAATAACGCTAACAATATGCCTATACCTCGAACCGTCTTTTTTTCTACACCAACCAAATCAGCAATTATATATTATTCTCAAAAAGACCCTCGTTGGGCAAATATTATTTTAACGTGTCCTAATGGTCATACAAGCACCTTTACTCATCAGGGCTGTGGCGAGACATCTTTTGCTATGCTTATGTCTACATTTATTGATTTAAAATATACTCCATCAGAGGTTTTGGATGATTTTTATAGTTATATATACTGTGGAGGAACAAAATCATCATATAGCACAAATCTATTGATTAAACAAGGATTTACTGTATATGGCCCTTTTACTAATATTGATCTGGTAAAAGGATATATCAAACAAGGTTGGCTAGGTTGGATGCATGTAGAATATCAGGAAAGTTATGGAAGAGTCGGCCATGAGGTTATAGTTACCGGAGTTGATGCAAATAATAATTTTACCGTATTTGATTCGTATTATGGTATAGGAACTGTTGGAGATTCTAAATTTCCTTATAATGAAAAGAATATTACCCTGTTCTATGTTATAATGCCACCAACACATAAATAAAACTTCGATTTTATTCATAAGGAGAAAATTATGTTACAAGTCTGGTATAACGGAAGTGATTGGGTTATTGCTGAAAGCGAGGAAGACGCCATTAAGGTTTGGGAAGAAACCGTTGGAGAAAGTTGGCAACCATACGCTGAGGATGGAGAAAAGTTTGAATTGGATAATAGAAAAATTTGGAATATTAATTTTGATTCGAGAGAAGATGCTCTTGAATTCTCTCCGCCAGAAGCTAAAATAACCAAAAATGGTGATGGTGAAAGGGGCTACCAATCTCGTGCAACCCAAGATCAATGGATTGCCAAGGTTGGGCGAGATTGGCTTTGTAGTGAAAATTGGTAAAGGAGAATAAATGAATATAACCATGGAAGAATTGGAAGAAGCAAAAAATTTACTTTTAGACGCATATAATGTTATTGGTAAATTGCCATCCAATATGATTTCTGATAAAAGTCAACTTAAATCTGTCACGAATGTTTTTATTGAAATCGGTGCTTTTTTGGATAAAATGGGTATAGATTTAAGATATTGATAAAACATGTGTTTTATGTGGAGGAAAGATGCCAGAATATAAATATAAATGTAAGACTTGTGATTATAAATTTTCTATCGTTGTTAGTATAGTAAACAAAATCCCAGATGTACTAATTCAGTGTCCTAATTGTAAAAAGGCAGGGCAAGTGAAAAGGGTTTGGGAAAATTTTTCATTCATATTGAAAGGAAAAGGATTTTTTAAAACCGACCAGAGAAACATTAAGGAGGAATAATGGAACAAAAATTATCTGAAAAAATTATGAAGTCTGTTACCAAAATCATAGCACAATGGGAAAAAGATCATCCAGAGGATTCTTTTTTAGTTTTAGCGCAGCAAGTAAACTATTCCTCGCTTCTTCTAAGAACGCTGGGGAGCGAATTAGAGTCAGAATTTAAGAGGGATATTAAAAGTAAAACCACTAACGATCTTCATTAACAAAAAATGAGACTCTCAAATTTGAGAGTCTCATTTTTATTCACCAATATAAAGCGCCGGTGTACCGATAAAACCAACTGTTTTAGTTTGTGGGGTTGTGCCAGTGGGCTGACTGGTTACAACAAATTTTACCGTAGTACTATTTGTACCAGTTATGGTAGTCCAAACCCCGTCTATATTAGTTGCACTAAAACCGCTATTGACACCTGTTACTACAATAGTTTGTCCAACAACAAGTCCATTGTTAGCTGTTGTTAATGTAACCGTTTTGGAACTATAGCTCATACCAGTAATCGCATAGTTGCCTGTTTTATTACCTGCGCCATTATTGTTATATGAAGAGGCTTTCCTTCTTATTTTAGTAAAGTCTGTTACGCTACTACTGGACGGTGTTGAAGTATAATCATCAATAATGACACCAAGAATATAGTTGGTATTCCAACCTGGAACTATAAAGCTTGTTCCTCCTCCAATGACTGTTGCTGTTAGATCAGGAATATTTAACACCTCCTGTACCGCTGCTGTTATATCAAAACTATATACGCCTGTACTAAGCCATGTCGGTACACTTGTGACAGTAGTTACTGCCGAACTTAATGTGCGGGAATTCAAATCAGTATATCCATTCGTACCATTAATATTGGCAGGATAGACATGTGCGCTTGCATATTGTGCTGTTACTGAACCTCCTGTGACTGTTTGCGGAGTTGTACCAGTAGGGCTGTAGTTTGTATCAAATATAATAGTGCTATCATTGGTGCCCGTTTTACAAGTCCAACTACCATTAGTACTACTATCAATATTGCTGGCACCAAAAGCGGAATTTACACCCAGTACACTAATTTTATCCCCGACCGCAAAAGCATTATAATCAACAGTAAGCGTAACTGTCTTAGAACTATAACTCATACCGAGTACATTACTTGCCCATTTGGAGGCATTTTCACAACCAATTTTTATATTTACGGTATCAATGCTTTCAGTATCATAGGCGGTTAGATAAAGTGTAGCAACCGAAATTTGGGTAGCCTGTGCTAAATTAACCTTGAAAGGTATCCATGACCTATATCTATATCCTATCGGTAAATAGGCGTTTGTATTACTAAAACTACTTGTATTTATTTTGGTAATACTGGCATCGCTGTAAACGGTGCCATTTGATGTAAAATACCTTGCGAAATACCAATGGTTGGTAAGCGGTATTTTACTGAGTGTGCCAGTAGTTTCATTATCTGGAAAAGCCCCACTCATAGTAACACTTGGGGATGTAACAATTGCAGGATTAGTCGCCACTACATTAAAAACACCGCTCATTCTGGCAAAATCTAAAAGGGGC
>Ga0209777_10004306_pt1 | contig 16898 bp, 12 predicted proteins | sample FrelakmetHBP12HB_FD_187147 | JGI IMG/M metagenome (GOLD analysis project Ga0209777, IMG submission 187147) | Freshwater lake sediment microbial communities from the University of Notre Dame, USA, for methane emissions studies -HBP12 HB (SPAdes)... | ecosystem: Environmental > Aquatic >...
GGCAGAAATGAAATCCATAGGCATCGAGCATATCCATGCGCACTATGCCACTCATCCAGCCCTGGCAGCCTGGATCATTCATCAATTTACCGATATTCCTTACAGCATCACCGTCCACGCCCATGACATCTTTGTGGATCAGACCATGCTGAAAGAGAAGATGCGATCGGCGGCATTTATCCGCGCAATTTCAATGTACAACAAGAATTTTTTAATTAAAAAAATTGGCAAAACATTTGAATCGAAAATCCATGTCATTCATACCGGCATAGAACCTGAAAAATATTCTGTTCGAAAAAAAAATTTGTCCAAAAAGTTCTGGATGCTCAATATTGGCGGTCTGCAGCCTTATAAGGGACAGGAATTTCTTATCCGGGCGTGCGCAATTTTACGAGATGATCAACTGCTGTTTCAGTGTTTGATTGTTGGGCAGGGTGAATTAAGGCAGGAGCTTCAATCCCTTATTGATGAATTGGAGCTGAAAGATCAGGTTCAACTGGTTGGTGGAAAAACCGAGGATGAAATCTGTGAATTGCTCCCGAATGTTGATTGTTATATTCAACCCAGCATTATTACTGAATCAGGAAAGATGGAAGGTATTCCTGTGGCAATTATGGAAGCCATGGCTTGCGGTATTCCAGTGATTGCCACTGCTATTTCCGGCGTGCCCGAACTGGTTAAGGACGGAAAAAGCGGTTACCTTGTTCCTCCGGCAAATGTTGAGACTCTGGTGAAAGCAATTGAAAAAGTAATTAAGAACTCTAAAAAATCAATTCAGATGGCACAAACAGGAAGGAGACTTGTGGCAAGAGAATTTTCCTTATTTAATAATGTTTCGAAATTAGTTCAACTATTTCAGGAATAATGATTGTAAAATTTTATTAATGAATGTATAGTAGTTTGGAGGAGAAGACAATGGAAACAAAATATTTATTACAAATGTTACGCAAAAATTGGTGGATCGCAGGTCTGATTACCCTATTTGCATTATATATTGCTTTACTATATGGTTTTTTTGCCACTCCCCAATATCAAGCCACTGCCCGGTTTCTGATTTCACCCAATCTTCAAAAGATACCGGAACAAGATTTGGTTGCCAGTATGGAAGCTCTGGATAAGCGTTCCATTGTCACCACTTATGCAGAATATTTCAACAGTCACCAGATATATCTTAATATTCTCCAATCGCTGGGGTTGGATCCCCTTGAGATGGAGAAAAGGGGATATACTACCAATACAATCATCCTGCCCAACTCCAATGTATTGGAGCTGACCGCCTCTGGTCCGGATCCACAGCTGGTTTTTACTCTGGTGAATACCGTTGGTCAGAGGGCAATTGCCGCATTGATCCAACTTTATCCCACCTACTCCATTGATACAATCGACCCGGCCGTGGTACCTGAAGTGCCATTCAGCCCTCAACCTATTCGGGATAGCGCAATCGCAATGGTTCTTGGATTAATCGGTGGGTCAACTGTGGCAATCTTAAGTGAACAGGTTCGGATCCCATTAAATGCATTCCGGGAGCACCTGCGGCTTGATAGATCCAGCAAGGTATACAATAAAAATTATTTCCGTCACCTGGTGGATGAAGAACTGGCAAAACCGGAAAGTAATTCTCTATCCATTGGGATGGTACAGCTGGGCGGCATGCTTGAATTTATTGATGCCCTGCCACCGGTGGTGGTTGATCAATTACTGCAAAAGGTGGCAGATATTTTGAAAAGGGATTTGCGCGGGCACGATGTCATCGGACGTTGGACGAACAGCAGTTTCAGTATCTTAATGCACATCCCAGCCAAAGCGATTCGCCCAACCTTTGAGAGGATCCGTAATTCACTGATGAGCCCAATTTCTCTGGATCAATACAATGAAAAGGTTAAATTTAATCCATATGTCGGTGTGGCCGTCTATAAACCGGATATTTCTACAAGTTCCTTTCTCACTCGCGCTGAAAAAGCGCTGGAATCTTCCCGTAGCGGTGCTGATCCAATTCAAATTGACGAATAAGAAACTTCTTCAAAGTCTGGTAAAGATGAATTACATTCAAATGATTCTATCCTGAATAATTTTTCATTTGGGATGTTCGGTGTGATTCGATTGTGATAGACACGGTTAAAAATGGAAATCGGCTTATTAATCCTGATCTTTATCTCCTATATCCGGCTTTCAGATATATTAATTAAATTTCACGGTTGGCCGTCCCTTGCCCAACCATTTATCGCATTATTATTCATTGGAATCATCATCCAATGGCTTTTCTTCAAACGACCTGCCAAGGGATGGGGCCGGGCGGTGTTATTGGTAGGGGCATACGGACTGATTGTGTTCACTTCACTCCTTTATGCTGCGGATTTTTCTCAAGCTGCCTACGCTGTCGGGGAATTTTTTAAGGATGGGGTTATCACGGTAATGATCGTCATCCTGCTTCGGGATGGACCGGTTTTTCGGAAGGTAATCTGGACGCTGCTATTAGCAGGTCTTTTTTTGGGATTATTAAGCGTTTACCAATATTTGACCGGATCTTATGGCAATGAATTCTTTGGATTTGCACAAGCGCCTTACTTAAATATTGCTGGAGAAATCAACGGGAACCGCCTGTCTGGTCCAATAGGTGATCCCAATTACTATGCCCATTTAATGGTTGTGTTAATTCCTCTGGCGTTTTATCGGATGATAGGTGAGAAAAAAACCATCCCTAAACTTGTGGCTGGCATTGCTTTAGCTGTAATTACACTAACCGTCATTCTCACCTTCTCGCGCGGCGCGTTCATTGCCCTGGGATTAATTGTTCTTGTTGGCATAATCTATCGTAGACCAAGATTCATTGAAGTGTTGGTCGTCATTGTAGTGGGAGTCTTATTGCTGCAGTTCATGCCCAAAACCTACCTTGACCGCATTTCAACCATTACCGATATTTTCAAAGGAACTCAAAACAGCACGGATGTGTCCTTTCGGGGAAGAACCAGTGAATTGACCGCTGCCTGGTTGATGTTTATTGACCATCCAATTTTTGGAGTGGGAGTGCAGAATTATTCGGTTTATTACCAGCAATATTCTCGTCAGATCGGCTTGGATCCGCGTGTGGAAGCGCGGGATCCACATGACCTTTTTCTCCAGATTGCGGCCGAAACTGGTATTGCAGGTATTCTGGTATTTGGAATTGTGCTCTGGTCGATCTTTAATTGCGTTTTTCAATCCTGGAAACAACTACAAAAAGCTGAAAATAAAGAATACGCGGATATGGTCTTCAGTTTTGCCTTGAGTCTGGTTGGTTATCTGGGTGCCGCATTATTCATTCATGCTGCCTATCCGCGATATTTTTGGCTTTTAACGGGTATAGCACTGGCTCTGCCGCAAGTAGTGGAAAATATATTAAATCCAAATAATAGAGAGCAGAATGACTGATAAGCATCACGCCACGAAAGAAAAAGCGGTAAAGGGTGTGATGTGGACCTCGGCTTCCTTTTACAGCGGTAAGCTGTTGGTTTTGATCAGCACGGTCATACTGGCAAGATTATTGAGCCAGGATGATTTTGGTGTTGCTGGTTATGCCATCGTCGTTATCAGTGTATTGGATGTTCTAAGCGATCTGGGTGTTGGTGACTCCCTGATCTATTACCATGAGGATCCCGATGCTGCCGATGCGGCTTTCTGGCTGGGGATGGGCATCAGCTGTATATTGTTGGCATTACTTTGGTTTGGAGCTCCTCTGATGGGCAATTTTTTCAATGATGCCCGGGCAGTACCGGTCATAAGAGCTCTGGCTTTTTATTTTCCACTCTCAGCGCTTGGCAATATCCACGATAGTTTGCTCAGCAAGGAATTATCCTTCGGTAAAAAGTTTATTCCCGATCTTGCCAGAGCATTTGGAAAGGGGATTTTTTCCATCTTATTTGCAATCCTTGGATTTGGAGCCTGGAGCCTGATCATCGGACAATTGGCCAGCGCGGTCATCGCCACCATTGCCCTGTGGTGGGTGTTTCCCTGGCGCCCTACTCTGCATTTTGTGCAAGGTTGGATACGCCCATTGCTTGATTACGGAGGTAAAACTGTTGTGGTGGGTGTCTTGAGTACCATTACCGGGAATATCGATTATCTTTTAATTGGGCGATTTTTGGGAGCAGAAGCCCTGGGTATTTATACCCTGGCTTTCCGCATTCCGGATATGTTAATCACCCAAATGTGTTATCTCATCAGCCGTGTAACTTTCCCGCTGTATGCCAAACTTCAGGATGACCATACCGCCCTGATCAAAGGATTTTTAAATACCACCCGTTATATTTCACTAATTACCGTCCCTATGGGTTTGGGGATCGCATTGGTAGCTCAGCCAATGGTCCTCGTAATTTTTGGTGAGAAATGGGTTGGGGCAATTCCCGTGATACAAGCCATTGCATTTTATACTATTATACAATCCCTTGCCTTTAGCGCCGGTATCATCTACAAAGCCCAAGGGCGTCCGGAAATATTATCCTATTACTCTCTCCTGCATGCGATTATATTAGTGCCTGCTATATACTGGGCAGTAACCATTCCGCGTTCCATCACTTCAGTAGGTTGGGTAATGGCTGTGGTTGTATTTGTTATTTTGATTTTCGAAATAGCTGTCGCCAGCCGCATGCTGAAAACACCCGTGCAGATGATTGCATTGGCGGCTGCGCCAGCGGTTATCAATGGCGGGTTTATGGCAGTAGTGGTCTGGGTGGTTCTTTTTTTATTAAGAGCGGCAAATCCAATGGTGCAACTGACTATGGGTGTTGCTTCTGGGATCATCCTGTATCTGGCAGTTTTTTGGATATTCAGGCGTGATCTTGTAATCAATACGGTTCACGCATTTCAGGCAGCACTGCAAAGGTGAAAAAATGCATGTTCTACACATGATTGATGGACTCTCGATTGGCGGCGCAGAGATGTTATTAATCACCTTCGCCAGCCAGGCACGCCTGCATGGGATGAAAATGACCGTGATTGGTTTGCAGAATGATCAGGACACCCCGATCATTCACTCTCTGAAAGAGCTTGGGGTTCACATTGAAATATTTCCGGATGAGCATTTATTTTCTTTGCGAAGAATCATAAAAATCATTCGGTTCATCAAAAGCGAAAAATTTGACTTGATGCAGACCCATTTGACTTATGCGAATGTTCTTGGCGGGTTGGCAGGCTGGTTTGCTGGTGTACCAGTCATTGCCACACTTCATTCAACTCGTGAGGGTTCCCGGCCGAATTACTTACGTAATAAAATCGAATTGCTAACGATTAAATATTTAACAAAACGTGTTGTGGCGGTTGGTCAAAGCGTTGCCGATGCCTATCGCAGCCAGCTTGGAAATAAGCGCCTTGAGGTGATTCGCAATGCTGTGCTTCCACCCCAGGTGTTATCCATTTCTGAACGACAGTCTCTTCGAAATGAATTTTCAATAGATTTATCTAGTCAGGTAATTATTGCAGTTGGAAGAATCGCAGCATCCAAGGGTTATAGTGATTTAATTAGTGCTTTTTCCCCCATTCACTCAAGGTACTCCAAAGTGAGTTTGCTGATTATTGGAAGTGGGGATTTATCAGACAAGATAAAAAATCAGGTTTCTGATTTGCAGCTTGATGAGGTTGTTCATTTTCTTGGTGAACGGAACGATATCACCCGTTGTCTGGCTGCCAGTGATATTTTTGTATCTTCTTCCCACTGGGAAGGGTTGCCGTTAGCGGTTCTGGAAGCAATGATGGCCGGTTTGCCCATCGTAGCAACTGCAGTGGGTGACCTGCCGCAGGTGGTGACCCCTGAAATTGGGCTTACTGTCCCACCACATAATCCCCAGCAATTATCTGAAGCCTTATTGACTTTGCTTGCCCACCCGGAATTGAGGCGTGAGATGGGGAAAGCAGCCCAAAAAAAAGCCATCCGGGAATACAGTGCGGCTGCCTGGTTCCAAAAAATTATGAATTCGTATTCTGAGGTCCTGCATCGCGCTCCGGGGGCATATTGAAGATAAAATGAAAATTACTTCCTCACGCCTAGATCATAAAGTGAAACCTTTGCGGGTGGTAATGCTGATCCATAGTTACCATCCGTTGGTGGGAGGCGCGGAGCGGCAGCTTGGAGCGGTTGCCCCGCTTTTAGGAAAACAGGGAATTGAAGTTCACATCTTAACCAGGCGCCATAAGGGGCTTAAAAAGTTGGAAACCATTGATGGAGTGCCTGTCCATCGTCTGCCAATTCCCGGACCGAAACCTATGGCTGCGCTCTTCTATATTATATCCGCACTTTTATTAATAAGAAAAATTCAGCCCGATATTATGCATGCCCATGAGTTATATTCCACCACTACTACCGCCATTGCGGCTAAATTATTAATGGGCATACCCGTGGTGGTCACTCCTCACCTCAGCGGACCCCGGGGTGATGTCCAGCGATTAAAAAGTAAGATTTTTGGCTCCTTAAGAATGGCTTTGTTTTGTAAAAAAGTGGATATCTTTACAGTGATAAGTAATGAAATTAGATCTGAGTTGAAAAATGCGGGTGTGCCGCAGGAACATTGCGTATCCATTCCCAATGGGGTGGATACGGCTCATTTCAAACCATTGACCCAGAGACAAAAAGAAACCATCCGCTCGCGCCTTGGTTTTTCAAAATCAGACCTTTTGGTGGTCTATATTGGCCGTCTGGTTTCAGTGAAGCGGGTGGATAATTTGATTTCCATCTGGCCTCCCATAAAATCCCATTTTCCAATGGCAACTTTGCTAATTCTGGGAGGAGGAGCAGAAAAGGATCGTTTGCGCTCCCTGGCTGGAGATGGAATCCGTTTTTTGGGCAGCGATAAGGATGTGGTGAAGTATCTTCAGATGGCTGACTTATTTGTGTTGCCTTCCTCCGCTGAAGGACTGTCCGTTGCCCTGCTTGAAGCCCTGTCTTGTGGGCTTCCAGCGGTTGTCACCCGGGTGGGGGGCAGCGTGGATATCATCCGTCATGCAGAAAATGGCTGGTTGATCCCGCCGGAAGACCCACCTGCACTGAAAGAAGCCATTCTTACCTTATTGGGTGATGCGGCTTTACGTTCCCGGCTGGGGGAAAAAGCCCGCAAAGAGGTGCAGCGCCGATTTAGCATTGCATTGATGGTGGAACGTTTAAAAATGCTTTATCACTCTCTTGGAAGGCAGCCCTCATGAGCGCCTGGTTATTCTGGCTGAGCATTTTTGGAATTGCATATACCTATGCCGGTTATCCGCTGCTTCTGGCAATCCTGGCGTATTTTCGCCCTGGTCTTCCCGATTATCCGTCTTTTACTCCATCCATAACCCTATTGATCGCAGCCTATAATGAAGAAGTGGATATCAAACAAAAGCTGGAAAATAGTCTGGCGCTGGATTATCCAGCTGACCAACTTCAGATTCTGGTTGCAGATGATGGCTCGGACGACGATACCGTAAAAATCGTTAAATCTTTTGCCAGGCAGGGAGTGGAACTCAGTTCTGACCCGCAACGGAAGGGAAAAATGTCCGCCATCAATCGGGCGATGAAAAAAGCCCGTGGTGAAATTATTGTCCTTTCAGATGCCAATGCTATGTATGATATGAGCACGTTACGCGCATTAACAGCCCCATTCAGTGAGCCTAAAGTGGGTGCGGTGATTGGAGCAAAGATCATCCAAAGTGGTGACGGCCTTCTGGGTGATTCCGAGGGTGCCTATTGGAAATATGAGTCTTGGATTAGTAAACAGGAAACTCGCCTGGGGTATTGCACTGTATCTGTAAACGGAATGTTGGCAATCCGTAAAAAAAACTTTGAATTTCCGCCGGAAAACATTATTAATGATGATTTTTATATCCTCATGGGAGTGATCCGCAAGGGTTACCGCTCCATTTACGCCCCTCAGGCGCATTCCATCAAACGCATATCTCATTCCGCCCAGGATGAAATGATCCGCAGAACGAGAATGAATGCCGGTCGATATCAGGCCATTGCTATAGCCCCCCATATTTTGCCATGGCGACATCCGCTGGTCATCTGGCAGGTTATTTCACATAAATTCCTGCGCCCCCTGGTTCCGTTTGGGATGATCCTGGCTTTTTTGGCGAACCTGGCAAGCGTCATTTGGCCTGCAGCCCAAGGAAACTATAATTTATGGCGTCTGGCAATGCCGTTTAACTGGATTTTTCTGGGTCTGCAATCCATTTTTTATTTGCTCGCCTGGCTTGGTAATTATTTGAAACTGCCGGGAAAAACTGGTAGACTGATGTATATCACCACATTCCTGGTCAATAGCAACCTGGCAGCTTTAATGGGACTGATTCGGTATATTACCCGCCAGCAGAGTGTGATCTGGAAACGCGTTCAGCGATGAAAAAATGAACATGATAAAAACCAATACCCAAAACAAGCATCTACGTATCCTGGCGGTTGCGAAGAGCAGACTCATAAAAGAACCTTTATTCGGGTTAAAATTAGACCAAGACGGACGTTAACAGGTTCAAAGAAAATTTGCCTGGATGCATGTGATTAATCGCATGGCTCCAACTATTGAATCAGTCATTAAAAGAAAAGAGGAAATATGAAAAACATAAATAAATTCATAGTGACGCTGTTATTGATAGGCATTTTAATTCTCCAAACTTCATCATCTTATCCTCCAAAGATGTTTCAAACCGCACTCCCTAATAGTGACCTGGTTACTTTTAAGATGCTTAGGCAAACCGAAGTAATTTTAAATGGGCCTTACGCCTCTTATTTTCTGCGTTTTTTCACCCCTATCTCATGGGCGGTAAAAGCGGGAGCCCAAGTGCAATTGCATATTGATGCCACCTATTCAGTTAATAATCAAACTGCCGGGGCTGGTGCTTACGGCACGGGTGCAACCATGTCCGTCACCTATAATAACATTACCATAAAGACTATCGTCATTAATTGGACTGGTGACAATATTGTTAACATTCCGATACCCACAGAAGCGCTGCAATCCACCCGGCCGGGCGGAGGATTCACCCTTTCTTTATTTTTGGATGCTGGAGTGGACTGCGACCTGCTGCATAAAACCACAATAGTTGTAAAAGACGATTCCGGTTTTGTCCTGCCCCACGATAGCGTGGTTCCGCAGCCGGATCTGACTCAGCTGCCGCGTCCGATCTATGATGAAAGTCCCTTGCAAACCTCTATGGCTGTGCTGGTGGTACCTGATAATGCATCAGCTGAGGAATTACGGGCTGCTTTGATCGTTGAAGCCGGTTTTAGCCGAATGACCGCTGGAAAACTCACTTTACCGCTTTACATCTTAAGTGAGCTCACCGAAACCATTAAAGCAACCAGTCATTTGATTTTTGTGGGTAAGGCAGAAAATTTCCCAATCCTGCGCGGATTGGATTTTCCAGCGATGATCAATGAGACACAGGTCAATTGGCCGGATAGCCAGCCGGATGATGGCATAATCCAGATAATTTTATCTCCTTGGAAAATTGGAAATACCATACTATATGTTGGCGGGAATTCGGATGAGGCGGTGATCAAAGCTGCCCAGGCATTAAGCACCGGTAAACTGCAAATTGGATCGAAACCTAACTTAATGGTCATTAGCAATGTGTCTGATACGGTTATCCCGCCTGTGGTGGCCGCAGACCAGACGCTGAAAGACCTGGGATATGCCTCTCAAAACATGAATAGCATTGGTGCCAATCTTAGTGATTACCAGTTTTATATACCTCCAGGCATGGTACCCGGGACTAATCCTTCAGTTACCGTGATTTTTACCCATTCAGCCTTACTGGATTTTGCCCTTTCAGGTCTTTTTGTAAGTTTGAACAACCAATCCATCGGCAGTGCGGTCTTTTCAGCGGACTCTGCAAAACAAACCAATATGTTGACCATCACTCTTCCAGCCAGCCTGGTCCGCTCTGGGTATAATCGATTAACCGTCGAGGCTGATTTATTACCCAAAGATAATTGTTCCATTTTTCAAATCAATAATCTGTGGAGCACTATCAGTGAAGACACAAAAATTCACCTTCCCCTCGTCACGGCGCAGACTACTGCCTTCAGTGGAACCCTGGATCTAAAAAATTACCCATACCCATTAAATGTTGAGCCGACATTGAGCAATTTGGCTTTCATCCTTGCCCCCAGGGATACCCTGAGCTGGAAGGTAGCCGCACAGATAACTGCCATTCTTGGTGGGGTTTCATTGGGAAACATGTTCAACCTGAATCTGGCCTACGCCGATAATATCTCCGATACGATTCGTATGAACCATGACCTCATCATCATAGGCCAGGCCAGCCAATTGCCGATCATTGCCGAGCTGGGCAGCGCGCTGCCTGCTCCCTTTGAACCCGGCAGCAACATGGCCAGCGAAAAAGGGATGCAGGTGACCTACCGTCTGCCCAAAGATGCCAGTCTCGGATATTTGGAGCTGCTCCCTGCTTCTTGGAATACCCAGCGAACAATCCTTGCAATATTGGGCAGCAATCCTGTAGGTCTGCAATGGGCTGGGAATGCGCTATTGATTCCAACCCTTACCACCCAACTGGGTGGTAATTATGACGTGGTCAGCGGAACGCAAGTGCTGGCAACCGATACCCGCCTAAAATCTGGTACAAGCAATTTAAGCGCAACGGCAATCCCTGGATCGGTACCAGTGGCAACAACAACATCTGCAGCACCCACTTCGACATTTGATCGCTCCTGGATTATCGTGGCACTTATTGCTCTGACCATAGCCATCCTGATCATTATTTTTGTTATCTTAATTGCGCGTTTAATAAAGCATAGAAGATAAATATTGGTTAAGGTGAGTGAAATGGTTATTCATTCACATTTTACAAATTGATAACGGAATTGATCATTTAAAACCATGCGTACTGCTTTTAACCTCGTTGAGCAATCAGGTTTTTTACGTTTTTTGCAGCATTCCCACAGAAATGAAACCAATTCACTTTACGTATTAAATTACCACCGGGTGGATGAGGTTAACCATCGTCCCTGGCTGAGTCCGGGCTTGATCAGCACAACCCCGGATGAATTTGAAAAACAAATGCGTTTGGTCGCAAGTCAATATCATCCTGTAACCGGCGAAGAAGTATTGCGGGCAGCCCGCGGTGAAAGGAATCTACCCAGCCAGGCAGTGCTGGTAACGGTGGATGATGGTTACCTGGATTTCAAAGAAGTAATCTTCCCTGTTGCCCAAAGGTTTGGAATTTTTCCCATTTTATTTGTTGCCACTGCCTTTGTTGGGCAGGGAAATTTCTGGTGGGACCAGCTTTACCAGGTCATCTACCATTCCAATATCGAACAGTTAAGCACTCCACTGGGCTTATTGTCAATTTGGTCAAAAGAAGAAAAGGATGAAAACTATGCGCGATTATCTCAGTATATTAAAAGCACTCCATTTGAAAACGCGATGGATTTATTGGATGAGTGGGTAGCGCTAACCATGAAGAACAGTGAGGAAAAACGCATAACCCTTAATTGGGATGAACTTCGGGAGCTCTCCCGTTCGGGTGCAGTCATTGCTTCTCATACTCATAATCACCCCATTCTAAGTCAGGTCTCGCCAGAGCAAGCCAGAAATGAAATTCGAAATTCCCAGAAATTGATCCAAAAGGAAATTGGCTGTAGTCTGCCCATTTTTGCCTATCCGGACGGGGAGCCGGGTACTTTTAACCCCGATGTGGAAAAAATATTGATTGAAGAAGGATTCCAAATGGCGTTTACCACTCAGGAAGGCATTGCTAGAATAGGCAAAGATGATCACTTCCAGTTGCATAGAATTGGCATCTGGTCAACATTATCACTGGCAAAATTCCATTATCATCTCACGCCATTTTATCGGCACTAAGCTGATTTTCTTTTGCGAATCAGCAGCAGTCCACTAATTAATTTCACTGTTTATATTAGAAAAAACCGTTTATCAAGCATTTACCGATCGCTTACCTGTAGAGGTCATCATATCGCGTTCTTGCAGAAAAAACGGAAAAAAAGCAGTGATAATCTGAAATAACAAATGAAGACCTGCAATTTCTAATTCCCGTTTTTCTTGATAATTTTCTTCATTCCCATTTTTATTTTTGGAATCAAAATATAAATTAACGCATGGATCGGTTTATGGCTATTGATAAAGCGTAAACAGGAAAATACCCGTTCTTTTGTATTCCAGCGGAGCTTGTATTCCTCGTCCCCCCGCAGAAAGTCAATTTCATGGCTGCTTTGTTTAAAGCAATCCTCAATGACGAACATCAGTAAAACTTTACCTACAGATAATTCATAATATTTAGTATTGAAGCCGGTGCGCCAATCTTCAAATCTATTTTGAAAATAAAAACCAGACCGATAAGCCACCGGGTGGTTATCGATAAAAAGGAAGTGGACATCAAACCAGCCTCGTTCTGACATTAATTTGCATAACTCTTTCTGAAAAGACTTTTCCTCATTGGATTGGTAAAAGGTTGAATATCGGCCATGAGCATTAATTTTAAAAATCGTGACCAGGTCTTGCCGGGTCACATCCGGACCATGATGGTGTATATAAGTGAGTTTGCCCTGTTTTTCAATGCGGTGCACTTTTTTTCGCAAATCACCCCGCAGGTTCGGCGAGAGCTGGTTTAAATAATCCTGCCAGGTATCCTGGATGGGGAGGTAGTAGTGAAGTCTGTCCTGTTGAATAATTGACCAACCAAGGTTTAGGAAGATACTTTTTAAAAAACCGGTTCCAGGATCATTAAATGCAAATTCATTGAGTTCCATTAAATCCCAGAGGTTTTTATTCATGATCAAATAATTACAAATAGCTGAATAGATTTCTTGATCATTATTTTGAACAATAAAACCACCCACATCCAGACTGTATGTTCCCAGACTGGACAAGATTCGGAATTCAATCCCAAATTTCTTTCTTTTTATGAGCACTAATGGAGCGATACCTATCAGCTTATTCTGCTTCCAGGCAGTGATCAGCCATAATTCTTTTCCCTGCCCATAACATTTCCACCAGGCAAAATTCCATTCCCAGGTCAGGAAAGCGTCCCGGGTGGAATTCTGTGATAGAAGTGTTGTCCAGTCCAGGCGTAATTTTTCAAATTCACCCGTATTTTCAATTCGATGAACCTGAATTGGTGCGTTTTTTTGCAGGATGATGTTTTCCTTTATGGTCATTCGTTATTTGTTTGATTCAATCCGGGAAACATGGTTCTTAGGGTCAACAAGGACATAACCATTGGAAAAGTCCCGCCTCCAGAAATTCCCCTCCTGATAGCGGGGTCCTAATGGTATTCCCAGATTCACTCCGTAATTGTCATAGAACCAGATTTCATCATAGGCAGTGCCATGGGTATAACGGAAAGTTACCTTGCCTTCATTGACCAAGAGATAAGAGGCAAATGAAAATTGCTGGCGGTTGAGATCCAGATGGTCACCCTGGGCAACCAGGATGACCCATTTCCCCATCGATTGTGCCTGTGCGGTCATTTCCATTTGCTGCTCCCATTCATCAACGCTGATATACCCAGCGTGCCAGTCAACCGCAAAAGCTTCAATCATTGCCCCGTCCAGATATTGTAAATACCTCAACCACACTTTTGGGTCTTCGACTTCAATAATGTTTGCCATCAACAAACGGTTCTGGGGCTGAAAGTAATTGGTATAAAGAAATTTTAAGAATCCTTCAATGGCAGATTGATAACTGGAGTCATCAACATAACTAGCTGGTCCGTTACTTTGTCTGGTAATTACATTAAGACTCGCCTCAACATTATCCAAAAACACACCATTCCAACCCAGCGTTTCATGGCTTTGTTGGATCCAGTTTAAGAAATAAGTTTGCCATCCAGTATTCCCAGGATCCATAATTGAAGTTTTATCAAAAATTATCCGTTGCCTGAAACGATCAAGCAAAAACCAATCCGGATTGTTCTGGCTGATATTGCAGAAATCCCCAACGCCATCAGCCACCTGATTATGAAAAGGTTGGGCAAAACAGGAACCGGGATCTTCGATGCCGTCGAAAAGTATGTATTGCAGGGGATCAATTCCCTTGCCAAAGGCACGTAAAGAATCACGTTTGACTTCATCGGCTTTGGTAAGGATGAAAAAGTCGAAATTATTGGCAATAAAATCCAATGAACTCATGCTAGAAGGTGGCTTATAGAACCAGGCGAGTTGAATGAGAGGAAACGGGGCGGGTGGAATCGCGTAATGGATAATTTGGGCAGTTGCTGTAGGTATTGCTGGTTGAGCAACTATTTTAAATCCAAAAAATTGGCAGGCAGTCATTAAAAAGTATAGAACTAAAATGACCACAAAGATTCTTTTTCTGAATCCCATAATTTGGATTAATTGGACAAGCAAAGATTTTAAAAAACCCTATTTAAGAAATGGAAGCAAATGATTGGCGTATAGGATTACTAGAATTGTAATTGATAACATCAAAAGACCGAATAGAGAAATAAGAATGCTCCCAACGTCAACCTTATTGTTTGATGATTGTTTTCGGCTGAAGGTTAATGGCGAGTTGTACACTGAGATGATCTCGGAAGGAGATGCGGGTTCACTCATGGGGATTGTTTTTATTTCAGTGCTTTCTGTTGTTTGATTTTCAGTATTTGATTCAACAATTCCTTTATCTGGAACAACTTCGGCTTCTACTTCAGCAATAACCTCTGTTCTACCTAACGTGTCACTTTTTTGGCTCTTACCTTTGCTGGAATTGTCAGGTGATGGTTCTTTTATTGGAACAGGTTTTTCAATCTTTTGGATTCGATCATCAGCTGAGATCATTTCGGCAGGTTGAGGAGGTATTGATTCAGATTTAGTGTATCTTTCATAACCGGAAGGAATTGGTTGTTTCTGATCCTGAATCTTTTTAATTAAGTAATGAATTCCTTTCCGGGCGCGATGACTGGCAGGGTTGCGCGTTAATGCTTTTTCAAGGTATTTCAGCCCTTCAACTGGCTCCGCAAGGTAAGCCAGAACCAGCCAGGGGTCTTCCATTTCAGGAGCCAGTTGACCTGCCTGTTCCGCCCATTTTTTAGCATCCAACTTATTCCCATTTTCCAATGCTGATCGGGCGTTATTAATCGCCAGTTCGGCCAATTTCCTTTTGGAATCCATCATAATTTTACCTATTAATGTGAAAGCAATGAAGAAAAATGATAGTAATTCATTATAATTAATTTCTCGTATAAAAGCAAAGAATATTCATTTATCAAAGTAAGAAGGAATATTGGGTGACTGTAATGCGAATCATTTATTGGATTGGATGCATTGGTGATAAATATGGTAGCCTTGAGCGTTACAATGTTCTTCTTGCGCAGGCCTGTAACCAACGTGGGCATGAACTTGTCATTATGCATGATATTCCTAATACGGTTCCGGAATACGCGCAAGACTTGTGTGACGCGAAGGCCAAATTATTAGTTAATGAGCATAGTTATGCCAATCCTTTACCTTCATTATTAAATGCAGCTCGTTTAGTAAAAAAATGGCAACCCGATGTCATTCATACAAATTTTGTTAATCCGTTGGCATTGCCGATGTTCAAGTTGTTAAATGTGCCTTTGCTATATCAAACGTATCACAGCGGCATAGTTCATAAGATTAGTCTGCGAAAGCGAATAATAAGATGGGGAGTTCAGAAATGTACCAAGCGTATCTTTGCCGTTTCGGATCGGGTAAGAAATGATGAAATTAGAGCTGGAGTAAATCCTTCACATATATCTACTCTTCCGTTAGGTCTGGCAATCCGAGATTTTCTCAATTCCACGGAAATAATTAACAAGCCATATCCGAGTGGGTTTAATGATCCAAACAAAAAAATCATCATTACCGTGGGCCGTTTCTTCCCTGTAAAAGGGATGCGCTTTGTCGTGGAGGCTGCAATTGAGGTATTACAAAAGCATCAAGATGTTTTTTGGTGGCTTGTGGGTATAGACGGTCCCGAGAAAGAATATTCTTGGTCCCTGGTAGAGCAGGCTGGATTAACAAAAAAAATACTATTTCTTGGGCAACGAAATGATGTCGCAGCCCTGATGAAAAATTCATATTTACAGGTTGTAGGATCCCTTTACGAAGGTCTTCCATTAATGGCTCTTGAGTCATCTGCACTTGGTGTTCCTGTAGTTGGCACACAAATAGGTGGCATGGATGAAGCTGTATTAGATAGAAAAACGGGTCTTTTGGTACCAAGATGTTCGGGTCATGCTCTTGCTGTTGCTACTCTTGAATTATTGGATGATGAAAAGCATCGTGATCAACTGGGTTTGGCAGCAAAAAAATATGTACAAGAACACTTTGATGCAGAAAAATTAGTAAACGATTTATTGGATATATATGAAAAAGATTTCAATAAACTAAAGAACCATTAATGATGCATGTCGCGAGTCATAAAACCAGACAGGTTCCCCATTCAGATCGTTTCAACTTTCTCGGTAATTATCCAAAGAATCTGACGGGAAAGGTTAATCAAAGCCGGTTTTCCCGCCGGAAAAACATTTAATAAACAAATGTGATTGCTGTTTGAGATGAATTCTGCTAGGGATACCATTTTTCAGATAAGTATCATCCTGTCATACCCACAACTATCAACAATTGGTTAATTTATTGCCTTTCTAATTAAAATGATGGATTGGCATGGTTTTTTAATAAAATGGTATTTTGAAGTCCATCAAAAATTTGAAAAGACGAGTAAACCACTCCCCAATAACTCAACTTGGCTGTCTATTTGAATAGTCTATTTTGTTCAATTACCTACAGGTAAACAGAGTTGTTGTAGATAATATGGATTTCTCCGGGTTCTTCCAGCAATGGTTCGCAAATATTTTTAAATTCTTTACTAATGATGACTTTTTCAAGAGGATTGTAGAGAAACAGAACATTATCTTCCTCTTGTTCATTGCGATCGTCTAATGCGAATTGATCCATA
>Ga0209777_10004307_pt1 | contig 16884 bp, 16 predicted proteins | sample FrelakmetHBP12HB_FD_187147 | JGI IMG/M metagenome (GOLD analysis project Ga0209777, IMG submission 187147) | Freshwater lake sediment microbial communities from the University of Notre Dame, USA, for methane emissions studies -HBP12 HB (SPAdes)... | ecosystem: Environmental > Aquatic >...
AAAATGCTTATAGGACATTGCGGTATCTCCTGATAGATGTGATGTGTTAGCCCATTTCACACTATCGGATGTATCCGCAATGCCCTTCTCTTTATTTTAAGTGGTGCACTTTGAAGTTGAATTCGCCGGCCTTTGTGTGTCAAGGTAAATGCCGGCGCAAGATGTGGAGCGACGGCAGGCCGTAATTGCTTACTCGAACTGATGCTTATCCCAATATCTTGTGCCCCTGCTTACCTGCTAAAAACTCCACATTTACGGCTCTAATGTGCAATCCGGATTTTGCCTGGCAGCAGTTATAGTGCCTGCTGCAAATCTGAAGCTGCTTTAAGCCATTCTCAGCTGAACGCTTTGTTTTCCAGAAAAGATGCTATCGGACCGAACTCAAAGTCATCAAGCAGGCGGCAAAGCCTTTTTTCGGTTTTTGTCAGGCCTCCGCGCAGAACAAGCTGTTTGATAAAAGGAAGTTTGATGCGGGGGCAGTCATCATCAAATTCCCGGGGATGCAGATACACAAGGGCCGGATGCCCCTGACCGTTCAGGGTTCTGATGGCGGAGCTGATGCAAGCGTAGGGAAATGTTCGCAGCCCCCAGCCTCCGCCCAGCGGCATGTTTAATAAAGGCAGGTCAGCCGTAAGCGGGGGAATTTCCCAGAACTGGCCGCGATCAAAACGGAAGCATACCGGAAATCTCGAGTATTTCTGGTTGCCTATAATAGGCAGCGGAGCCATGCTGGAATCGTACTGAAAGCCCTGCTCCTGCAGGATATTCAGGGCCCAGAGAGAATCATCCCGTATTGACCATTCGGGGGCTCTGTAGCCGTTAACAGGAGCTCCCGTGACAGCGGATATGGCGGCGGCAGACCGTACAAGGTCGCGCCGGAATTCATCGGGCGTCATGGTATAGACCTGCCTGTGGGAAAAGCCGTGAGTTGCGATCTCATGGCTTGCGGCGTAAATCCGCCTCACCAGGCCGGGATGCTGCTCGGCGATATAACCAAGAACGAAAAAAGTCGCTCGCACCTGTTTTGCAGAAAATAGATCTAGTATCTTCTGCGTGCCCGCCTCAACCCTGCTTTCAAGGCTCGGCCAGCTTGCCTCCGGAATCAGATCGTCAACACCGCAGATATGAAACCAGTCTTCAACATCAACAGTCAAAATGTTTTTCATTGCTTAGATTTCCTCTGTTTCAACCGGTGCTGCATATCTTTATCATATAAAAAAGTCAGCGGCGTCAGAATTGTTGCAAGCAGCGGCAGCGGATCGCGCAGGGAAAATACGTCATATGACGTCTTGCCATCCCAGAAATTCAAGAACTCCGGCAAAAGGCTCAGGCGCTCGGGGTTATACATAAAATGAAGAAGATCACCGGGCACAACCCACCTGCAGCGCCTGCCGATTTCATACTGCTCGACAGCCTGAAACTTTTCACCCAGGGACATGCGATATAACAGATACGGGAAATCCACCCCTGACTCTATGGCAAGGGCCAGCGATCCCCAGAACCGCGGGTTTACTTCCATCAGTTTTGGAATGCCGTCGCGCGGGTCAAGCTTGAATTCCACCATGGCAACGCCGAACCAGTCGAGGGCTTTTAAAAGCGCAACGGCCATGTCGCGGATATCGTCGCGCCGCACGCTTTCTCGAAGCGTGCTTGCACCGCCCTCTACCGGATATTCCCGCAAGCGCTTATGCACAAAAGAGGCTTTGACATCCCCCTTTTCATCAAACAAAAAAGATGCGCCATAGCCTGTTCCTTCGCGGGGGATAAACTCCTGTATGAGGGGATAGGGAAAACGCCGGTGAACTGACTGGTATTGCTTTATGCATTCATGCTGGTTCCGGGGGTAGCAGATGCCAAGAGCCCCTGAGCTCATGCGCGGCTTTATCACAACCGGATAGGGCAGACTCCCCTTGATGTCATCGAGCTGCGCGAGGCTATCCACATACCATGTTTTGGGCACCGGAATGCCCAGCCCCTCGGCAAGCTTTAAGACAGCATCTTTGCTTCGGGCAAACTGGAGCTTTTCATAGGACACGATGGGCAGGTAGGTCAGGCGGGAGAGTTCTGCGCGGTGCTGTGCAAGAAGCGCCATGGGCTCATCCTCCATGGGAAGCAGCATCTGATAGGGCTGCCGGGACAACTCTTTATATATAAACTCAACAAACCCTGTTGGATTGAACACTGGTGAGGGATACACAACAGCCCGCGAGCAGTACCGGGAAAAAGCCGCTGCCGCAAGCCGGGTGCTTTCACCAACCGTTACGTCGATACCGTGCCTGCCCAGCGACCGGACAGCAGCAACCGCTTTACGCCAGTGGCCATCAGTAATAAATACCCTTGAGCTCATAGCCGATTTTACCTCATGCCCCCATGCAGCACGCTCTGCTTCCGGAAATAAATTGGGCTGTGCGCATGCTCGGGCAGTTTTGTATATGCTTGTGTGGCATATTTAATCTTGCAATAAAAAATAATTCCCTGTTATCATAATAAACCATTTTGCTAAACGCCATGTTTTTTCATCATTCTCATGAACGTTTATGGAATTTAAAGACAAAAGAGTGCTTGTCACCGGCGCCACCAAAGGGCTTGGGAAGGCTATAGCCCTTGCTTTTGCGAAGGAAGGCGCCTGGGTTGCTGCAAATTATGCTGCTGATGAGCAAAGCGCCTCTCTTTTAGAGACCGAGCTGAAAGCTGCAGCGGCAAAATATATGCTGTGCAGGGCTGATGTTGCATCAAAGGCGGAAGTTGAAAAAATGGCAGCAGATATTCTGGCGCAGTGGGAATATGTGGATATCCTTGTTGCCAATGCCGGCATCATACGGGATAAGATGCTCATGTTTCTTGACGAAGACGACTGGGACAGGGTGATCGACGTCAATTTGAAGGGCACCTATCTCTGCAGCCGGGCCTTTCTCAAGCCCATGATCGGCAGACGGTTTGGCCGCATTATTACCCTTGCCTCCCCGAGCGCGCTGATTGGCAGGGCTGCCCAGACAAACTATGCAGCCTCCAAGGGCGGCATCATTTCTTTTACAAAAGCCCTTGCCAAAGAAACAGCGCGCTTGGGCATAACGGTAAATGCCGTCTGCCCCGGCGTTATAGAAACTCCGATGACCGACAGCCTTGACCAGAAAACAAAGAGCAGTCTGCTGTCATCAATTCCCATGGGCACATTCGGAACACCTGAAGATATTGCTCATACGGTTCTTTTTCTTGCTTCAGAAAAGTCACGCTATATTACCGGCCAGGTGGTGACCGTTGACGGGGGCATGCTGTGAAGCAGCGTGCAGGGCATCGGTCTCACAGAGCACAAGGAGCAGGTTGGGCTGAATACATTCCAATGACAACGCGGCGCAGATAAATCTATGAAATGGCTTGAAACCGAACAGATGGTCCGCTTTAATGAGGTGGACGAATGGGGAATGGCCTGGTACGGCCATTACATGGCATGGTTCGAAGTGGGCCGCATGTGCCTGCTGCGGCAGTTCGACCTTATGCCCCGGCAGCTGGTGGAGCTTGGCTATTTCGCCCCGGTAATTAACCTGAAGTGCGATTTCAAGCAACCCGCAGCATCCGGCGACATGATCATTATACGCTCAACTGCTGTAAAGCCTGAGATTGCCGCCCTCATATTCAAGTTTGAAATTTTGCATAAAGACACCAGGGCTCTGCTTGCCCGGGGCGAGACAACGCAGGTGCTGCTGACAACGGATAAGAAAATGATATACAGGCTCAGCGGAGAGCTTGAGAGCCGGATAAACAGGCTGGTGACCTATTGCCTCGGCGAGGAATAATTTCCCGGCACAAAAAGCAGAGGCCTGATGTTTTCGTTAGAGCTTATTTGCCCATGACCTAATGCGCCGAACAGCACATCTTGTAATCGTATATGGCCGAACAAAATTTACAACGGGTTGTTGTTTCCGGCATTGGTATTATAACCTCCATTGGGGAATCGCTGCCGGCATTCAGGCAGGGGCTCTTCAATGGGGCATGCGGCATTGGCCCTGTAACGCTTTTCGACACCAGCGGCTTCCCCTGTCAGCTGGCGGCCCAGGTACAACACGAAAATCTGAAATTTTTTTTCGCACCTCGGGAAACCAAGCGCATGTCCCGCTGCGACCTCTTGGGGCTTATTGCCGCAAGGGAGGCTTTTTCAGATGCAAGCCTCACCCCCGAGGTGTATGAAGGAAAAGCGATTAGCGTCATTTTGGGGGCTGGGGCCGGCAGCATGCTTTCCTGGGAACACTACCGTCGAAGCACGTACTCAGGGAAAGCCCGAACCCGCCCCTCTGTGCTTCTCTCCGTCCCCCAGTGCACCTTGACCGACAGCATAGCAAACCGCTACCGCCTGTGCGGACACCGGGCGACCATTGCCACAGCCTGTTCCTCCAGCGCCACGGCAATCGGATACGGGTTTGATCTTATCCGGTCCGGCGATTCTGATATAGTCGTAACCGGCGGAAGTGAATCTCTTACCGAGCTTACTTTTGCCGGGTTTAACTCCCTGCGGCTTATGGATTCCGGCTGCTGCCGCCCCTTTGATAAAAATCGGCGGGGTCTTTCTTTAGGTGAAGGGGCAGCCATGCTGATGCTGGAATCATATGAGCATGCCCGCAAAAGAAATGCGACTGTTTATGCTGAAGTGCTTGGATATGCCGTTAATGCCGATGCCTACAACATGACGTCGCCCGACCCTGAGGCTGCGGGCATGAGCGCCGTGATGGCAGCGGCCCTTGTAAAAGCCGGCCTCAGCATGGATCGGGTCGACTATATTAATGCCCATGGAACTGGGACACAGATAAATGACGCAATCGAAACAATAGCTATTAAAAAGGTCTTTGGAAACCGGCATGCCTTGTCGATTGCTGTCAGCTCCACCAAATCAATGGTCGGGCACTGCCTTGGCGCATCAGGGGCCATTGAAGCAGCGGCAACCGTGCTGGCCATTGCGGAGCAGATTGCGCCACCGACACTGCATGTAGATACACCTGACCCCGCATGCGATCTTGATTATGTGCCGGGCATGGCCAGAAAGCAGCCCATACGTACCGCGCTGAGCAACTCTTTTGCTTTCGGAGGAAACAACACCTGTCTTGTTTTCGGGAGGGCGCCCATGCCAAACGGAAAAAAGGGGTGTGCTTTATGACAGACAGCGTCATTACCGGCATCGGCGTCATAAGCTCTCTGGGCGTGGGCAGAGAAGTTTTCTGGCGCAACTGCATGGCCGCGCGGCCGGGACTGAAAAAAATTACCGGCTTTGACACAAGCGCACTGCAATCAGATGTTGCAGGCTGGATTGATGATTTTAATCCGGCCCAATTTCTTCCGCAAATGACCTACCGCAGGATGAGCAGGGCCTCGCAGATGGCTGTAGCCGCGAGCATCGAGGCGCTTGATGACAGCGGACTTGATATCACGATAATTGACAAAAGCAGAGTTGCAGTCATTATGGGAACAGCCTATGGCAGCAGCTCCTGCATCGATGATTTTTTTACGGGCTTTCTTCGCGAGGGACCTCGCTGTGCCAATCCTTTTCTATTTTCCGAGACTGTGCCCAATGCCCCTGCAAGCCATATCGCCATGTTTCACCGCATAACAGGCCCGAACACCACATTCTGCCAGAATATGCTCTCGTTTGAAACGGCCCTGCTCTATGCGCAGAATATCCTGAGGAACAATAACGCCGACATAGTTCTGGTTGGCGGGGTTGATGAGCTATCGGCCGAACAATATGCATGCTATGACGCCCTTGGATGTATTAATAAAGTTAAAGCGGGGGATGGCGGCCGGATACTGCCCCGGCCCGGCGGCGGCTTCATCCTTGGCGAAGGGGCGGCGGTGCTTGTCATGGAGGGCCGTGAGTATGCGCGCCGCCGAAAAGCAAACATGCGCGGGATGCTCAAATCAGTCACAACTGTCGGCGGGGGTTTCACCCCGGGACAGCATAGAAAACAATGTGGGCAGCTCTCGCATGCCGTGTCCATCGCCGCCAAAGAGGCCGGCATCAGCCCGGACAAAATTGATCAGATAAGCATTTGTGCAAATTTTTCCCGCGAGCTTGACCTGTTTGAGTATAATCAGCTCAGGGCCTTTTTCAAAAGCCGGGGCGACACGCTCGCCGTTTCTCCGCTGAAATATCTCATGGGAGATTTCGGCGGAGCAGGCGCTGTGCGGGCAGCGGCTGTGCTTTTGAGCCTTTACCTTCAGCAGCCTCTTCCCACGCTCAGTGCTGAAGTTCTGCGGGTCGACTCAGTGTCTCCGCTGAGCTGGAATACCGGCTCGTCTTGCACAACACGGGCAGTGCTCATGACAAGCGCAACGCTTACCGGAAGCAGCGCGGGTATAATTTTTACCGCGGCTGAAGAATGCGGTGCAGCATGAAGGTTCTTCTTGTTTCTCCCAATATCGAAACCCTTCCTGATCCCGTGTTCCCCCTGGGGCTTGCCTGTCTTGCCGGTGCGCTGCAAAAAAACAGCATCCCCTGCAGCGTCCTTGATCTCTGCTTTGCCCGGGACTATGAAGCCGCCATTGCCGAAGCACTACAGTCCTTCCAGCCTGACATGGTCTGCCTGTCCATCAGAAACATAGACAATGTCAGCTATCCCAACTCCATTTCCTATCTGCCCTTTTACCGACAGGTTGCGCAGTCAATCAGGCAGAAAACCAGTGCCGTGCTTGTTCTGGGCGGAAGCGGATTTTCGCTCCTGCCTGACGCGCTCGTGAGCTATCTTGGGGCCGATCTGGGTATTGTCGGCGAGGGAGAGCAGGCCCTGGTGAGCGTCATCAGGCAGCTTGAAGCAGGCAGCCCCCCTCATCAGGCCGGCACGGTAATCACAGCCGGCCCTACAGCAGACGGCAGCCACAGCCTTGACGGGCTCTGCGAGCCCGACCGGTCGGGTTTTGATAATGCGGCATATCTGCAGCAGGGCGGCATGGGCAACATTCAGACAAAACGGGGCTGCCCGTTTCAGTGCATATACTGCACCTATCCCCTCATTGAAGGCAGAACGGTCAGGCTGCGAAGCCCTGGGCGTGTCTGTGACGAGATTGAACACATGCTTGCACGGGGCATTACCAGCATTTTCTTTGTTGATAATGAGTTTAATTATCCCGCAGAGCATGCGGCCGCCATCTGCCGCGAAATCATCGCGCGAAGGCTGCCGGTTGCCTGGAGCTGCTATGCGCATCCGGCCTTTGTTACCAGCGAGCTTATCGATTTGATGCAGGCTGCAGGCTGCACCGGCCTTGAATTCGGCAGCGATGCAGCCCATCCTGCCATGCTGCACAGCCTGGGGAAAAATTTCACTGTCAAGCAGCTTGAAAACGCTTCGGTGATCTGCCGTGAGGCGGGTATGCCGTTCTGCCACTCCCTGCTTTTAGGAGGGCCGGGCGAAACCATGACAACCCTGGAGCAAACGATTGAGGAAGTACAGGCCATGTCTGCAACTGCCGTTATCTGCATGATCGGCATCAGGATATTCCCCCGGACCGTGCTTGCCACCATAGCCGCAGCAGAAGGAATAGTCGGACCGGAGACTGATTTCTTAAAACCTGTTTTTTATCTGTCTCCAGATGTAAAAGATGATATTGTAAGGTATATGGAACGATTTTCAAAGAAGCATCGGTCATGGATTTTTCCGGGTCTGAACATTAATATGAATACGGATCTGCAACGCAAGCTTCGGCGATTCGGGATCAAAGGCCCCCTCTGGGAGCACATGAAGACAGGCCGCCGGGCGCGGCGTACTGTCAGCTGATTGCGGCATGATAGAAAAGAAGAAACTGTGCCTGAAGGCCGTCTGCATGTGATGAAAGGCTGTGGAGCTCTGGATGAAAGATAAAATCTGCATTGTCATTCCGGCATATAATGCCGCGGAAACCATAGGGTCTGTTGTCAGCGGTGCCCTGCAGCATGTCTCCCGCGTGCTGGTTGCCGATGACGGCTCGTCTGACGCCACTGCCGTCCGCGCTGCAGAGGCGGGTGCAACCGTGCTGAGAATCGCCGAAAACCATGGCAAGGGGCATGCCTTAAAGCTGCTGTTTCAAAGGGCTTCAGAAGAGGGGTATACGGCCGTCATAACCGTTGATGCCGACGGCCAGCATGACACCGGCGAGATACCCCTGTTTATGCAGGCCCATCAGGCCCATCCTCAGGATATCATTGTCGGATCGCGGATGCATGAGACAGGGAAAATACCGCGGCCCCGGTATAATTCCATGCAGATTGCCCGGTTTTATGTCTCCCTTGCCGCAAACCAGTTCATCGAAGATACGCAGTGCGGGTTCAGGCTGTACCCTCTTGCGGCAATAAAAAATATAGAGCTGACAAAACAGGGGTATGTGACTGAAACCGAGATCCTTATGAAGGCCGGCGACAGCGGGGTGCGCATTCGGTCAATGAACATTAATACCATCTATAACAACACCTGCAGCTATTTCAGGCCCATACTTGATGTTGCGGACATAACGCAGTACGTGATTTCATATCTCATCGTAAAATGGTTTATCGAGGGCTTTCTGTTCAGGGGCCCCTGCACCTACCGCCCCGGCCATATGCGGGATTTTTTCGGCAGGCGCACAACCGCGGAGATGATTTTTCAGCCTGTAATCGTGCTCACCTATCTTCCCCTGACGCTTCTGTATTTAGCCTGGTATGGCTGCTCTCCGCTTATGCCGAAGAAAAACTTCGCATCTCTGAAAACATTCAAACCGGGTTTTTTTATGGTCGTCATGGCAAGCCAGATGCTGCCCGTGCTTCTGTGCCTGGCGATTGCCGAAAAACTTCTCGGCCGCTGCGGCTGCAGCCTGAATTTCGTCGACGGCTTCATACGCATGTTTTGGACAGGGCCCCATGAACCGGATGCCTGATTATGAAGTTTCAGGGCCACCTGTTTGCGAGGCTGCTTTTGAAAATCGGCCTGCCAATACCTCAATTTTAAAGCGCGGAACAACCACATGAACAGCTGTGACGCTCTCATCATCGGCGGCGGCATAGGCGGGCTTGTGTGTGCCGGGCTGCTGGCGCGCAGGGGCATGCGGGTGCTCCTGTTGGAAAAAGAGGAAAAAGTCGGAGGCTATGCTACCGGTTTCATGCGGCAGGGATTTTATTTTGATGCCGCCTGCGCTTTTGTCTCCGCGTGTAGTCCGGGCCAGGAGCTGAAATCAATACTGGATGAGCTGGGCTGCGGTGACGCATTGTCCTTTCTTCCCATAACAGGCATATGGAACATCTATCCCGGCTTTGATCTACGCACCGGCTATTCATCTCCTGCTGCATATATGCAGGTGGTAAAAAATCGTTTCCCGGATTTCGGGCAGGCGCTTGATGCCTACAGCGGTCTGACCGTGCGCCTGGGCAGAGAGTTTTTTGACTTTGAGAAAGCTCCCTGGTGGAAAAAGGCTTTGCTTCCCCTTTTTTATCCAACTCTGCTCCGCTGCGCGCGGAAATCCCATGCCGACATCCTTCGCAAATTCTTTGGCGGCAATAAAGATATCGAGCTGTGCCTGTCGGCCCTGCCCACAACGCTGCCGCCCGGCAGGCTATCGTATACATTTGTGGCCGTGCTCTGGGCAAAGGTCCTCGCGGGCGGCGTCTGGTATCCCAAAGGCGGTATGCAGGCATTAACCGACATGCTTGTGCAGGCAATAAGAAAAAACGGAGGCGAAATCGTTTGCGGCAGGCAGGTGACGCGGATACTCACCTGTGGCGGGAAAGCAGTCGGCATTGGTCTTGCCGATGGAACGGACATTAAGGCGCCATGGGTCATCGGCACTATCAATCCTTATCAGGGCCAGCGCCTGCTGCCGGAGGGGCTTCAGCTGTACGGGGGCATGCACCGGCTTGCAAAATACCGGCCGTCGCTGTCAGCCCTTATTTTCTATGCCGCACTGCCTGCAGCGAGCCTGCCGCCCGACTGGCCGTATTTTGTATCAATCAATACCGGGCGGGACCTTGAGGCAATGGCTGCCGCGCTGGAGTGCGGTTCGATGGAAAGCGGGCTGCATATAGTGCTTACCACCCCGAGCCTGCTTGACCCGTCCCTTGCTCCTTCAGGATATCACGGCATGAAGATCATTGTGCATGCTCCCCGTGCCGATCTGTTTGAACAGCACTACGGCACCGAAGCGGCAATGGCGGAGCTGGAGGCGCTTGTCTTTGCCGCAATCCGCACGCATACGGGACTCGATGTGCCCGCCTCCGCTCTTTTTTTTGAGCGCGCCACACCGGCGACGCTGCTCATGCGGACCGGAAATGAAGGCGGCGCAATGTACGGCTTTGATGCCGCATGCAATCAGGTCGGCCCGCTGCGGCCTCCCAACCGCACGGCTCTTGCTAATCTTTTATGGATAGGGCATTATACGAGCCCTGCCCACGGCATTGTGGGAAGCGCGCTGTCGGGAAGCTTTGCAGCCCGAATCGTGATGGCATCCTGTGGAAAGTAAAAAATGATCTGGCCCAAGAAACTGTACCTTGTCCTCTTCTATATTTTCACCCGCACCACGCCGCGGTTCTGGCAGGTTTTTCAGAACCGCTGCGTATCGTATTTCTTTTTTATCCTGTGGGACAGGCATCGCAATATCATACAAAAAAATCTGTCCGTCATTTTAAAATGCTCTCACGACGATCCCGCAGTGCGGCAGGCGGCACGCAGAGTTTTTGAAAACTACGGCCTGTATCTTGTCGACTATGTGCAGATGAACCGCGTGCGCAAGTATCTTCTGCCCGAGGAGCAGGGGATACAGCATGTGCAGCAGGCCCTTGACAATGGCCGCGGCGCAATCCTTATAACGCCCCACCTGGGCAACTGGGAGCTAGGCGCCTTCATGTTTGCCATGCGCGGGTGCCCCATCCACGCCCTGAGCATGAAAGATTCCGAAACAGAGGTCCAGGATTTCCGCGACAGGATGCGCAGCACCCTTGCAGTCAGAACCGTTCACATTGATCCAGACAATTACACAACCGTGCTGCGGCTGGTAAACCTGCTCAAGCAGAACCAGGTCATTGCCATGCTGGGAGACCGGTGGGAGGGCGGCAAAAAGGTCGAGGTTACCTTTTTCGGTAAAAAAGTTTACTTCCCTGCGGGGGCCCCTGCTCTTGCCCTTGCAGCACAGGCGCCCATTATTCCTGTTTTTACGGTTGCCCGGCCCGGGGGGCGCTATCTGGCATGGGCGGAAAAGCCCATAGAGGTAAGGCGCATACCGGGAAAGAACACCTCAGAGCTTATTGCGGAAAAAACGCAGGAAATAGCCCTTGCCTTTGAATCGTCAATTGCGCGCTATCCCGACCAGTGGTATCATTTTTTTGACTATTGGGAGCGCTATGGCTGCTGACATACTTCTGCTTGATCCGCCGCATAAAATTTTCGCTGCCCTGCGCATGTGGATGCCCTCGCCGGGCCTGCTGGCGCTGGCCGCCTATCTTGAAGCCCATGGCCTTTCCGTTGACCTCGTCGATGCCACGACCCTTGCCCGGCCATGGACTGACCTGCGCGACAGGCTGAGCCGCAGCAGCTACGCCATTGTCGGCGTGACCTGCCCGGCAGCAACATTCCACAATGATGCGGTGCACGCCATACGCCTGGTTCGCACCATGCTTCCCGATGCTGCCATTATCGCCGGAGGCGGGCACTTTACGATCAATGCCGGGGCCATACTGCAGGAGCTGACCGAGCTTGATTACATTGTGCTTGGCGAGGGCGAGGCCGCATTCCTTGAGCTTGCGCAGTGGCTCAAGTCCCATGGCCGCTTCGAGCCATGCTCTGTCCCCGGCATCATGTACCGCCGGGACGGAAGGGTTGAAACAACAGCAGCCCGCCCCCTGATCGCTGACCTTGACAGCCTGCCCATGCCGGTATATCACAAAATCGACATGCGCAATCCTGTCTATTACCTGCACGGCATGGGCCTGCGCGCGGTGGGGCTGTCGACAAGCCGTGGCTGCGCAGACCGCTGCACGTACTGCTCCGAGGCGGTTCTGTGGAACTCAACATGGCGCGGCCGCAGCGGGCAGCTGGTTGTCGAGGAAATGGAAAAACTGCGCAGGGACTACGGCAAATCGCTTTTTGTGTTCAATGAAAACTCCTTTAATCAAAGCCGGACGCGCAACGAGGCATTTCTGGAAAGCCTTGGCCGCTCGGGCCTTAAATGCGACTTTTGGTTTCAGTCGCGGGTAAAGGACATTCTCCGGGACCGGGATATGCTTGACGATTTCCGGCGCCTTGGCTGCTATGAAGTCATGCTGGGGGTTGAAACCATCGCGGCCGATGCGCTCCGAAACTATGCCAAAAGCCAGACCATGGAGCAGGTGCGCGAGGCGGCGGAACTGCTGCGCTCGCGGGGCATCATGGTCATGACCAATGTCATGTTCGGAGACATGCAGGACACCGAAGAAACGCTGAAAGCCATCTGCGATTTTGCCACCGAGATCGGCGACTTTCTCGTGCTGACCATTACAACGCCCCTGCCCGGCACCCTCTATTATGAGCAGGCGCAGGCCCAGGGCCGCATTCAGGAGCATGATTTTGCCAACTATGATTTCATGCACCCCATCATGGGCAATGCGGCATACACGCGGGAGCAGATACTTGCCCTGCAGAAAAAGTATCTCAGGCGGTACTACACCCGCCCGGCGATATTTTTAAACATGCTGTTTTCGCCCAACCCTTTTAAGCGCATGGCCTACCGCCTGATCATGCGCTATGCCTGGTATGAGGCGCGCAACAGGCAGTGGGTGCAGGATAATTATGAAGAGCCGCCGCCGGAGCTGCGGGCGACAATAAATTAGGGCATTTTTCTAAATTCTATAGCCATAAATATTTACCGGTCATCTCGACCGAAGGGAGAGATCTTAGGCCGAGGTAAAATCAAGGTGTTAAGATTGATGCGCAAGGGCGCAACCTACGGACTCATCCCGCCAGCGGCGGGATGAGAAATGACATCAAAAACGCGCCTCTCCTTCCAGATGACGGACAATTTATTATATGCAGTTGTACCATCGATACAGGACTTAAAGGATGAAAATTTTTCGATTGCGAGCGTATAAAATTTTTCTGTGCAGCGCGCTCTGCTGCGCTCTGTCATCATGCGCAGGGCGCAGTTTGCAGCCGGAGCCGGCCGTCCCGATCATGCAGTGGGAGGGCAAAAGCCCCGCTGATGTTCTGCACGCTCTGCAGGAAGGCCAGAACAGGATAACAAGCCTCACGGCAGCATTTTCTCTTTCCGTTGACCCGCCGCCAAAAGGCCGGCCTTCAAACATGCAGGGGATTCTGTTTGTGGAGCGCTCTGACCCGCCGCGCGTGCGGATCAAATGCCTCGGGCCCTTCGGCCGCATCATGTTTGACATGGTAAGCGCGGGCGACGACATCCAGATATACCTGCCGTCAAAACAGACCATGTACCGCGGCAAGGCGGACCCTGACAGTCAGAAAAAAAATGTCTGGAAAAATGTCATGGAGTCGATGTTTGTGAACCTGGCGGAGGCCGCGCTTCCTCAGGGCGCTTCGCTGTCATTCATGAAGAACGAGGTTGTTCTTCCCCTGATATCAGGGGAGTTGCGGCTTGACAGGGCAACGGGTTTTATCAGACAATGGCAGCGGGCTGACACAACCACAACCTATGACAGCTATGAAGCGCAGGCAGGGCTGCCGCCGCTGCCCGGCCGCATACGGCTGCGCACATCCGACAACAGCCTGCGGGCTGAGTTCAGAATGAGCCAGATATGCGCAAACGCGCCGCTGGAGAATGCTTTTGACCTGTCGGGGTATACGCCGAAGTTTGTTCGCAGCTTAGATGAGCTTGAAAAGCGGTCACAATAGAACAAATATCAAAATAGTGTGGCCTTTTTGTCATTTCGACCCCTTCGGCTTCGCTCAGGGCAGGCTCCGGGAGAGATTTTAGGCTGAAGTAAAACCAGGGTGGTTAGATTTCTTACATTCGTTCGAAATGACAGTAAAAACCATTAAGGTATAATCTTTTGATCAAGATTACAGACAAAAAATATGGCAATTGAGTTATGTGAAATATGCTAACCAGAGAGCTTTGCAGCAGATAAAAAACCATATACGCCAACAGGAATAGACGTGCAGACTAAAAGCGTTTTTTTGTATCCCGGCCAGGGCTCCCAATACGTGGGCATGGGCCTTGATTTTTATACGGCCTTCCCGGCCGCCCGCCGCATGTTTGATGAGGCCGACCGGTTTTTAGGGTTTTCATTAAGCAGGCTCTGCTTTGAAGGGCCCGAAGAGCTGCTGCGCGAGGATTTGAATGCCCAGCTTGCTGTTTATACTGTCTCGTGCATCATCACTGACATATTAAAGGCCGAGCATATAACACCGGCTGCGGTCTCGGGCTACAGCTCGGGCTTTTATGCCGCGGCCTATGGCGCCGGCTGTTTTGATTTTATCCGGGGGCTGTCTATTGCCCGGCGGGCCGGTGAGCTCATACTTGAGGCGGGCCGGGCGCATGCCGGCAGCCTTGCAGTGATTTTCGGGCTTTCCGTTGACGAGGTGGAAGAGGTCTGCCGGATGGCCGGCCAGGTCGAGGTTGCCATCCGCAACACGTCCCGCCAGACGGTCATTTCAGGCCTGAAAAAATCAGTTGAGAAGGCAATGAAGCTGTCACGCGAAAAAGGCGCTCTGGATGCCTATCCCCTGCCGGTTGCTGCAGCGTATCATTCGCGGTTTGTTCAGCAAAGCAGCCTGCGCTTTCTGCAGGAGATGCAGGAGGACGGCCTGCGCACGCCGGACATTCCCCTGCTGTCGTATCTGACGCTGCAGCCTGTCTCCGGTCCGAGGGAGCTGCTCACGGTCATGGCTGATCAGTTGAGCCGGTCGGTTTTCTGGGTTGACGTGATTACACAGCTTCGACATGCCCATAAGGGGCAGTGGTTCGAGGTAGGTCCCGGCGCAGTGATTGCCCGAACGGTCAGATGGATCGATCGGGGAATTGAAGTGCTGAACACAGCAACTTCTGCGCAGTGTCTCGATGCCGTGAAACACCATACGGCTCTTAGGGAAACGCAGCAGCCAGCCTTTCTGGAGGAGGTGCTTGAGTCATGAGCGGTCAGCCCCTTTATGACAGCGCAATCGTCAGGGAAACATTGCCCCACGGAAGCCCGTTTCTGTTTGTGGACAGGGTCATGGATGTTAAACTCCCGGACAGCATCATTGCCGAAAGAAATCTTCTGCCTGATGAGCCTTTCTTTGCAGGGCATTTTCCCGGCAAGCCCATAATGCCCGGCGTGCTTGTCACAGAAGCTCTGGCGCAGACATGCGGGGTGCTATTGGGGCTTGCGCGGAAGGAAAAGCCGGGTCCGGAAAATCAGCCCCGCCCTGTTTTTTTTCTTGCCGGCGTGAATATGAAATTCATGCATCCCGCTCTGCCCGGCGATACGCTGCGCCTGGAGGCGCACCTGAAAAAGCAGTATGGAGCCCTGTGCCTTTTTGATGTTGCAGCGTATGTCCGGGGCTCCGAGATTGCCCGGGGCACACTAACGCTTGCGGAACAAAAATAAAACAGAGGCCCGACAGCCCTACATTTGCAGGCTGGGAAGGTAAGTGTCGCGCAAGCACCGGTACCGATCGCATTAGAGCATTTTTTTTACTGTAGCCTCTCTTTTCTGTCATCTCGACTCCTTCGACTTCACTCAGCGCAGGCTCAGGGAGATAATTGTGACTGGTGCTCAGTACAAAGCCCCACAAAAGAGAGGGCGAAAAAGTTCCCCCTTTAGCAAAGGGGGTTAGGGGGATTTGTTACGCTGCAAAAAATCCCCCTGTATCCCCCTTTTTCAAAGGGGGATTAAATAGGTTTATTTTTTCGTATAAAACTACATATTGCCCCCTTGTTTGTGAGGAGCTGTACTAAGATTTCTCGCTGCGCACGAAATGACAATTCGGCTACAGTATTTAGGAAAATGCTCTAAAAAGATAAGTCTCAGATGGAAAACTTTGGGCTTGATCTGAAACGACAAAAAGCAGGGGTTTTTACGCCCTGCCTTTACATGCCGCCATCTTTTTCAAGAGTGTTTCTTTTTGCCGATAGCATGGGCCAACCCGATCAAAGCCGTTCGGCATACGGTTGAACTTTTACTCATGCACACTTGATGCATTCCGCCAAAAGCCGGAAATATTCATCACGGCTCATGCCTGCCGTTCTCATGTTTGATTTGATAATTTCGGAATCTATCTGCTTGTATTTGGGAATTACGACGGGTCTTCTTATTCCCGGCTTTGTATAACTCCGATGATCTCCTTTTTCACGTTCAAAGGTGAATCCATACTTTATGAAAATGCATTCAAGCACTTTCCAATGGACAGGGGTCAAGCGTGGCATTGGTTATGGAGGGCGTGAGTTTTTGTCCAGGACAACGGCACAGGCACATTTATAAAATTGCCCGGCTTGTTTTGCTTTAAACGGTTTCCCGGTTGAACCGGTTTAAAACCGCAGTCTTTCAATACATCGTCAAGCGTGCCGCGCTCAAAACATGAAATAAGGAAAAGAGATAAAGCCGCAGAAAGATTTTTCTTTGCCTTGTGCTCAGTTTCGCCCTGTGTCGTAACGTCAAGCACGGGGCAGGAAGCAAGAACCCAGTTTTTGCGTTTCTGGAGCTTACAGGGCAGCTTCATATTGAAAACTATTTCCATACTATAAGCCTTTTAAAGTTCCGTGAATCTATTTAGACTATACCACATAAATAGTACAGGTAATTTTACCGGATTGTCAATTTTATTATAGCGCAGTATTATACCGCAGGCGCGAGAGGCGAATTCAAGTTGCAAGTGCACCACAAGAAGCTTCAAAAAAGACTTCTTGCGGAGTCCGATAGCTAAGGCATTTTCTTGGTCGATTATTGAGTTTTTGAGCAATAAAAGCAATCTGCTTTTCTTT
>Ga0209777_10004308_pt1 | contig 16883 bp, 21 predicted proteins | sample FrelakmetHBP12HB_FD_187147 | JGI IMG/M metagenome (GOLD analysis project Ga0209777, IMG submission 187147) | Freshwater lake sediment microbial communities from the University of Notre Dame, USA, for methane emissions studies -HBP12 HB (SPAdes)... | ecosystem: Environmental > Aquatic >...
TCTTGGGGTTCTCCTTCGCCAGCACCTTGGTGATCGCCGCCGTCAGCGTCGTCTTGCCGTGATCAATGTGCCCGATCGTCCCCACGTTCATGTGCGGCTTCGAGCGATCGAATTTTTCCTTGGCCATAACTCCTCTCCCCTCAGCAGAGATTCAGGATGCCAAGCCAGTAGCGCGGACCCGAGGTTATCAGGTGCGCGCTTCTTATCCCTTCACTGCCGCAGATCCCGCCTCGCGGGGCGGAGGTCTGCACTGCCATGCTCTCAGCGGGGATCGCTAGCTGACCGCTTCAGACTAGCCACCCCAGTGGATCTCTTTGGCTTCATCGCCGGTGATGAAGACCTCATCCTTCAAACTTCCGTCCAGTGCGTGCCGCTCCACGAAGCGCAAAACAATATGCCGGATGGATGACTCGGGGTCGGAAGCGAAGTATCCCAAACCAAGCCACGCCCCGTCATCAACTCGCACCGTTATACGCCGTTTCGCGCCGCCGTGCTCGATCTCAACCACATGGCGCGTGTCCGGGCCTCTCTCGAAGCTTACGATCTCGATCCTGGGCGCATCCGCCATGCCCATCACCCCGGAAAATCCTCACTTGCCCACCACCCGTCCCTGCACGCGCGCGACGACTTCCTCCGCGATCGATGCGGGCACCTGCTCGTAGCGTTGGAAGTGCATCGTATAGGAAGCGCGGCCCTGAGTGCGAGACCGCAAATCCGTGGCGTAGCCAAACATCTCCGCCAGGGGCACGTGGGCGCGGATGATTTGGGTCGAGGCACGCTTCTCCATTCCCTCCACCCGCCCTCGGCGGCTGGTCAGATCCCCCAGGACGTCTCCCATATACTCCTCGGGAACCACCACCTCAACCTTCATGACCGGCTCGAGCAGAACCGGCCGGGCTTTACGCACGGCCTCCTTGAAAGCCAGCGAGCCCGCAATCTTGAAAGCCATCTCCGAAGAATCGACTTCGTGGTACGAACCGTCGTAGAGCGCGACGGACACCCCGGTCATCTCGTAGCCCGCCAGCACACCGGTCTCCATCGCTTCGCGAATGCCTTGGTACGTCGGTCCGATAAATTCGCGCGGCACCACACCGCTGACGATTTCGTCGACGAAAAGCAGGTTCAAATCGGGATCAAATTTGTTGGTGGATTTCTTGCGGGTCAGCTCGGCGATGGCGTTCAGGTCAGGGTGAGGGAGGGGCTCGATGCGCAAAAGCACGTCGCCGTACTGGCCGTGACCTCCGGTCTGGCGGATATACTTCCCTTCCGCCGACGCGCCGGAGAGGATAGTCTCACGGTAAGCCACCTGGGGACGGCCGACATTCGCGGCCACGTTGAACTCGCGGACCATGCGATCCACAAGAATCTCCAGGTGCAATTCGCCCATGCCGGAAATCAAAGTCTGGCCCGTATCCGGGTCCGTGTTCACTTTGAAGGTCGGATCTTCCTGCGTCAACTTTGCCAACGCGTTGCCCAGCTTCTCCTGGTCGGCCTTTGTCTTGGGCTCGATCGCCACCGCAATGACGGGGGCTGGGAAATCCATCGCTTCGAGAACGATGGGAGCCTCCTCCGCGCAAATCGTGTCGCCCGTGGAGACGCTTTTCAGACCCACGGCAGCGGCAATATCACCGGCGCAGGCCTCCGTGATTTCCTCTCGCTTGTTGGCGTGCATCTGGAGCAGGCGTGACACACGTTCCCGGCGATCGAGCCGAGGATTGTACACCGTGTCGCCGCTCTTCAGCGTTCCCGAATAGACCCGCAGGAAGGCAAGTTGGCCGACGTACGGGTCGGTCATGATCTTGAAGATGAGCGCCGCGAGCGGCTCGCTATCGTCGGCCTGGCGTGCAATCTGTCTTTCATCATTCTCGGGATCAGAACCTTCGATGGGCGGGACATCAAGGGGGGAGGGCAAGTAGTTGACCACGGCATCCAGCAAGGGCTGCACGCCCTTATTCTTAAACGCGGCGCCGCAGAGCACGGGAACAGCTTTCATGGCAATCGTCACGCGCCGCAGGGCGGCCTGCAGTTCGTCCTCGGACACCGCTTCACCGTGAACGTACTTGGTCATCACCGCGTCGTCCGCTTCCGCCAGCGCCTCAACCAGGTGCTCGCGGGCTTGGCGGGCCTTCTCTCGATAGTCCTGCGGGATCTCGCCCTCATCGTAAGCGGCCCCGAGAGTTTCGCCCTTCCAGACGATCGCGCGCTGCCGCACCACGTCGATCACGCCTTGGAAGGTGTCTTCCGCTCCCAGGGGCAACTGGATGGGAATAGGATTGGCGTGGAGCTTGGAGCGGAGTTGTTCGACGCACTCTTCGTAATTCGCGCCCGTCCGGTCCATCTTGTTGACGAAAACGATGCGGGGCACGCGGTACTTGTCCGCCTGCCGCCAGACCGCCTCGGTCTGAGGCTCGACGCCCTCGACGGAGCCTAAAATAGCAATCGCTCCGTCAAGCACCCGGAGCGACCGTTCAACTTCTGCCGTAAAGTCCACATGACCCGGCGTATCAATAATATTGATCCGGATCTCATTCCAATAACACGTGGTGGCCGCGGAAGTGATGGTGATGCCACGCTCCTGCTCCTGGACCATAAAATCCATGACGGCGGTGCCATCGTGCACTTCGCCCATCTTGTGCGTCTTCCCCGTGTAGTAGAGGATGCGCTCCGTCACGGTGGTCTTACCGGCATCAATGTGAGCCATGATGCCGATATTGCGTGTTTTGTCCAGCGGTTCTTGTCGTGGCATAAAACCTTAGGCAAACAAACCCGGCCCCGATCCCGCCTAGAGAGGATCCGGAACCCCCCGCAGCCTATTGAGCTGTTGATCCCGCGTACGCGGGATGCCAGGCGGATCGTGGTCCTGGGTGGAACCACCTCCCGCCTTGCGCAAGGCATCCCGGCAAGTCCGGCCCCAACTCTCCGGGACTGGGCGAACCGGGGTTACCAGCGGTAATGGGCAAAAGCCTTGTTGGCTTCGGCCATGCGGTGCGTGTCGTCCCGCTTCTTGATGGCGCCGCCGCGGTTGTTGGCAGCGTCCAATACTTCCGCGGCCAACTTCTCCACCATCGACTTCTCCCCGCGATCGCGCGCATAGCCGATGATCCAGCGGAGACTTAACGAGGTCTGACGATTCCGATTAACTTCCACCGGCACCTGATAGTTCGCGCCCCCCACGCGCCGGGTCTTCACTTCCAAAGCAGGCTTGACGTTATCGACGGCCTTCTTGAAAACCTTCAGCGGGTCATCGTTGGCCCGCTGCTTGATCAACTCGAAGGCGTCATAAACGATCCCCTGCGCAACGCTCCGCCCGCCCTCCTGCATCACGCAGTTGACGAATTTCTGCACCAGCGGACTGCTGTAAACCGGATCGGCTTCAACCTCTCGACGCTCGACAAAACCTTTACGCGGCATATGAAAACCAGTGGTTAGTGCTTACTGACGAATGCTTAGTTGCCAGTTATCAGTGGTGACTCGCCAGTCGAAGACCAACTGCTTTCTGCTTACTCAGGAGGCCTTGGGCCGCTTCGCGCCGTACTTCGATCGGCCCTGCCGGCGATCACTCACGCCGGCAGAATCTAGCGTGCCTCGAATCACGTGATAACGCACTCCGGGCAGGTCCTTCACGCGCCCGCCGCGGATTAGCACAATCGAGTGCTCCTGGAGATTATGTCCAACACCAGGAATGTACGTGGTCACTTCCATGCTATTGGTCAATCTCACCCGCGCCACTTTCCGCAACGCGGAGTTCGGCTTCTTAGGGGTCTGAGTGTAAACCCGGATGCATACCCCCCGCTTTTGCGGACAGCCATCGAGCGCCGGGCTGGACGTCTTGTACCGGGTCTGCTTCCGGCCGAGCCGAACCATCTGACTGAACGTAGGCATTCCTGGGCCTCTCGCGCCTCCGCGCCAATTCACTCACTCACGCACAGTTGTACGGGGTGAGACTTGGCTTGCACCAAATCCTTTCAAATGTAGCAGACCGCGCTAAAAACTGTCAAGCCGGATTCTAACGCAGTTCCAGGACTTCCTTCTCCTTGCTCTTCCCCTGCGATTCCAGCTTCTCCATGATTTCGTCGGTCAGCTTTTGAATCTCCTCCAGCCCCCGCCGCTCGTCGTCCTCGGAGATCTTCTTCTCCTTGAGCAATTTCTTAAGCGCCTCATTGGCTTCCCGGCGGATATTGCGAACCGCGGTGCGATGGTTCTCAAGAACCTTGTGGAGGTGCTTCACCAATTCTTTGCGCCGCTCCTCAGTCAGGGGCGGGATGGGCACCTTCAAAATTCTCCCGTCATTGACCGGGTTCAAGCCCAGATCGGAAGATCGGATGACCTTGTCGATGGCCGGGAGCAGGCTGGCGTCCCAGGGCTGAACCGTGAGGAGCGCCGGTTCCGGAACTCCCAGCGTGGCGACCTGGTTCAAGGGCGTCGGCGTGCCGTAGTACTCTACCTTAAGATGCTCCAGCAGAGCGGTTGACGCCCGCCCCGTCCGGATCGAGGCCAATTCCTGGCGCATATCGTCCAGCGCCTTCGACATCCGCGTGCGAGTTTGCGTGACAGTTTCTTTAATCATAGTGCGCGCCTTTCCGGCCGGGCATTCAAGGCGCAACCATCGAGCCAACCTGCTCGCCCATGATGGCGCGCTTGAGGTTGCCCGCAACGTTCAAGTTGAACACGATGATGGGCAGACTGTTGTCCATACACATGGAAATGGCCGTGGTGTCCATGACCGCCAGGCCCCGGGAAAGGACGTCCAGATAGTTGATGCGCGAAATCATCTTTGCCTCAGGGAACTTCGCGGGATCGGCGTCATACACCCCATCGACCTTGGTAGCTTTCAGGATGACCTCCGCCTTAATCTCCATCGCCCGCAGCGCCGCCGCAGTGTCCGTGGAAAAGTAAGGATTGCCGGTGCCCGTCGCGAAGATCACCACTCGCCCTTTTTCCAAATGCCGAATGGCGCGACGGCGGATGAACGGCTCCGCGATTTGGCGGATGTCGATGGCCGTCGTCACCCGCGTCATCGAGCCTTGGTCCTCGAGCGAGTCCTGGAGGGCCAGGGCATTGATGAGTGTGGCCAGCATCCCCATGTGGTCCGCGACGACCCGATCAATCCCGTGCTGGGCCGCGGCCACCCCCCGGATGAAGTTGCCGCCTCCTACGACGATGCCCAATTGCACGCCGAGTTCGCGTACTTCATGGACCTCCCGCGCGATCCGGCCGGTAACCTCCGGATCGATCCCGAACCCCTGGGAGCCCATCAGGGCTTCTCCGCTGAGCTTCAACAGGACGCGATGAAAAGCGGGGTCACTCATAACGTCAAGCGGAAACTGGAAACTAGAAAATGGAATCTGGGCTTTCTCCGATTTTCGAGTCGAGAAGCTGGCGGGGCAAACCCGCCGCTACGCCTCGGTCCGGGATTCGCTCGAGGCGGCGTCCGTCGACGCCTTCGCCACGGCTTCGCCGACCTTAAACCGGGCGAATCGGCGGACCGTGATGTTCTCGCCGAATTTCGCAATCCTGGACGCAATCAGTTCGCCCACCGTCATGGTCCCAGCCGTATCTTTGATGAAGTGCTGCTCGTAGAGGCACGTATCCTCGTAAAACTTGCCGAGCCTTCCCTCCACGATGCGGTCGAGGACTTCCGGAGGCTTCCCGCTGCTGGCCACCTGCTCGCGCAGGATTTCGCGCTCGCGCTTGAGGACGTCGGCGCTGACCTCCTCCTTGCGAATGAAGCGCGGGTCCGTAGCGCAAATCTGCATGGCGAGGTCATGAACCAGTTGCTGAAACTCATCATTCCGAGCGACGAAGTCCGTCTCGCAATTCACTTCGATCAGCACGCCGATTTTCCCGCCGGCGTGAATGTACGCCCCGACCACTCCTTCGCTGGCCATTCGGCCCGCCTTCTTGGCGGCCGAGGCGATGCCGCGCTTGCGCAGCACGGTGAAAGCTTGCTCCACGTCGCCAGCCGTTTCCTCGAGCGCTTTCTTACAATCCATCATTGGCGCGCCGCTCATTTCGCGCAGCTTTTTCACGAGATCAGAAGGGACGCTCATTTTAGTTCAAGTTCTCCCGACACGAAAAAGGCAGGCGGTGCTTCCAGCCTCGCCTATCCTTTAACTTCGGTACAAGTCTCCCGCCCTGTCCTTCAACCGACGGACAGAGCTGACGGACAACTACTCCACCTCGTCTGCCTTGCGAGGCCGGCCCTTGATCTCCGGCCCTTTCCGTTTGAGCTTGGGGACTCGCACGCGGCCGTCCGCGTCTTCCTCCGCCGCCACCACTGCCGCCGAGAGTTGTCCCTCTTCGCCGGCAAAGGCCCCCACCGGGAATTGAGCGTCGGGCCCCAGGCCCTCGCCCGCCGCAATGGCCGTGGCCTGGCGCAAGGCTTCCAGCTCCTCGGCGGCCTTTTCGGCCGCGATCTTTTCCGCCTCCAGCCGCTGCTCCTCGGCGGCCTGGCGGCCTTCCAAAACCGCATCGGCAATGCGCGCCGTGAAGAGGCGAATCGCCCGCAATGCATCATCGTTGCCCGGAATCACGTAGTCCACCAAGTCGGGGTCGCAGTTGGTATCGACGATCGCCACTACAGGAATGCCCAGCTTGCGGGCTTCCTTGACGGCAATCTCTTCATTGTGAGAATCCACGACAAACAGAGCATCCGGCAGGCCGGGCATTTCCTTGATCCCGGCCAGGTTCTGCTCCAGGTGTTTCCGTTCTCGCTCCAGGCGCTGCACTTCCTTTTTCGAAAGAAGCTCGTACCGGCCGTCACGGCTCATCTCTTCCAGCTCTTTCAGCCGCTGGATGGATTTCTGGATGGTAGCGTTGTTCGTGAGCAGCCCTCCCAGCCAACGATGGTTCACGTAATACATGGTGCAGCGCGCCGCCTCTTCGGCAATGGCCTCCTGGGCCTGGCGCTTCGTCCCGACAAACAGCAGGATCTTACCCTCACGGGCGAGGTCGGAAATATATTTGGCGGCTTCTTTGAAAAGCTTGAGCGTCTTTTGCAGGTCAATGATGTAAATCCCGTTGCGTTCCCCGTAGATGTACTCCTTCATCTTGGGGTTCCAACGCCGGGTCTGGTGGCCGAAGTGCACACCAGCTTCGAGGAATTCCTTCATCGTGATATTCGACAAACAACCTCCTTGCTGCGCTGGCCGCCAGCGGTCTGCTATCAGCATTCAGCAAGAAACTGCTCGTGTTTGAGCTGAAAACTGAAGGCTGAGAGCTGCCGGCTTCTTCTACCGCTTCGAGAACTGGAACCGCTTGCGCGCTCCCTTTTGCCCGTACTTCTTCCGTTCCTTGGCCCTCGGGTCGCGCGTGAGGAATCCACCTTGACGCAAGCGCGGCCGCAGTTCCGGGTTAAAGAGCGCCAATGCTCGGGCGATCCCCAGGCGGCTTGCGCCGGCCTGGCCGTGAATTCCGCCCCCTTGAGCATTAATCAGGATATCAAACTTTCCCACCAACTCAGCAACCACCAGAGGCTGCTCAACTTCGCCGCGCAGGGCCCGCGAGGGGAAATACCTTTCCAGGGGGCGGCGATTCACAACCATCTTCCCTTCCCCCGGCCGCAGGATCACCCGCGCCACGGAAGTCTTCCGACGACCTGTTGCCGCATATTGGACGCGCTCTTCCACAAAGACTCCTTGACGTCTCAAGATTCTTAAAAGGTTGCAGACTACCGCAGGGAGAGTATATCCGGGGTTTGCGCCTCGTGAGGATGCTGCGAACCCACGTACACCTTCAGCCGCCGTGCCAGACGGTCTCGCCAGCGATTCTTGGGAAGCATGCCGTAAATAGCCTCACGCAACAGGCTTTCCGGCTTGCGCTCAAAGAGGTGCCGCGCCGTGATCTCCTTCAATCCCCCCGGATACCCCGTGGTATGCCGATAGATTTTCTCGTCGAGCTTTTTGCCCGTCAAGCGGACCTTCTCGGCATTCACGATGATCAGCCCGCTGCGATGGTCAGCGTTGGGCGTGTAGTCCGGTGAATCTCTTCCCGTCAGAACCCGCGCGGCGCGAGCGGCCAGCCGCCCCAACACCCAACCGTCCCCGTCCACAACGTGCCAGCGAATCTTGCCCGCACGTGATTTGGCAAAGTAAGTCCCCACTCCACTCTCCACTCTAACAGTTAAGTTGCAAACCTCTATTTGTACTTCAGCCCGCGCGTTTTGTCAATCACCTTCGCGAACTGGCATAGCCCTGGTACATGGCATATCCCCTGCAGGAGGTGGTGACCTCGCGTGCCCGAGTGGAGTTGAATTCCGACACTCCAGACGGCGTCATCTTGTCGTATTTAAATCGCATTGTGATATAATTTCTCAAATGAAGCTGCGCGGCTTGCAACCTGACGGGAAGGCGGTAGCACCTTCGGCGATCCGGCGTCTGGCTTGGTTCCGCTACGGGCTGCGCCGGTTCCTCCGCTTCAGCGAGCACGTGACGCGCTCCCACGGCGTAACACCGCAGCAATACGTTCTGCTACTAGGAGTCGCGGGCTATACAGGCCGGGGCTGGGCGACCATTTCCGAGCTCGCGGAGTTCCTTCAGGAGCGCCACAACGCCGTGGTCGGCTTGGTCAAGCGCGCGGAAGGCCGGGGGTTGGTCCGGAAGGATCCGAGCGCCCGCGATCGCCGATTCGTGCGCGTCCGCCTCTCTCGGCAGGGGGCGGCGGTACTCCGCAGGCTGGTGAATCTCCACCTGCAAGAGTTGAAGCGAATTCAGTTCCAAGTTCGCGGCGTGCTGCAAGACAGGCCGCAGTTCATCAGGGCCGCTCGGGGCGCCTGACGGCGAGGAATCCATGCCCGCAAAACCAGTCCAGCCCCACGCAGCCGGGTGGCGCCGTGAGTTCGGGAAGGCGCTCGAACCCCCTGTAGTGAAGACCTCCGCTTTCGCCCTCCTGGTCGGCTTCCTCGGCGGGTTGGTGGCGCAAGGACTGTTGCAGCTCATCTACCTGTTCACCAACATCTTCTTCTACGGGACGTGGTCGTTTCAGATTACTTACCCTGTGCATCACCATCTGGGAGCCTGGGTCATCGTTATCCCTCCCATCGGCGGGCTGCTCGTGGGCCTCATGATCTACCTCTGGGAACCCACGCTTAAGGGCCACGGCATCCCGGAAGCCATGGAAGCCGTCCTGGTAGGCAAGAGCAAGGTCCGCATGCGCGTGGGTATCCTGAAGCCTCTGGCGACGGCGTTCGCCATTGGGACCGGCGGCCCCTTTGGCGCCGAAGGCCCCATCATTCAAACCGGAGCGGCGTTGGGCTCAATCTTTGCGCAACTGACCCACTTAACCCCCTACCAGCGCCGGGTGCTGCTGGCGGCGGGTGCTGCGGCAGGGATGTCGGCGACCTTCATCGCCCCCTTTGCCGGCATCCTGGTGGCCATTGAACTCCTCCTCTTTGAATTCCAGGCGCGGTCCTTTATTCCCGTAGCCCTCTCCTCGGTGGTTGCCACGGCAGTGGCAGTCCATTTCCGCGGCTGGGCCCCGCTCTTCCCCACTCCCGCCTTTGCTCTAGTCAGCATGCAAGAGCTCTGGCTGTTTGCCCTGATGGGCGTGATCATGGGCCTGATCGCGATCGTCATGATCCGAGTGCTTTTCCGGCTGGAAGACCTCTTCGACCATTTCCCCATCAAGCCCGCGGTTGTCTGGGCGCCTGCTACGGGCGCGCTCCTGCTCGGCATCATCGGCTACTTCTATCCGCAGGTCTTCGGCACCGGGTACGACACTATCCGCGACATGCTCAACGATCGCCTCACGACAGGAACTCTGTTAGGAGTTTCCGTGGCGAAGTTCTTCGCCCTGGTTATCTCGCTCGGCTCGGGAACCACCGGTGGGGTCTTTGCACCGTCCTTGATTGTCGGCGGAGGCGTAGGAGCCGTTTACGCCCAGATGTGGCGGCATTTCCTTCCCCACCTGGTCAGCGATCCGGCCCTCTACGCGCTGGTGGCTATGGCGGCGGTCTTCGGGGGCATCGCGCGCGCGCCCTTCACCTCCATCGTGTTTCTCTTCGAACTAAGTCGCAATCCCAACGCCGTCCTGCCCCTGGTGGTTTGCTGCATGGTTTCCGACGGCTTCGTGCGGCTATTTAGCGCGCAATCCATCATGACGGGAAAACTCATCAAGCGCGGGCTCATCGTCAAGCAGGATTATTCCGTCCCCGTTTTGCTGCGCGCCAGGGTTGAGCAGGTGATGCGAAAGAATTTTACCGTTATCCAAACGGGCCAAGCCGTGAGGTCCGTGGTGCAGGAAGTCTCGCCCGAACAGGCCGGCGTAATCCCCGTCGTCGATGAGGAAGGCCGCCTGGCAGGCATTATCGAGGCCCACGACCTTCTGAAGGGCCTCGACGCCGACCTCAAGGTTCGTGATATCGCGCGGAAAGACTTCGTGGTGGCGCGGCCGGGGGAGACGGTGGACGAAGTAACGCACGACATGCTTCTCCACAACGCGGAGAATGTTGTTGTCGTGGAAGGCGACGGAGGACAAAAACCTATCGGCGTGGCCCGCGCCGCGGATATCCTCCGTCTGCGGCGATGGGTCATCGAAGAAGAGGGATATCACACCCCCGACGAAAGTCGCGAGGCCGCCACTGAAACTCCCTCTCCTCAGGGCACGGCCCCGCAACATGGCCGCAGCTGATAGGGGCCGGAAGCCTGTTGCCGGTTGCCAGTCACAACGGACAAATGACCAAGGACAAATAACAAAGGACCACTGACAACCTACAACTGGCCCCCAACAGTGGCTTCACCTGTTAGAATGGAGATATGCTAAGTAGTCCCATGGGGAATTCGAATTGGAGTGTGGAAGTGCTCCTCGCCGGGAGCTGGCGGGGCGCCACTTCGGCTCTGCTATCGAACGGTCGCGACCACGTCGTCGTGGACACGGGGATGCCTCATGAGATGCACCTGCTGTCCGAAGCTTTGGAAAAGCGCGGGCTTCATCCCTCAGATATTCAGATCGTCATCAACACCCACTTCCATGTGGACCACGTCCTGAATAATAGCCTCTTTCCTCAGAGCGAGATCTTTGCCTCGCAGCAGTCTTACGAATGGTGCCGGGCAATGTACGCGGATCTACTCGACAACCTCAACTGGGAGAAGCTGGCTTTGAAGTACTACCCGGAAACGCTTGAATACGACGATGCCCGCACGAACATGGCCCGCCTGCGCAAGTTCGCGCTGCGCTGGTGGGATCTCAATCGCCTGGGCAGGGTTTCCCAATTCCGCTGGCTGGAAACTCAGGCCCTGCCCGACGGCCTGGAGAGTCTCCTGACCTCGGGCCACGTACCCGGTCACGCCTCGCTAATCGTTCAAGGCCGCGACACGCCCGCGATTATCGCCGGAGATGCGTTGCTGACCCGCGAGCACGACGAGCAGGTACTCACCATGATCCCGCACAATCGCGCCCAATTTCACCGCGACCGCGAACACATCCTTTCCCTCGGAGGCCGCATCCTGCCCGGGCATGACCAGGAGTTCTCGACCGCGCCTTCCACCGAGTAATGCTGGGTGCAACCTGTCAAGACCTGTCCCGCTACCTTGAACCGGGATGCTCCCCAGGGGGAGGAAATGGTGAGCCTGACACTCCCCGATGCATCGGAGTGCTATCGGCATCCAGCCGGTCAGGTTTTCACAATCCGAAACCCCTGTCCGAGCCCGAAATGCCTCTTGACATCCCCAACCATTAGAAAGGTATAATACTTACCTACCGTCCGGTAGGGATGGACCGTGGACAGGGCCCCTCGCAAAATGGCCCGGCCAGCCCCTGGCAACATCGCCATGACCCTACAGCCTATCCGCCGCAAGGTCTTGATTGTCGAGGACCAGCCTATAATCCGTAATATCTTGTATGTTCTGCTGGCGGGGCTAGGCTGTGACGGCGATGTCGCCACCGACGTCAAGACGGCGCTCTCCATGATCCAGCAGGGGAGCTTTGACGCGGTCCTTCTCGATCTCCGATGCTCAGAATTGCCCACCGAGGAGGTGGTGTCGAAGATCAAGGGACTCTGCCCGAACCTGGTGGGCAGAGTCTTGGTCATAACTGGAGAAGTCACCGACCCCCAAACATTGGAGGTGATTGAGCGCAATTGCCTGCCGCACGTCCCGCGGAGTCGAGTGGCGGAGGAGCTGTGGGAACGCCTCCGCAACCTGCTCGGTCTTTCCCGCCCATCTACCGGCACTTCCTCCTAGCCCTTTTAGAGCGGTCAACAGTCAAATGTCGAATGTCGAAAAGTTGGGAGGGAAGAAGTGTGTGTAGACCCTTGCGTTCATCTTCGGGGACCACACTCTTCGATCTTCGACTATCGACTTTCGACTGTTTCATCGACTGAGTGGATTGAACATGCGGAGGTACTCCGCCAGGGCTTCCTGCCAGGGCCGGGGGCACGCAAAGCCTGCTTGTTTCAATGCGGCCATTTCCATGACCGCATATTTCAGCCGGGGGGCGGGGCGGCCCATCTGCTCGTCAGGGATCCCCACCACCTTGCGGGGATCAAGTCCGGCAAGCTGCGCCGCATAGAGAGCCAAATCGAGCCGGCTGCAAGGCCCGAGATTGGAAAGGTGATAGAGGCCGTAGCGGCCCGCTTCGACCACTTCCATGATCTTCTGCCCCACGTCGATGGTATACGTCGCTGAGCCCAATTGATCACACGCCACGACGTACTCTCCACCTGCAGCAATCTTTCGCAAACCCTTATCGACGAAGTTGGCCTTCCCTGGACCAAACAACACCGAAACGCGGAAGATCCAATGACGGGGCAGAGACTGAACAATCTTCTCACCACGCAACTTCGCGCGGCCGTAGACAGTGATCGGGCGGGGTGTATCCGATTCCACGTAAGGGGTCAGCTTCCTCCCGTCGAAGACCATGTCCGTGGAGATATAGGCGACGCCGGCTCCCACTTCACGCGCCGCCTCCACAATGTTCCGCGTCCCGTGAAAGTTCACCAGAAAAGCTTTCGCGGGGTTGGTTTCGCAAACGTCGGGATCGGCAATGCCGGCGGGATGGACGACCACGTCAGGTTTAATCCGTGTCAGAGTCGCACGCACGCTGTCTGCGTCAGTGATATCAGCGTCGGAGCGCGTCAGCGGGAAAACGGCATGCCGCGCGGAGAAGGCCCGCACCAAGCCCTGCCCAAACAAACCCGCGGCGCCGGTGATTGCGACTTTCATAGTACAGTTGCCAGAGGTCAGTTGCCAGCAGTCAGTGGTCAGTTTTTTCCAGTTCAGCCACGTAGGCCTGGAGGTTTCTTGTCACCCGCATGGCAATTGCGTCAGCGGTCATGCCTTCTGCAAAGATGGTGGTTTCGGGCCCGGCGGGCGGGGCAGCTTCATCCTTCTTCTGCTTACGATTAATGACTTCTGCACGCCAGATCCGCTGGTTGGTAACCCAATCGAGCACGTCGATGGACACTACTGGGGCGTCCTCTTTTTTCCCCCTTTTGGGAAACGGGAACGGGAGCCTGCTCCCCGTCCCTTTGGGCTGAGGAACTCCCTGCCGATTCTCCCACTCCGTCTGCTTCTCTGGCTCCACGGCTTTCAGTACCAGGTCAGCGCCCTCTGGGTTCCCGGTCACCTTGTACTTTCCCCAGCGCCGCAGAAAATCTGAGATCCACTCGTCAAGGTTGCCGGGCATGGGAGCAACGTAGATCAACTTCCCTGCGAGCAGTTCGTTAACTTTCTTGGGCGCGGCTTGCTGCCCGAAGGCTGGCGCTACTACCAAAATCAAGACTCCCCAGGAACTCAAACGTACCATGGCCCTTTGCCCTCCTTCACGGAACAGTATACACCCCGCGGCATTGGCGATACGGCCCTTGCCCCGCCAGAATCTTTTTGGAACGGTTCCTCGGTTAGATTCAAACGTGCTGGGCTGCGGTGCGCTTCAGGTGGGTTTTCGCATACTGCCGGAAGGCTTCTTCCAACTTCAGAGTGGTCTTACCGGGGGCCTGGTAATTCCAGCCTGCCTGGGCAGGCAGAGGCGAACTGATGCTGCCCACTCCTGCCACCTCGCGGGTCGTGGAGCTGATAAATACTTCCTCGGCGGTTGAGAGGTCGGCGGGTGCGAGGTCTTTCTCCTCCAGCGTCAAGCCGGCTTGAGGAATGACTTCCTTCAGCACCTCACGTGTTATACCCGGCAAGCAGCCCGAGGAGAGCGGCGGGGTCAGGACGTGACCGCCTCGGACCAGGAAGACGTTTGCGGAAGTGCACTCGACCAGAAGGCCCAACTCGTTCTGCAGCAGGGCGTCGTCGAGCCCCTCCTGATGAACGCGCTCCAGGGTCGCGGCATTCTGCACCCAGGAGATCATTTTCGCTCCTGCCAAGCGACTGCCGGAGTAAAGGGCGTGAGGCTGGAGTTTCAACCGGTGCACCGCGGGCCACTGCACAAGCTCGCGCGTAAAAACCAGCAGATCGACAGAAGGGCGGCCCGGGGCATCGGCCCAAAGGCCACCCTGGTTTTTCACAAATGAAACTCGCGCCGTAGCTTCGGGCCGACGATTGCATTCCACCAGCTTGACGATTGATCCCCGCACCTCTTCCTGCTCGTAGGGCAGAGGCATTCCCAGTCGCTCGGCATCATGTGACAGGCGCGCCCAGTGGCGGTCGAAAGCGAAAGGGAAGCCTTCATAAATGCGCAGGGTCGTGAAAACTCCCCACCCCATCAGCAGCCCCATCTGACCGGGAGAAAGGTGCGCTTCTTCAAGGGGAATGATGCGGTCGTTATGGAAGATGAGACGGTCCATTAGAAGATTGCCGATTGATGATTGTCGATTGCCGATTGAAAACCCAGGCTACAAGCTGATCCCCTGGTCTGGGACGACCATCACGCAGTTCCGGAAAAATCGTCAATCGTCAATCGACAGTCGGAATTACCACGCCACCCGCACGGTAAGCGGGTTATTGAGGCGCAAGCGGCAGAGGGTTTCAGGAGGCAAGTTGACGTCGCGCCCGCGCGGCCAGAAGGCTTCGTAACCCAGCCACCCCGCAGAAGCGAGGGGCAGAACTTTGGTAAGAGCGGCGCCACCCACCCCCGCGGCCTTTACACCACCATACGCTCCAAGACCTGCAATCCCCGCGAAGAGGGCTTTCCAGGAGACCTCTCGGGTGCCGATCAGGTGCCCCTCCGCGTCGAGGCGGAGATGGAGTTGCTCAGGGTGTTCCAGTGCCGCCAGGACAGCGGCAATCGATTTTGCCTGGCCATCGGGCGTAGTGATTTTTTCGAATCGTAGCCCCAATTCGGCGGGCCGGTGCAGGCGCCTTGAGGGGTGGATCATTGTGATACGGCCGTCCAGCAAGCTCCCGGAGGGCAATGCGATGCGCCCGTTGACGTAAACGGGGTCCAGCAGCCTGGCCGTCACCAGGTCATTCACCCTGCTGACTCGGGTATGGATCCCGGAAAGCATTTGCACCGCAACTTCCGTTTCGGCCGGCACCGTCAGGGTCGAGGGCGCGTTTTCGGCGGCGCCGAACGTCGCCGGGGCCGCCGCTCGGTGCATAAGGACTGCTCCGGGCTCAACCTCCTGTGCCCCTACGGAAAGCGCAAAGGCCATCGTGGCGATGAGTCCAAGAACCGCTCTCCTCATAGTCGCTTACCTTCCTTCCTGACACCGGCCGTCTGCCAGCGCCTGTCTGGATGCCCCGGCCCCCTCGGGAGGTTCCTCATTCTGTCCCGAGTGCTTTAGGAAATCAATCATAAACAAAATGGCCCAACCTTCAAGGTTGGGCCAGGAAAGAACGAAGCGAAGCTATTCTTACCCGACCTTGGTGACCTTATCGGCCTGGGGTCCCTTTTGCCCCTGCACAATCTCAAATTCCACCGTGTCGCCTTCTTGCAAGGTCTTGAAGCCTTCGCCCTGGATGGCTGAGTAATGAACGAAGACATCAGCTCCGCCGTCCTGGCCGATGAAGCCATACCCCTTGCTGTTGTTGAACCACTTCACTTTACCTTGAAGTGTTGCCACTTGCGTCCTCCTTGATGGGCTCTAGGGGTTGCGGTGCCGTTGGTGTGCCCCTAAAAGGAAAAAGCCGAGAATCCTCGCGGACCCCCGGCCCTCTTTCTATGAACACATTCCCGACACGAACACCTTTCCAACTCCTGACCAGCGTAATTGATACATGGTTCAGGCCTGCGTTGTCAAGGGAATTTCGCAGGAATCGCCCCTACAAAATGACGATTGCCCGTGGGAAGCGCGGGCCCAAGGCTGGGGAGTCCAGGATGGCAGATTCTACTTGCGCGTGGCCGCGGCACGGCATCCAACACCTGCCCACAGAGGGGTTCCCCGCTTATCAATCGGCAATCGACAATGGAGCAGCCACAGGATCCCGACCAAGGTTTTGCCATCGCGAATTTCTCCGCGCCGCAGCATCTTCAATAGCCGGGAGGGCGTGAAGTGCCCCACCTCGATGCGCTCGTCAGCCTCCGGACGAGCTTTGGAACGCGTCAGCCTGCGCGCCTCCACCAAGTACATCCGCTCGCTTAGGAAGCCCGGGCTGGGATAGAAGTCGAACCATAGGGTGAACTTGCGCGCACGATAGCCGGTTTCTTCCAACAGTTCGCGCCGGGCAGCTTCCAGAGGGGACTCCCCCCGCTCCATGCCGCCCGCCACCAACTCCCATAGCCAACGCCGCGCCGCATACCGGTATTGCCGCACCAGAACCACCCGCCCGTCGGGCAAGCGCGGAACCACAACCACCGACCCCCCATGACAAACCACCTCACGCTGCGCCCTCACCCCGCTGGGTTCGACCACCTCATCTAACTTCAGTTGTACGATTTTGCCCTTGTAGAAGGTCTGGCTGCTCAGGATGCGAAGACGTCCATGGTCCTTGGTCATTTGTCCTTTGTCAGTTGTGCTTTGTCAGTTGTCCGTGGTCCGGCCCCCATTGTCGATTGTTGATTGC
>Ga0209777_10004309_pt1 | contig 16879 bp, 14 predicted proteins | sample FrelakmetHBP12HB_FD_187147 | JGI IMG/M metagenome (GOLD analysis project Ga0209777, IMG submission 187147) | Freshwater lake sediment microbial communities from the University of Notre Dame, USA, for methane emissions studies -HBP12 HB (SPAdes)... | ecosystem: Environmental > Aquatic >...
TCTTAATGGCCGTTAAGGATGCAAAATGGGCCGGGCCGCTGTCGTTGGTGATCAAGAGATCAGAGATGTTGAACAAATCCATCAATTCGGGAAAGGTGGTTTGGCCGGTAAACTGGATACAACGCTCATTATTTAGGCCCTGGTACACCTGCTGGGTGGTTTCCCGGTCGGCTTCAGCCCCCATCAGAATGATGATGTTTCGGGGATCGGTTAAGATGAGTTCCCCCAATTCAATGTATTTTTCAACCGGCCAGGCTCGAATGGGAATTTCACCGGCACTGGGATTGAAAATAATCAGCTTGCTTCCTTGGCTGATTTCCGGACAAATCGCCTGTAGTTTTTCCCGAAGACGGCTCATCCCGGATTCCGAGGCTTGATAAGAGGCGGTCTCAATGGCTTGATCCAGGATGACATCCTCCATGGCCGGCCAATTTTTTCTTGGATAGTTTAATACCCGGGTAAAAGAAAAAAACGATTTGCTGATATGCTGCTGGTAATTATATTGGATCCAGTGGGTATGAAGATGGCCGCGATAGAGGCCCTCCATGCAGTATTTATGGAACCCAACTCGAATCGGCGCAGCGCTTAAATACGTCAATAGGGCCGTCACCCGGGTGAATAATTCCAGATCAAAAACGCAATCCATCTTTTCCTTGCGAATCCTGACCATTACCTTCAGGCAATCGGCTAAAAAAGAAAAAAGCGATTTATCCCTGATGACCAAGACATTTTTCTTTGGCATTATTTTCAGAATGTCAACGCTGGCCCGGTTTTTTTCAAAGATCAAAAAAAAGAGTTCAGCAGAAGGATAGTCCTTCTTAAGGGCCTTCATGGCCGGATAGGCCAGGATGGCGCTTCCCATCTCCGAGAGTTCTATGAAAAGATATTTTTGGGGTGATTGGGGAGACTTTCTGGCCAAGGGTTTCAAAAAGAAACCTACTATAGTCAATAACCAGCAGGCCGGAATACCGACCCAATAATCAATTTTTCTTACATGGTCAACATTCATAGGTTCTTTCACTTCATAATCTGAGAATTGATCTCTAAAACGGTGCAACGTGTTTGTGAGTCTTGTTTTTTGATTTTTCCACCTACAGGCAATTTACCTCATTGATGCGAAAAATTGTAACTTATTTCGACGGCAGGCCTACACCAAAGCTCGAAATAGGCTCGGGTGAAACCTTGACTCCTTATTAAACTTGGCTATTCGGGCCGGATTAGAGATTCAGGATCACCCTTTGGAAAACTTAAAAAAACAAGACCTCCAAATACAAAAATGTTAAAGCCAGTACTTCTGTTTCTGATATATTTTTAAAAAGCCATAACCCAATAGAACCGCAAACCAGACCGTACATATCCGGATGATGATCGTGGCCGTTGTGGCCAGGGCCTTGGGCACCTGGATCAGGAGGAGGAGACTGGTCATGCTTCCTTCGGCCGCTCCGATCCCGCCCGGCAGCATGCTTAAGGCCCCGGCCAGGGTGGAAAAGGCATAAATAAAGATGGCTTTAATCAATGAAATCTCCCATCCCAATCCTTTAAAGACCATCTGAAAAGCGAGGCATTCAAAAAACCAGGCCGTCAGCCCCAGGACGGTGGCCCAAAAGAGTAATCCGAAACCCATGAGATCATGGAGGGTGTGAAAGGCCTCGGTCATCGGAGCCTCCAATCGGCGACCCCAAGAAAACCGGCGTAAAAAAACGAGGAGTCCGTAAAACACTTTGGGGGAGACCAAAGGCAGCAAGCCCAATACCAAAACCAATAAGCCCACCCATAAGATCCGTGATCCGAAGGCGAAAGAGATTCCCCCCAGCAGGGTCAAAAGATAAACCGCCAAAAGGTCCGTAAACCGTTCGGCCAGGACGATGGGGCCTGAACGGGTCAGCGGCACCTGCCGGCTTTCCTTGAGTAAATAGGATTTTAATAATTCACCCATCTTCCCAGGGGTCACGGTCATAACCAGGCCGCTCATAAAGATATAAAAACTCTCTTTCCGGGTCAAAGAAATTCCGACTCGTTTTAAATATAATTCCCAGCGCCCAAAGCGAATGAGATAGTTCATAAAGGCCAAAGCCAAAATCAAAGGCAGGGTCCAATAAGAAAAATCCTTAAAGGCCCCGGTGACCGCACCCCAGTTCCCAAAAAGTGACAGACCTAAGAATACCGCAATCCCCAGACCTAAAAAAAGAAAAAAACGTTTCGATAGAATGGAAAATCGAGGATCGGCCATTTTACTTAACGGTAGATGACAACCAACACCGTAATGGTCCAACCCAGGACGGCCAAAAGAAGCGGACGATCGGTCAGAAGGATTTCCTCGGGCCGGCCGCCTTCCACCTTTTGATGCACCAGATAAAGATATCGGAAAATCCCATAGAGCACAAAAGGCAGGGTAAAAATCAGATTGGGGGTATGGAATTTGGTGATAGTTTCTTCCGAGATGGTATAAAGGGCATAACTCATCACCGTGGTGGCCGTTACCACACCCATCATCTGGTCCAAAAGGTATGGAGAATATTCTTTTAAAATCCCTCGATGGTTGGCGGCATCATCTTTAAGTAAAACCAACTCGTGCCGTCTTTTGGCCATGGCCAGAAACAAGGAAAGAAGCATGGTACAGATTAAAAGCCATTGAGAAAGCTGGACCCCAATAGCGAATCCGCCGGCCACGACCCTTAAAACAAACCCGGCAGCAATGGAAAAGATATCCAGAATAACCAGATGCTTTAAATATAAGGTATAGCCGACCTGGAGAAGGAGATAGGCACCCATGATCTGCGTCAAGGGAATAGAAATTACCCATCCTCCCAGGAAACTTATGACCAAAAGTAAGAAAGCGATAATTCCGGCCGTGATCGGATTCGCCCGGCCTGAAGCCAGAGGGCGATTCCGCTTAATCGGATGTCGACGGTCTTCCTTTAGATCCTTTAAATCGTTGAAGACATACACCGACCCGGTCAGGAGGCAGAAAAGGCAGAAGGCTTCCAGGGTCTTGATCAACAGCGGCCAATTGAACAAATTTTGGGAAAAAAGTAAGGGGGCGAACAAGGCCCCGTTCTTGATCCACTGTTTGGGCCGCAGAGTGAGGAAAAGGTCTTTAAGAAGAGTAGACGGGTTGTTATTTTTTACCATTCATCACCTGCACTATTTTTTTATTTGTTTGCCTTGATTTTACCTGATAATTTTCATCTGGTTATTAATGCGATAACCAAAGGATATTGTAAGAAAATTAAAATATAACCTTTCTGAAAAAAATTGGCAAATAAAAATAATCAACCAGGAATGCCTTTTGAAAAATGATAAAATTTTTCTATTTAATTTTTTCCTTATCCAATATATAAGGATTATTTAGTAAAAAGATTATAAAAAAATTATCAAACTTAACAAGGTAAAAATCCAAGGAGGATACTGATGAAGGAAAATATTTGGGATGGTCCCCAACTCCCCATAAAAATTCAGGACAATACCTTTCGGGACGGGCATCAATCCTTGCTGGCCACCCGGATGAAGACCGAGGACATGCTGCCCATTGCCGAAAAGATGGATGAGATGGGCTTCTGGGCCATGGAGGTTTGGGGCGGGGCGACTTTCGACACCATGCATCGATTCTTAGCCGAAGACCCCTTTGACCGGCTCAAGACCCTTAAAAAACATATCAAGAAAACCCCTCTTACCATGCTCCTGCGGGGACAAAATTTAGTGGGCTATCGCAATTATGCCGATGATGTCTGCCGCCTCTTTGTGGACAAGAGCTGTGAGGCCGGTATGGATGTCTTTCGGGTCTTCGATGCCCTTAACGATTTCCGGAATTTTGAAACCTGTGTAGAGCGGATCAAGGCCAACGGCAAACACTTCCAGGCGGCCATTTGTTATTCCTTAACCGAAAGGTCGTTGGGCGGCCCGGTTTTTAATATGGATTATTATGTCAATAAAGCCAAAGAACTAGAGAGCATGGGAGCCGATACCCTGTGCATCAAAGACATGGCCGGGATCATTGCCCCTTATGACATTGCCTGGTTGATTCGGGAACTGAAGAAGGCCATCAAAATCCCGATCCATCTTCACACCCATTACACCAGCGGGATGGGCTCCATGACCTACCTTAAGGCCATTGAGGCCGGGGTGGACATCATTGATACCTGTTTGGCCCCTTTTGCCTTAAGGACTTCTCAACCAGCCATCGAACCCATAGTAGCCACTCTCAGGGGCACACCACGCGATCCGAAAATGGATATGAATGCCCTCCTGGAAATGGGTGAGTATCTGGAAACGATCGCCCCCAAGTATGGCAATTTCCTGGCCACCAACCGAATGTCGGTTATTGACACGGCCGTGTTGGTCCATCAGGTGCCAGGCGGGATGATCTCCAATCTGGTCAGCCAGCTTAAAGAGGCTAACGCCCTGCACCGCCTGAATGAAGTCTATGCCGAGATCCCTATTACCCGCAAGGAATTGGGCACCCCGCCTTTAGTTACCCCGACCTCGCAAATTGTGGGTGTCCAGGCGGTCTTGAATGTCCTTCTCGGCAAGTATAAAATGATCACCAATCAGGTTAAAGATCTGGTTTTTGGACTTTACGGAAAAACCCCGACACCCATTGACCCCGAGATTCAGAAAATAGTCCTAAAAAACTATAAGCGGGGGCAGACGCCGGTAACCGGACGGGCCGCCGATTATCTGGAACCGGAACTTGAGGAGGCCAGAAAAAAAATAGGGCCCCTGGCCAAAGATGATTTTGATCTGCTTATTTATGCCCTTTATCCCACTACCGGGGAACAATTTTTAAAATCGAAATACGGCCTGGAGGAAAAGCCCCAGTAGGTTGTAGAAGGATTAGCCAAATCCTAATCGATAAGTGCTGAAAGCTCTGCCTGGAAATTAAAGTTTTCTAGTGGACCCCAGGTATGGACCGGCAAAACCCGCAACGGAAGTAAATCGTAATGTCGGATTTTATCCTTGATCAAATCAACCAATGCAGAACAATTCTGGTTTCAGAAACAGACCGGCTCGCCGGGTCTACCTGCCGGTTCCTTTTTTCGCCTTCCAAACCCGGCTATCAAGACACGGACTCCATCCGAAATCAGTTTGACGAGGAATGGGAATCCCTCGAAAGCCATCCGGATGGGGAAACAAGACAGGCCCTGGTCGAAATTCTTCTCCCCTCAGTCCCTTATGACCTAAAGATTATTGAAAAGCTCTCCTATGTGAATTTCCCCGTCATTCAAGATCTTTGTATTTCCGTAATCCTAAAGGAGATTTCCACTATCGGGCATTCCAAAGTCACCCCCCAATTATTCATCGAATTGATGAATTTCTTTACTCAACGGGCACCGGAATTTCTTGTTCTGGCGGATCCCCTTTTGCACCTTATCCAACAACAAGGAGACCATTCTGTCAGGCAGGAGGTAAAAACCCGGGCCTGTGCCGTCCTGATCAACCACTATGAAATAGAAACCCTGATTATCTATATCTCCTGCCATCCGGGACTGGAGGAAAGAGGGAAACAGACCCTGTTCCAAAGTTTGACGGCTTTTCAAAAGATATACCGCCGGTTTTTGGAATTGCAGAACGAGATCGGGAACAAGGATCAGATCAGCCTGAAATGGTTCGGAGAAGATTTTGAGCGCCTTAAGAATCGAGGCCGGTATCGTGACAGTTTCTCCAATCTGGTCGGACGATTTCTGGAACTTCTTCGAAACAAAAACAAAAAAGAGGCCTTGCAGGTTGGAAGGTTTCTGGTCCTTCGTTATAATAATGAAGATATTCTGCGCATTCTTCATAGTAGGATGGAAATGGGGGAACTTAAGAATAATTTTCTTCTTAAAAATTTCATTTTCCGCCAGATCTATGCCGTCATGCAGGAATTCCGAAAAGAATATATCTCACAAAAAGTCGATTCCGAATTGACACATTTTATTTCCGAGATGGAAACACAGAATTTTGACTCCATGCGCCTCATCACTGTCGGGGAAATACCGGCCCAGGTCATCCTCCGGGACATGGTCCAAGAAGGCCGACAGCCTCCGAATTATCCCCTCAATCCCCAGCTTCTGGAGAATATGGAACAATACCACCTAAGCCCCCTGTTCGACCTTTATCCCATTCCGCCCCAGGCCCAGGAGATATTATTTTCCCTCAGTCGGATCGCCGATAACTTGGAAATACAAAAAGAGGAGATGGTGAAGTTTATTTCTTATCTGGAGAGGGTACTTATTTTTCTTCAGCAACTGGAGGAAATGGAGATACAGATTCTTCGTGCTGACCGCTATGGTTTGATCTTAAATGCCTTTCAAATGAATTCCTTGTCGTTGATCTCCGAGGGGGTCTATTTTGGGTCCACCGGCCACTGGATGCGCAGCACTGTACCCCCCGGACTGATCCGCTGCATCAATTTCAGCGCCATTCCCAATTGCCTGGGCGTTTTGGACCGCCACATCTTCTCACGTATATCCCTGCTCACCGGGGCTTTTCGGGGTACCCCTTTTGACCTGGACAGCACCAACCGCTATGATTGGGACGAAGAGCCGGAAACCTGTCAGATCCGTTCCGGCTATTTTCTTTTGGATATTCCCCCCTCCTTGACCCAGTCATGGGAAAAAATTCAGGCCCTTCAGCAGGAAGTCCTTCAGGAAAAGATCAAAAAGAAGGATTGGGGTTGAGCCGATTTCTTTTATCCAGGATTTCCCGTATTTTAATTGCAATGGCTTCAAAGGAATACGGTTTTTGAAGGGCTTCAATGCCCTGTTGGAGAATAAAATTGGTATGAATGCCGTTTAAGCTGTATCCGGTCACGAAAAGTGATGATACAGACGGTTTGATTTTCTTCATTTCCTCATAGGCTTCCCGTCCACTCATCTTCGGCATAACCACATCGAGGAGGACAAGGTCAATTTCATGGTATGCTTTTTTAAAGAAAAAGAGCTTGTCTCTCGGTATTATCGGTCCATTTAGTTATTTCCATAAATTTTCATACCGAATTACAGAGAGAGAAGATACACTATCTGTTGATGAATTTTATTCGGGGAAAGCGTGGCATCAATTATCTTAATACGATCCGGTTCCTTGCGGGCCAGGGATAGATAGCCTTGGCGTATCTTTTCATGGAAGGCCCCGGCCTCTTTTTCAAAACGGGATTCCTTTTGGAATTCTTTTTTGCTGTTGATCCTCTCCCAGGCCCGGGTCAGACCGATGGATACTGGCAAGTCCAACAAGAAGGTCTTATCCGGCCAGAGGGAACCCAAAATCCGGGGGCGTAGTTGATTCAGGAGTTCCCTATTTAAGCCCCTGGCCAATCCTTGATAAACCACAGTGGCATCCCAGAAGCGATCCGAAATGACCCATTGTCCCTTGGATAGGGCCGGTTGAATTTTTTCGTTCAAGTGCTGGCAGCGGTCGGCCAGATAAAGAAACAGCTCGGCCAAGGGGTCCATTTTTTTGTTTTTCTGATTCAACAAAATGGCCCGGATCTGCAAACCGATTTTGGTCGCCCCCGGTTCCCGGGTAATCAGACAAGAAATCTTTCGTTCCCTGAGAACCTTGTGCAGACGCTTGATCTGGGTGGTCTTGCCGGAACCTTCTATGCCTTCAAAAGTGATGAACATGGTTTGATAAGAATTTGATTTCCTTTGAGATGGCCTGAGTATAAAATAAGCCCCAAGAGGGGTCAAGGAGAAAAATCAGAGCCTAACTCCTTCCCAGGGTAAAATTTATTAAGGGTCTCATCATAATCTTAACATAAAAATAAAAAGCTCACGGTCCCTGGAAATAAAATTTAGTCTATATTCTTTTGAGAACATTAATATTGATGAGGGCTCCTGGTTTTCTTTTTGACGAAGTCACCGGGAGATGTTACTATTAAGCTATAATACTGCACCATTAGTTCCCCGTGAGTGGGGGTATGGAAGGTCATGGCCTCCAGTTAATCTAAGGCACCCAAGAATTTTTCTTGTCGGTCGTCTTTGGATCGGTAGATAATCTGGGCCTCCTAAGGTGAAAATCACCAGGGGTTCAATATTTGAGAATTATTTTTGTGGCTTATTGCTTCGGGGCAACCATTACCGGAAACAAAATGACTAACGTTCGAACTCTTGTCACTCCTAAGATGAATAAAAAAATGAAACGTTTTTTTGACTTTACGACAGCATTAATTTCAATGGCCATGATGGCCCTGAACAAGAAAGCTCATGACTTGGTTGATTTTAGATCATTGTGTAAACAGATATGAGACGAAAACCATTCCCTCTGAAACCACCAAAGAAGATCCTTTTAATAGCAACACGGCGAATAGGAGATGTTCTCTTGATAACTCCTGTTATAAGATCGATACGCTTTGCATATCCGGGTGCAAAAATTGATGTCGTTGTTTTTAAGGGTACAGAGGGTTGCATCTCGGCAAATAAAGATATTGATCATATTATTGGAATTCAGGAATCCGCAACCCTCCGAGAACAGGTCAAAACAATATGTAGCCTGTTTCGAAAGTATGACCTGGCCATTTCGACACTTTCTGGAGACAGACCTGTTTTCTACTCGTGGATAGCTGGAAAAAGTTGTATGGGATTCGTGGAAAAGGGATATAAAAACCTATGGAAACGATTGCTTTTAGACAGATATGAACTATTTGACAATTATGAAACTCATACCGTGACAATGAATCTGTCTCTTCTTAATCAGCTCGACATAAAACCAATGCCAGAAATTACCGCTTCATGGACAAAGGAAGATGAGATAGCGTTCAGGCAACTTCTCCCATTTGATATGGAGAAAAAATCTTATGCCGTGATAAATGTTTGTCCTATGTTCTCCTATAAGATGTGGAATCTTGAAGGCTGGAGAAAACTTATCGGCTGGCTTAATAAATCGAAGGGTTTGGAAATAGTATTGACCGGAGGCAATTCATCAGATGAGCTGGGATATATCTCCCTGCTTCGCCAATCACTTCCCAACGACAGCATTAATATTGCAGGGAAAGTCAGCCTGAGCGGAGTTGCTTATTTGTTAAGCAAGGCGTCCGTATATGTTGGACTTGATACATCGGTTACACATATGGCCGCGGCATTAGGAATTCCAACAATTGCTCTGTATGGGCCAACAAATCCAGTTAAATGGGGACCAATGCCTAATAACGTTTCTTTTTCCGGTAAAAGCCCTTACAAAATAAAAGGATCTCAGATAGTAAAAAATGTTTTTCTTTTACAGGGGCAAGGTGATTGCGTTCCGTGCCATGAAGAAGGTTGTGATAGAAACGTTAGAAGTTTCAGCAAATGCCTTCAAGAGATATCTGCAGATGCTGTGATTGAGGCCGCAGAAACAATGATGATGCGAAGTCGTTCGCCCAATATTGTTTAGGAGACACATTTTATATCTTTTTTGATGGAGTAGCCTTTAGCATCTGATTTGAACTCAATCTTTGATAAAATGATAGCCCGGGGTTTTGGGTTGACCATTTTATCAGCAAGTAGAGTTACCTCGACATTGATGGATCATACCGAGAGAACATTTTATATATGGATGAGCGCTTTTTTATTCGGAGGATACGTATCTAATCGGCGCCAAGAGGGTCATCATGAGATTATCAGTAATCATCATAACGAAAAATGAAGAAAAGAATATCCGGGTTTGCCTGGATTCTGTTGCCTGGGCTGAAGAAATTATTGTTCTTGATTCCGGCAGCACGGATGCCACGGTGAAGATATGCAAACAGTATACAGATAAAGTTTATGAAACGGATTGGATTGGTTTTGGGCCTCAGAAGAACCGTGCGTTAAACTATGCGTCTGGGGATTGGGTGTTGTCACTGGATGCTGATGAATGGATAACGCCGGAGTTAAAGGCCGAGATTCTAACGGCCATGCAAAAACACGGAAGTTATGCGGCTTTTGAGATACCGCGGTTGTCAAGTTATTGCGGTCAATATATGCGCCACAGTGGATGGTGGCCTGATTACGTTACTCGTCTTGGCCTAAGGGGTAAGGCCCGATTTATCGAACGACGAATTCATGAGAGAATGATTATTGACGGGAATGTCGGCCGTTTATCCAATCCTATCATGCATGCGTCTTATAAGGATTTGGAACATGTCTTGACTAAGCTTAACCAATATTCGACCGATAATGCCGATGTATTGCTTGCCGAAGGGAAAAAATCTTCATTATCAAAAGCATTCCTCCATGGGTTATGGAGTTTCATCCATACCTATATCGTGCACGCCGGATTTTTAGATGGCCGGATGGGATTTATACTTGCAGTTTACAATGCAGAAGGTACGTACTACAAGTATTTAAAGCTAATGATGTTAAATAGAAACAAAAAATGAACGTTTCCATTATGGTTACATATAATCGTCCTGATGCCTTGACTTTAGCATTGGAAGGCTATTTGTCGTAAAAAGATAAAGACTCCGAATTAGTAGTTGCTGACGATAGCTCGACGCTGGAAATGATATATCCCAACAAGTCCGAAAAGGGCGTAAACTACTCTCCACCTTCTGTGCCAACTTCAGAAGCCACTAGATCGCTCGCACTGGCCTCATTTCCCATTGTCGAGAGAGCATGTTTTGAAAGATATTAAAAAATCGTGATCGCTGGTTTTGACCGCGCCTGGGATCTGAATCCAGTCATCAATATATAATGTCTATTGATAGGCCAGCAGGCTGTTCATCAAAATGGATAGAAGCACAAAAGCTATGAGCCAGAATAGTTTGGAATGGATGATTGGTGCTTTGCTGAAAGTCACTGATGTCATTCTAAACTATTATAGCTGTTTGCCTGTAAATGCTTGTCGATGCCATTGATACATCAAGTTGATCCAGTCTGGATGGTATGTTCAAGAAGTCTGTCGTTGTGCTCCAGGGAGTCCCGCGGATTCTCGGGATGAAAAAGATGGAACGACAAGGCTCTGAATCTTACGGTTTGCCCCTGTACTCCGCTGTTCATTAGTCTGGTAGCAAACTCACTGTCCTCCCTGCCCCATCCTTCAAAATTCTCATTGAAGCCATTTACGGCAACACAGTCTGCCCGCTAAAAGGCGAAACTGGAGCCTCTGATACCCTCCAAGTGTAAGCTCTGAAATGAAAACAGGCTGGACAAAAAATAAGAGCGGACGCTGTTTTTCCTGTTTTTCAGGCCAAACTCAAAAGGGGAAAAGCTGAACGGTTCTTCCTTGAATACACGAGCAGTCTTACTCTGTGTCAAAATGACTCTTGGGCTAATGGAGAAAAAATGGTCTCTTGCGGCCTCTTGGTGATCTTTGATGAAATCTTTGTCTAAAATAATATCCCCATCGATAAAAATAATATAGTCCCCTTTTGCCTGCACGATTGCTTTGTTCCTGATCATGGCCAGCCGATAGCCTCTATCCTCTTGCCAGATATGGTAAATGGGGACAGTAGCTCCGCTGGCAATTTGGTAAACCAGATCTCGAGTATCCTCCCTGGAGCCATCATCAGCAATGATGATTTCATCTGCCGGGCGAGTTTGATACAGAGCATTCAATAGAGAAAGCTTGAGCGCTTCTTTCCAATTGTAGGAAGAAATAATAAGAGACACAGTCACTTTTTAAGTTCTTCAGAAGGTAGCAATATATACCAGGGTCAACTATTCGCGCTTTATGCTACAACTCTCAGGGAAAGGCCAGGCGGCCTTGGTTTCATGCAGCTTCGCATACTTGAAAAAGGTTCCTTCCAGGTTTCCAAAGGCAATAACAAAACCAGCCCCCCCGTCAAGAAAGCCCAGCTTCAGAATAAAGTGATGAAGAAAAGTTCAAAGTCCACGTGAAAGAGCCCTGGCCATCCCAGAGCTCTCCAATTTCCTCAAATGGGATCTGAATTACCCTGGGCACCCATGGACTCTGCGATTTCAGACGTGCCGTCCATGCTGAAAGAATCGGCAACAACGATCTCATCCACCCAGAGCACGCTCTGAATCGCAGCTTCGATTTTTTCTGCCTCATTGTAAACGATGATATAAGCCGAGACCTTGCTCATTATCGACAATCTGCAGCCAACTGTGGGACTCTCTGCTTCATACAGCCTTGACCCCATTGACTCTCATCCAGTTTTTTCCACTCTGGTTTGCTTCTTCAGTGGGGTGCATTTCATCCCTTGCCTGTCAAATCCCATCAAAATCGCCGTAAAGGATAGCACTGAAGTAGGCGAAGGTCATGCCGCCGTGGTGCCCCAAGAGATAGGAGTCAAAGAGCATAATGGTCAGAAAAAAGACCGGTAGAGCTAACCGTAAATGTCTGAAACCACCGTGGGTATTTCGTGAACACCGAATCTGTGAATAGAAAATAAACAATAGTGACAAGAGACCGATGACGCCGAATTGTGCCTGAACGAGAAGATAATTGTTGTGTGGGTTAACAGTACTCACCACATTGGGCGATCGGATCTGATTGACCCTTTTATACTCTTCGGCAAAGTCTCCCGTGCCTACGCCAAATAAGGGGTGTTCTTTGATGATTTCAAAAGTGTTCAAGTAAAAGGTAATACGGTCATTACCATGCGTTGATTGTTTATTCATTTGGAAATTCAGGATCTCGTCCACCGCTTCATTCACTCGCTGATGAAATGTAGAACTGAACTGATAGGAGAGGAAGAATAGTACCAACACTACCCCACAGGAAGTGGCCAGAGCCTTCAGCGGTCTTCCGTGAAAATACTGGAGGCAAACCAAGATTAGCATTACAAAGAATACGAGCTGCCCAGTTCGGCCTATCGTCAAGAACAGGTTTATGGTCATGATTATGAGAAGAACCGCATACACGATTTTCTTCCATACTGCAAGCTGGCAAAATAAAAGGGCATGAAGGAGCAGATAGGTGGCCAGTGCCAAAAGGGGATTAAAGGAAACATGGGTCATGGGCATAAAGTCAATCACATGTAGCAGATTGAGGTAAGAAAGAAAGCAGAGCAGTGCCATACCCAAAAGATAAGAATCGAAGTAGTAGGGGATATGCTCTCTTCTTACATAGACCATTATCGTCGGCACCAAAAGTAGTTTCCATTGTTTGTGGATCATATGCAGTCCCCAGGCGACATCGTGGGTCCAGAGAAGGCCGACCACATGCAACATGAAAAATGCGGCGATTGCCAGCACGATCTGATTTTTTCTTAAGCTCTTGACATGCCCCTTCAGGTTCCCGTCCAAGAGAAAGCAGATGATGATCGCAATGGCCACTGCTGTACTCGCAGATGTCGAGAGCGTCAGGGGAAGGCCAAAAATTATTATGAGATAAGAACCTATTTTCGAGAGGTTCTGCCTAAACATTCTTAAGCCGGGTATTGGGAGTTGTCCCACGGTCATTTCTTGCTCCTTCACTGCCTCGGCCAGGGCTGATACGGTCGGGGTTTCCATCGCCGGTGCAGCCAAAAGCATTGTTCAGGGTGATTGCACAAAGAATCTTCAATGATCCGGTATTTGATAAGAAATTGCTTTTTGATGGGACGAGTATAAGGAATGAAAAATATACAGTCAAGGAGAAAGATAGGGGCCAAAGGCAAGGAGACAAAGGGGGTCTTCTGGGGAAAATGAGGCCAAGTAGGGCTGGACTTTACAGAGATAAGGGGATCTGGGGGAAAGAAGAGGCAGACTTGCAAAATTGGGGCGAACTACCCCCTCCGCATCTTAAACTTTCCTTAAACGGAAGAGTGATCTTCAGAAACCTCGAAATCCTGATCAGGCGCATCCTCATAGAAAGAAAGTTAGGAATCCGAGTAGTCTATCTGAAGTTCGAGAGATTTGGGTTTAAGTGGGGCCTCTGGTTAGTTTGCCAAAAGCCCAAGTGCCTCAAAATCTTTTTGATAACTATCTGGTCCTCTATACTGCTGATAACCCGTATCCAATCCCGGCAGTTGGGGCAGGCCCCGTCGAATATTGCCTCGGTTTAAAACTTTATCAAGAAATATTGAGTAGCCAATAATATTTCTTCTGTCCCGACATTCTATTATTCAACAGGGCAGGTCAGGGGATTGGCCTCATATATTTTTTGAATAAAGCGAGCCCAATTAACGAAATGCCTATGAGGGATGGCCTTGACAAAATTTTGGCAGAGCCATTCCCCGAATTCTCCTGCCCTTTTTTGATGACAGGATGGGCAAAAGGATGGGGTTTACCCCGCAAAGCTGGATTTTCGCTTCGCTTCAATAGATATCAACAATTATTCATGGCCGCTGTCTTCACAATTTCTTCAAAGATATTAAAGATTAAGTCATAATATTCCGATGATGTTTCATGAAAGCCTTAAAAGCTTGGGGCCGGTGCAGTGGTCTGAACTAAACAGAGGACCTATTTTGATGAATCAACCCAATATACTCATCGTCGATGACAGCTTGATTATTCGGAAAGCATTGTCAAAGCAGCTTGAAAAGTCTGGCGCGATAGTCAGTCAAGCAGAAGACGGTGAGCAGGGATTTAAGAAGGCGCTTTCGGGTGGCTTTGACCTGATCATTGCCGATGTCGAAATGCCTCATTTGGATGGATTTGGCCTTTGTGAGAGGCTTAAAAGCAATCCCAGCACAAGAGGTATCCCAATGATAATCCTCAGTTCCCTGGAATCGGACAGGGATATTGAGCAAGGCTTCCGAGTAGGCGCGGCCGCTTACGTATCAAAATCAGAGGCTCAGGCCCAACTGAACGAGACCATCGAAAGGATACTCGAAAAGTCCAGATTTCACCGCGGCCGCTTGGTTCTGGTTGTTGACGATTCGTTGAAAATTCGCGAACTTCTTTCGCAAGCCCTGGCAGAAGAAGGCTTTCAAGTGATAACGGCAGAGAATGGGAAACAGGCCATGAGACGGATTCAGGACCTCCGGCCTGATCTGATCATAAGCGATATCGACATGCCGGTGATGAATGGGATCGATTTTTGCCGGGAGGTCCATGCTGACCCCACCTTGGCCGCCATTCCCGTTGTCATGATGAGTGCCAACTGCGATCGGGCCGTTATGCGCCGTATGCTCCAATGGGGAGCTGCCAGTTATCTGATCAAACCCTTCAATCTGGAACAGGTGATCATCACTGTTGAAAAACTGCTCTCAGACCACTTCCTTATTTTGCTCAAAGAAAGGGAGCGCCTCGACTCTGAGCGAAAGATGATGCTGGCCAGCATAACCAGTCTCATTGTAGCTCTGGAGGCCCGGGACCAATATACCAGAGGGCATTCTGAGGCGGTGGCTAAGCTTGTAGCTGGAATGGCGGCTCACATGAATGCGAGCCACGATGAAATAGAGTCTCTGGGCATTGCGGGAAGACTGCACGATCTGGGAAAGATTGGTGTGCCTGACAACATTCTGTTAAAACCCGGTCGTCTCACTGCAGAAGAGTTCGCCATCATCAAAGAACACCCGGTAATCGGGGCATCCATTCTGGGATCGATTCCAAGTATCAAGCCTCTTCTTCCTGTCATTCTACATCACCACGAGCGTTTTGACGGTAAAGGTTATCCCTATGGCCTTAAAGGAGAAAAAATAGTGCTTTGGGCCAGAATGACGGCTGTTGCTGATACCTATCACGCCCTGATCAGCGATCGCCCGTATCGTAAAGGAATGAGTCAGGACCAGGCCATGAGTATCATTGAAGAGGTACGGGGCACCCAACTTTGCCCGGATTGTGTGGATAATTTCAAAAGTCTTATGCTTGATAGGCCGAAATGGGACGTAACCGATAACACAACCAACCGGATGGAGACCAGAAAAGACTTTCCTCTGCAAAATTTCGCCCGTTTATCTTGATTGTGTCTGTAATGTCTCTTCCTAAATTTACCCTGGATGAAATGTCCTGCATTTGAGGTTTTTATTGTCGAATCCAAACGACAATTGTTTTCCTGCTCTTAACTTCTATATCTAATTAAATAAATTATACATTCTCCAGATAACCCGGAGCTTGGCCATAAAAATCATCGCCAGAAATCGACGAAAATGTCGAAAGCGGTATTCGTAAAGAAATAGGAATTAATAAGAAAATTAAATTAAAATAAGTAGTTATAAGAATATTGATTCGTTGGCACGGGTCTTGAAGTATTAATAGGCAAGAAAAAGAATTTCCTGAAGGAGGAAAAAATAATGGGCAAAGTAAAAATTTGGATGGTTGGATTGGCGCTGATAGCCATGGCGGGATTGGCGGTTGCCGCCGGACCGGGATTTGGTTTTGGAGATAAAGGCAATTGTCCAGCAGGGATGAATCGTTTGAACCTGACACCGGAACAGAAAACAAAATTGGGGGAATTACAGGAAAAGCAATGGAAGGACACCGTTTCTTTAAGAAATGAGATGCAGATCAAGCGGTTGGAAATGCGGGCCCTTTGGATCGCACCAAATCCGGATAAGGACAAAATCCTGGCCAAGCAGAAAGAACTCAATGGATTGTGGGATAAGTTGCAGGCCAAATCCACGGATTTTCGGCTTGATATCCGGAAGATCCTGACTCCTGAACAGGCTGCTCAGATCGGAACTTTCGGACCCGGAAGGGGTTTTGGCCGCGGCATGGGCAGGCACAGAATGTGGCATCATGGTCCTTACGGTGGTCCCGGACAGGGTGGTGGCCCCGATGGTGGCGGACAAGGTGGTGGTCCTTGTGGTGGCGGTTTTGGAACCGGTGGACCCCGTTAATAATGTTAACCTTTAACCTTCTTCTCCTCTCCTAAAGGAGGTCCGGCAGATAAGCCGGGCCTCCTTTGTCTTTTTTCGCAGTAAACACTCATACCCGTTTGCGGCGAGCACCACGAAAAAAAGGATTTAAGGATTCAAGAGGCCAAAAAAAGATCCAAGGGAAAACCGTGTACCATACACCTTATACCTTATACCGGCAGTTTCTTTGAACCCTATTTTTGTATTAAACTAATCGACTACCGCACAAAGGCTTTACGACCGGCATAAACGGCG
>Ga0209777_10004310_pt1 | contig 16877 bp, 15 predicted proteins | sample FrelakmetHBP12HB_FD_187147 | JGI IMG/M metagenome (GOLD analysis project Ga0209777, IMG submission 187147) | Freshwater lake sediment microbial communities from the University of Notre Dame, USA, for methane emissions studies -HBP12 HB (SPAdes)... | ecosystem: Environmental > Aquatic >...
AGCAGCATGATTCATCTAAGATGCTACATGCTGCTTCTGCTTCGTCTTCTGCTTCTGCTTCTTCTGCTGAAGAAAATGATTCATCTAAGATGCTACATGCTGCTTCTGCTTCGTCTTCTGTTCCTGCAAATGAAATGGCTAATGCCCCTATATATAGGGATATTAGTAGAATGGACTATGTTGTGTTAGTCTATTTTATAAATACAATGGATACGTATTTGGAATATATTAGTGATCTTATTATTCGTTTAGAACAATTGAAATCTACTTTATATGATGGATTACAACGAGATAAACAAAATGGTATTGTCTATGCATTTCATATCTGTCGTATAGATGATATGATTATTACTCTCCAACAACTAGAACTCATACATGATAAAATCTATCATAAATATTGGGATGGTTGTTTAGATCAACTATATGATTATTTCTCTACAAGATCCGTATCAACAGATGCAGTTCAAGTATTTATTGAGAATTCAACTTCTGACGTTAAGAAGCAAATTGCAGAAATGATTTATCATCTATCTACCAATTTACAATTACATATGTCAGATGACCTCATTCTACAATTTTATATATCCGTTCAAGCATATGAACGAAATCATCAGATAAATATAGATGAAATTATATTTTTAAATTATAATCATTTCCTATATCGTATGTTATATATACAATTAAATACCTCATTACAAGTTGTATTTGCATCAGATGGAACTTCTATCTATGAAAATCATCTTGCTATGACTCTCGCAGCAATTAACAAACATATTGCTGATATTGTTGAATCATTTGCCATGGATGTAGGACCTCGTTATATTTATATGATTGACGCAGGACGACCTGATTATGTTATACGTACGATAGATCGTATTTATGAACATCTTTATCATTATCTATTAGATCATCCTTCTGATCAAAATGAAAGATCATATGGAGGTGCAAATGCTTTAGGAAAGATGCCTTCACTTATTGAACGTACTCCTATCACTACAAGAAAACGTAACAATTCTAAAAAACCCAACAATGCTACTAGAACAAAGTCGCAACATGCTACATCTTTCTTTTCTGCCGCAACAAAGCTCTTTTCAAATAATAACTCTAGAGAAATCGTTCCTTTTTACACACAAGTACAGCCCTATCATGAATTTGAATTCTTAGACCTATTACATGAGATTCCATCGGTTGTATGTACACTATATGTAGAAGAAGATCCATTTTCAGCAATCCATGTGATGATGCGTATCCTTTTTGAAAATCGTAACCAACCTGTTAGTTTCTGGATAGAACAACATAAATTATATAATTATCTTGTTGCCTTACTAGATCGTATAGAAAATGAAACACAGAAGGTTGCCATACAAAAATTAATTACATTACATACATCACTACGTACGTTGAACGAATCGCCTAAGAAAATGAATGAAAATACATATGGTGCGATAGATAGACAATGTATCAAGATTATTAATGAAATACGAACAGCCTATCCTGTGCCAGCACCATCTTTTTTTAATAACAATATGAAAGAATTTCTAGAAGATTCTCTTTTTGATATCTTGATCAATTGGAACAATCGCAATCATGCGGACGATACTACCTCCCAACTCCTTCGTGAGATTCTTGATCCAATGTATCCACATAAACAGGCTGCTTTCCTAACACTCTCTCTTATTTCCCATCAATTACAAGGAAAAGTAGCGCGCGGTACTTCTATGATCGCAACTGTACTTAATAACACTCCTGGAATAAATAATCAGATTGTACCCTTTGGTCCTCTACCATTTGATGAACAGTGGAAAAATCTACATACATACATCATAACATATATTAACTTGTTTAAAGACTTATTTCTAGATGAAGTACCTCCTGTTGAACCTACAAAACAAGTAGAACCAGCAGTAATGGAAGTTGCTGTAAACACGAAGAATACCATAAAACCAATACAAGGACCCTCTGTCCAAAGGATAGAGCATGCTGCCCCAACGGGTCAGGGACCAGCAGTAATGGAACCTGCTACTATAATAGGACCAGTACAATCGGTTGCTACTGTAGAACCTGTCTCTATGGTAGATGGCGGCAAACGAAAACCAAAGCGCAGAACTCTCAAGAAATCGCGTTCTTATCGTGCCATCGTACATAAAATAAATAAAATCAAACGTGCACGAACTCGTATTCGAAAATAGATGCTATTATAAAAATTTGAAATGCACACATGATAGACGATAAAGATAGTCTATCATATGAGCAACGAAACCGATCCCAATCAATCCATGGCACACCATATTCTCTATGAATTATGGTATTCCATTGCCGAAACACTCTTCCAACGCGCCTGCATCGCCACCGAATTGGATCCTGAACAGACGGAGGCGCTTCGTCGGGTCATGCTTCGTCCCAACGATTTTCAAATCCACATTGACGACGAACCTATGTAAAATAAAGCTTGATTCGCTCCCTAATTTGCCCACGACACATAAAACACGTCGTATTCTGCTTCTTAGAACAATTTCCACAAAACGTATGCCCACACGGAACAATCGCATTTGAAATCGGCTCCATTAAACAAATTGAACATTGCGGCTCCTTGCCTTGCCCCATGCTATTTGGCATGCACACCAATTGGCGGCATATGTTCCATTTTTTATATTCTTCCACCAATTTCGTATACGTCTCCTCAAAATGCGACGAGGCATACACATGCGTCGCATACTTTGAAAATGCCCCAATGAGATCAGGGAGTGCATCATTCTCCGCTAGTCCTGTGACCAACGGGATACGATTCTGCAATTTATCTAATACCTCCATTTTTTGAAATAGCAGCGTTTCCAAACGAAGGACTTCTTCCCCAATGGTTCGGTATTGAGAAAAAACCCAACGAAGTTGCTTCATAAAATCCTGTAACGCCCCCTCTCCCCGCAATTGCTTCAGACCATCATCAAAATAGGCAACAATTGGTTCCAATGACATATTCAATTGTAAATCCTTTAGCATTTGCTGGGTGGTATGTCCTTTTATGGTGGGGGCATCTTGACCATATTTGCGAAAAATCGTCTCTGCCACATTAATAATAGAGGGCAACTTCTCAGGGTGCATCATAAATAGAAATAGTTCATTGTTATGTTTTGAAATCAGTTCTCGCAATTTCTTTTTGGATGAATGAATCAATATTTGTGTGGCGTCCTCTGCCGATGATTTGATTTCCATTCCGTGCTTTGAAAAAATAGTGGTCATAGTGGATGTAAATTTGTGAGACAGGGCTTCCTCGATGATGTCAGGGAGATTTTCTCCATTACCGATGTCCCATAGTTGAGGCGATTCTATACTATTTTGCGCCATTTCCTACTCGTTACAATATCCTTTCTTTGTTAATTAGACACGTGCTAGAAACCGGAATGAAATGTAATAGATACATGATTTTACCATAAAGAAAAATAACGTTACTATTTTAATCCAGCTTGTATATATTTGATATAGTCGCTGTATGATCTAAATTTAGGATAAATCACGGAATTGGTTGCAATTTGTCGATCTACATTGATACGAATCGTTTTATCTTGTACTATATTTGTGATTCTGCTATCCGCTGTGATTCCTGTCTGAGGATTGGTAGAACAACTATTGATTTGACAAATACACTCTGCATTACTATTTACAGTAGATTGTGAAATAGGAACAGAAATGAGTCTAAAATACATAGAACCGACTCCCTTTACAGAAATCGTATGACTGAATCCATTATTTGTCGATGAATAGGTGCTGCCCGTCGGATAAAATACTCCATTAATAAAAATCCCATCTGTACTTCCTTGTGTTTCTAGAACGATACTAGTAGAACCAAAGAGCAGGGCGATATAACTAAATGGTGTATAATAGTTTCCAGATGGAAGTGTATAACTACCAGAATCGTTATTGATATATATCACAGCAACTCCTGGAGGCGGTGTTGGAGTAACATTAATTATTCTTGAAGTATTGTCCGTTGTCGTATCAAATAATAATTGGCAATTTAAAAGGGTTACAGATGGTTGACCAGTAGTTAGACCAAATAAATCATGAAAGGCTCCAAGCAATGTTTGATAATGTAGATGAATCAAACAATTCTGCACAATGGTTTGATAGGTACTATCAGGTGTTGTATCTCCATACACTGTTCCACAAATGGTTGCATTATATACTTGATTAAGAGGATTTACCGTTCCTATCGTAATACTGCCATTATTATAAAGATCAACTGTATTATTTACCAAACTTGTTCTTTTAATAGGAACACTTAGAAAGTCTGCAGCACAATATCCGCAAATAAGACCAATGCTACTATTAAAATCAGCGGTTAGTGAAATATTGAATGCTGAAGATGAGGAGGTAACAGAACAGTTTGTAATATCAGAATCAGTACATTCTCCGCATAATAATCCCATGGATGTATTTGCAGAACCTATAAAAGTAATAGTACCATTGATTGATAATCTTGAAGTAGTAATGGATGAATTTTGTCCCATAAAACCACATAGTAATCCAACAGGGGCAGAATAAGGAGAAATGACTGTTATATCATTATTAACAGTAACAGAACAATTTGAAATACTGGAGACTACCATGCTGCCTACTAATCCGCCCCATGTATTATTACTGATCGATGTATCTAACGTAACTGAAATAGCATTTTGATAAATAACATTTACGTTTTTAACAATTCCTGATAATGGTACACCATCTTTAGGTGCAATACTATCAAATAGTCCTGTATAATCTATCACATCTCCAATGGTAATGGTATATCCCTGCCCATCGTATATACCTGTAAAATCATATGGTGTGAGTGTATCAGAACCTGCAATGGATTGTGATGTATAGGTAGTCATATCAATATTTGCAGTTTGTGTATAATGTTGGGACAAATCCCCTGTATTTGTAGTAGTCATCAAGGCATATAATGCAGCAGGACTATTAATAATGGTAGAGATTGGCATTCTATTTACGAATCATATTTATAATTAAAAATAAGTATAATGTGCTATTTCCTTATGAAACCGGAATGAAATGTAAATATAAATAATAAAATGCAAAATTGAATAGATAAATGATTTCTCCATAAAATATATTTTTGTTCATCTGTGTGATAATAAATAGTAACACGACGATTGCTAAAAATAGTGATGACGACAACACAACATCACAACCTGTTACATAACAGTGCCGAATCATAAAAAATAGGATGGACATAAAAACGAGAAAGGCAAAGAAATAGTGAATGGTATGCGTTTCATTCATAAAAAGGAGTCCATAGATTCCAATCAATAAGATGCCAATCAAAATAGTAGAATACGTATCATTTCTCTCCATTTCATATAACAACGTTCCAATTCCCATTAAAAACATAAAAAATAAGATGTAATATTTACATTAATCCCCGCATATGATATTGGATACGCTATGATTGGAATGATAGTTCGAATAGACATAATAGATTGGTATTGCATAGCAAATGATCATAAATAGTAATAATCCATTTTTATCCATAACTATATTATCATATGATATTTTGCTACATATTATGAAACCGGAATTACTGTTCCTCCCCTTGAAAATCGCGATATTCTGCATGTCTTTCAAATTCATCTACACTCATAGATGGATATCCTGCAATGCTGATAGTAGCACCCTTCGTAACAGGCATATCATCTACTTCTCTTTCTGTAACATCTTCTGCGTAATTTCCACCGTGTAGCCTCTGACGCCTATGGCTTCTACGATGGCTACGCTTCTGGCTACGCTTCTGGCTATGCTTCTGGCTACGCTTCTGGCTACGCTTCTGGCTACGCTGCTGGCTCCGATTGCGAACTCGTTTCGCCTTCTTTCCCTTTCTCGTTTTTATGACCATTCCTATTATTCACTATTTTTATTTATTGTGTTGTCATTGATAAAGACGATTCGTTTATTTTGTTGTTTTGCATATTCCTCTAACATTTTTCTCTTCGTAAATCCCTTCAATGTTTTGATAGAACGTGCTGACAAATATGCTGCAATTGCTTTATCATTGTCTTTGATTTCGAGTAATTGTGGTGGAGTTTCTACTTTATATGATGGAATCGGTGTCATTGTTTTAATATTGTATCGTTTCAAATCGGATGGTGGAATCAATTGCTCGACATAGGTTGGTTCTCTCATCCGAAAAGCGGGTGGTGCGGGGCATGATCTTGTCAAATGTCCATACTGTGCGCAATAGGAACAATAGCGACTATTACGGATGGGGCAATGTGATTCGGTATGTTCCATGGCAAAATCGATAAGAATATCTTTGCAAATGCTACACATGGTCTGTTGAATATCCTGACAGAGAAAATCATTTCAATTTTATTTCGTAGGTCATTTTAGATGTCAGCGGATCACATTCATTTCTTTTTGAATCTTCGTGATCATATTAAATTGTATCATTGGCAAACTCGTATTTATGCCCGACACATTGCAACGGATAAAATGTTAGAAACATTTGAGAAAAGCATTGATTCTTTCGTCGAAATTTATATTGGAAAATATGGACGTCCGAAAATCACTGGAAAAAATACAGAAATCACCCTTCATAATCTGACGGAACCAGGTATCGTTCGCCTGATCAATGCTTCTATCAAATATTTACAGGGTCCTCTTACCAAATCATTAAAAGCTGCGGCAGATAGTGATTTGATAAACATACGCGACGAAATGATTGGCGAATTAAATCAACTGCTGTATCTTTTTACGCTACATTGATTGCGATAGTATCGCAATAGTATATTACATTGGAAATGGTACAATCCAACGTAATGGAACAGATGTAACACTATTATAGGCATTTGCCATAATATGAAATGGATACAAGCGATTGGCTAATTGTAATCCTGCCTTATAATTGTTTAACTCGGCATAGTTTTGAAAGGTATAATAAATAGGACCTTGTGCGGTACCAGGGTTGGATACATATGTGATATAGGCATTTGAATTATGTGTATATACTTTTTTAAATAGTTGCAGCTGTTCTTGATAGGTTACTAATTGTGATTGATTCATAGTCGTAAGAAAGGGTGAAAGGGGGACCATTGCTAGATCATATGATGTAGATGGGGCTAAATAATATAAATCTGGTGCATAGACAGTTAAATAAGGAAATTGTGGATCATCGCTGTAATATATTTTATATTGAGCGTTTTGATTCAAATAGGATGGCAAACCTTGAATTGTATAAAAGCAAGCAGGTGGAATAGATCCATCTAACGGAAAAGGTGGATAAACAGGACCACCTATCACATCAAATCGATACGTACTACTTGTACTATCAAAATTAAAGATGCTTGCTATGCCAATACCATTATAACCATTCGAAGGATAACTATATAAATTATATGTTCCATCACCATTAGGAGGAGGCTGATTATTAGCTCCATAATCTCCTCCATAATAACTCATGGTAGTAATATTGGTACCAAAATTATCAAATGGATAGGAACGAGATATAAAAATATTATCATTATTACCATATGAACTAATGTTTGCTAAAATATTATTTGGATTTCCATTCTCATAAAAAGCAATGATATTAGGGCTTTGATTAAAATCAACGATAAATGATCCTGTAAATACATTGACTCCATAATATGTATCTGTTATGGTAATAAAATAGGTACCACTCATCGTCTTCTACCATAAAATATGATATAAAATATAAATAAATGACTCGCATCTATGATTCATCTCCGTATCCCATTCCAAACTATCTTAAAGAATGGGATACATAGATACATAATAGGAAATGGGTGATCTTCCTGGACATACCATTTTACCATCAGAAGAATACCATGTGGCAACACTTCCATCCTTTGTATCTAGCCCTTGCCTTAACGGGTCAGAAGGTCAAAAACCAATTGTTATTTTTGCGACCAATGAAGTCAATGATCATACACTATTTCAAAATGGATTAACCCAAAACATTGTCATTTTATACGATTTATTGGAATGTCTCGGATACCAATCCTATTTATTACAGGCTTCGTCCTCCCATTCCGAAAAGAAAGAATTTATTCACCAATATCGTACGATTTCGTTACAGGATATGATCAAACAATCCATGACGATTTCTCTCTTTATTGAAATTGGTATGAGTCTCGATGCTCTTACTCGTCAGTATCTTCGTTCGGTGGGTGCCAAAATGGTAAAATTGTATTTGGGAAATATTTTAAATATTGACATCGAAACCATCCAGAATTTCAATGGTGCTATTTTCTTTCATCATCATATGGTAGGTGAAACCGATGAAATTTGGACCAGCCCTCACTATCTACAACATCTTCAATACGCTGCAATTGTGAATCGTACCCCCATTCAAAAAAGTAGAATTGTTCCGTATGTATGGGATCCCTGTTTTCTTACCCATTATGGTACTCAGGAAACGATGAATTGGATCCCCCCATCCAGTTGGATCCATCAGGACATTGTTATTACCGATCCCAGTATTTCGTTTCAGAAATGCTCTTTTTATTCGTTGTTATTGGCGGAGGCATTTTCTAAGACATTTCCAGAATGGAAAGGACATGTTCACATCATCAATGGCGATCGCCTTACATTATCCTCTCATGCTTCTCAACATATTCTTCCTGCTTTATCCTTGTATCAGAACAAACGAATCATTCTTCATCCTCGTAAGAGAATTCACACGATTATTGCGGAACATCGTTCGGCTTGTTTTATTACGCATCAGTGGAATAATGCATATAATTATATGACATTGGAGCTCATGCATTGCAATTATCCAATTCTTCACAATTCGGATGGATGGGAACAATATGGATATTATTATTCTCTTAAGAAATGGGAGAATGCTATTCAAACCTTGTACCTAGCTCTCACGTGTCATAAAGATAATAGGAATGCGTATCGGACGCATGCTGCACAATTGATTTGGAAGCATAGTATCCACCATCCTGACATTCAGAGGAGATGGCGAGACATTTTATCGTAAATATATTTCTCTTGTACAACGATTTACACCTTTGCTGCATTTATTGCTTTCGCTTTTTATGGTGTGTTTTGCGTCGATGACGATTTCTTCGGACCGTTTTGCGGCGACCGCCCTTTTGTGAAATAATCTCTGTCATTTTATCATATGCCTCTTTAGGAGTAGGACGCTCCTTGATAGTAAAACTGGACATCTGTTTCAATAATTGTAGTGTAGCCTTTATTTTCTCAGGAGGGTGAGAGTTATTATATATTCTATATAGTAAAAATTGTAATCCCATGCCTAACCCGAAATTGTCAAAATATTGCATAAATTGAGATGAAATAAGAGATAAGAAATTAAATTCTTTCATTTGATCTTTGAGTTCCATAAAATATGTAAAATTGTTCTGATTACATTCATTAATGTATGCAATATGTGCTGCGTCTACTACATCTGGCGCATTTATAAGTATTTTATCATCATGATGAGGTGGAACATTCATAAAATAAAATAAATAATTCCGAATAATCGGTAGTTCCGCATATTTATTATTTGCATGATGGATTTTTATTTGTTCATATGATATTTCATCAGGTTTCATTATTCTTAAAAATAAATACTCAGGGGGGATCATATAATGAAATAAATTCTTTCTTGCCCCCTCTATTATTAATTTTGTATAGGTATCAAATGGTTGAAAAAAATCAAAATCAATCATATGCATTTCACATGTAGATGGTTCTATCATAATATTATCCATATGCATATCTCCATGACAATACCCATTAGCAGCTATATTTGCTGTATATTGTAATAGTAATTGTATGCTATGTAATATTTTAGTAATATAATCTGGCTGTGAAGTAATCTTTCTAATATATTCGTCAGTCTTCTTACTATCTATAACATTAAAAAAATTTTCCCCAAAATATGGCATACGTAATATAGAAATAGAATAGGAAGGGGGACTCATGTTTGATAAGTTTGTACTTTGAACATTTTCGCGTATTCCTGCTACCTTTGAATTTCCACTCATAGTTGCAAATGTACGAGATTTTGTATCAGCTTCTCTAAGGTCTTCAGGATAAAAATACCGTTTAATAATAGATGGAGAGTTTGATTGTGTATTGGTGTATACAACTCCATATGACCCTTTTCCTTTGTATTGATAGCGACGTTTCGATTCATCCAAGATCGTACCCCTGTTTAGTTGATTATATGGCATATGTGGGATATATGACAATTGACTAGTGACTGGTAATTCTCTATAATTACCTGCCATTCTACTTATTATGATAAAATAAATTATACCATAATCCTTGCTATACCACAAATCTAAAGCAACTTCGCGTATATGATATAATGAGGATCGGAATTACCTTTTCTCCTGAGGCACCGCTATGGTCTAGCGGTGCCAATCAAACTGCTCTTGTTCTTGCTGAACTCTTTTCCACGTTTCATGAAATCATCTTGGTGAATCGGACGCATTCGGAAATAGAATGGTTCACAGACATCGTAAAACCATCCACTTTCACAGTATCTTCCTTATCTTGTGCATCAGGATTGGATTGGTTGATCGACATTGATGGTGTTGTTCGTGAGGAAGAACGGAAGAGAATCTCTGCTCGTACCATTGTCTTTTTACGGACCTTTCTTCAGTTTGCGGAAATGGATGCCTCTGTCTATATTGATTTACCATATGTTAGACGTAGTATGTCAGGCGTCCATGAAATCTGGTGTTGGGATGTATTGAATCCTGAAGACTCCCTTCCTTCCATTCAAACTCTTTTTCCCTGTCCGATTCGGCGTGTCCCTTTCGTTTGGTCGCCTACCTTCCTTCCTAATGTAAAGCGCGCTCCTGGAAATGGCGAATGGACGGTTCACGTGGCAGAGAAGAATACGAATAATTCAAGTTCTTCTATCATTCCATTGGTGGCGATTCGTGAACTCACCTTGACCCACAATGTGAAGGCGACGTATCAGATTCATAACATGGATACGATAAAAGAGTATCGCTTTCTCAAAGATAATATTCTCGCAAACATTGAAGCCGATACGCTTCCTCTTACCTTTGCGCCCAAGGAGCCGTGGTATACATGGACACAACATTCTATCATGTTGTCTCATTCACGATTTATTCCATTGCGTCCTTCGCTTCTACAATTGTTGTGGCTCGGTATTCCATTGGTACACAATAGTCCTGTTCTTTCGGAACTTCATCCACTGCTACAAAGCATGTACTATCGAGGAAATGACATCCAAGAATTGTGCCGTGTCATGACATCTTTTATGGCGCATTCTGAACCATGGTTTGTCGCACACACAGAAATACGTGAACAGATCATGACACGATTTGGTCTAGAAACGAATCGTGAACGATGGAGGGCGGTTCTTTGTGATGTATGGGGTCCCTGCCCCAACGGGGCAGCATGCTCTGTCCTTTGGACAGAGAGTCCTGTGGAAAAGCCTGTGGAAAAACCTGCGGAAAAGCCAGTGGAAACGTCAAAGGAAATCATCATTGCTTTTTCAGACATGTGGCCTGGATTTCATTACGATTCCAATTTTATGATGGACGCTCTGCGCCACGAAGCTCCCACCATTTCTATGAAAGGTGTTCTCTATTCTACCTCCGTTCAGCCTTCTCTTGTAATTTGCGGACCTTATAGCACTTCCTGGAAGGATATTCCTTCTTCTATTCCGAAAGTCTATTTCAGTGCTGAAAATTGGACGGTGCCACAAGATCCTTCCATTTCTCTCTACCTTACTTCCTCCTTAAAAGAGGATGCAACCCATCTACGCATTCCAACGTGGATGACCTTCATTGACTGGTTTACCACGAGCTCGGAACTTCCTCACGGTTGTACCGACAATCCCATTCGTCTTCCCGTGCAACTTGCTATGCAGTCCCATCCCATTCCCTTTGACAAACGTGAAAAGTTTTGCGCTTTTGTTGTTAGTAATCCAACGTGTACCATGCGAAATGAAGCCTTTCACCATGTCCATGCGTATAAAAAGGTAAACAGTGGAGGAGGGCTTTATAACAATATTGGGGGTCAACTGGAACTGAAATATCCAGGAGGTGGTTGTGGCGATTTATCGAAGCATGCCTTTTTTGCTCAACATCAATTTACACTTAGCTTTGAGAACTCGCAGGCGCCAGGCTATATTACGGAAAAGGTGCTTCATGCGAAAATGGCAGGATGTGTCCCTTTGTATTGGGGTGATTCTCAGACGGATTCTGATTTTGTTCCGAACTCTTTTATCAATGTGTCTTCTATAAAATCGGCGGAGCAGGTGGTGGAAATTCTTAAGAAATTGGAGGCGCGTCCTGACATGTGTGCTGCCATCGCTGCGACACCGATTTTGGATGAATCGCGAAGACAGAAAGCGTTGTGTATGATGTCAGCGATGAGTCAGAGAATACTATCACTTATTGGAAAGAAATTATCGCTAGAACGCATTGATAAAACCTTTGTGATTAATTTGGATTCGCGTCCTGATCGTTGGGAATCTTTACTAGAAGCTGAGCCGCAATTAAGGGGGCTTGTCACACGTGTCCCTGCGGTTCATGGAATATCTCTTCGTATGACTTCTACTATTTTTGAGCTTTGTAAGAATAATCCATTTCAATGGAAGAAGTCGATCATTGGGTGTTATCTAAGTCATCTTTCAGTATGGAAACGAATCGTAGAGGAAGAGGGAAATTTGTTCTTGATTGTAGAGGATGATGTTCGATTTCAAAAGGGGTGGATGGAACAATGGAAGATGGCGGTAGAGCATATGCCAGAAGATGCGGAATTATTGTATTGGGGAGGTGTATTACCGCCTAATAAAAAGGTACTGCCGTTTGTAACAGATATGGTGAATGAACATTGGGCGTGTATTCGTCCGAATACGATGTGTAGTGCGACACCTCTTCCACTTTTTCATTTTTGTGCGTACAGTTATCTTTTGACGAAAGCGGGTGCTCAAAAGCTCATTCAATATGTCGCATCATTGGATGGTATGCCGTTTTCGGGTTGCGATCATATATTAGGGCATGCCTCGCTGAAGACCTATTTTACCTCTCCTCTTCTTACCACTTGCTTTCAAGAAGATGATCCCGTCTACGTTCATTCTCAATTTGATCAACTTCAACGCGAAGACACCTTTGATAGTGATATTTGGAATAACAAAGAGTGTTTCTCGGTAGATGAACTAGCGCCTTTTTACAAACCCTGTTTTCAACAAGGTATGACGGTGTATTATATGACAGATGCGGAAAAGCCATATGAATTATATGAGAAATCGTGGTTACAAGATATGTTTCAATGTGACATTCAATGTGTTCCCTATTCGTATCTGCCCGATGGAGCCTGGATCATTGTTCAACGTCCTTACGTAGAAATATGGAATACCCTCCTTTCTACTCATACACGATCCTTTCGCGTTCTCCATCTCAGTGATGAATTTGAAAAAGATGATATTTCTGTCTATTCCCACCCTTATTGTAAGGGAGTTTTGAGAAATTATCCGAGGGAGGATATTCCGAAAGCGCCGCATATTATTACGATTCCGTTGGGGTATCATCATCGAGCCACTACACAAAAGACAATGGAGGAGAGAAAGTGGGTGTGGAGTTTTCATGGGACGGATTGGTTTCAGCGTGGGAAGCAATTGGAGGCGTTTCAGTCCTATGTTCCGCATAGTTGTCATTTACAGCCTGAATGGAATCATTCGAGTGGAACTAAATCAGCGGAGTATGTAGCAATTCTTGGAAAGAGTCAGTTCTGTCCGATTTTGAAAGGAAATCATATGGAAACGTTTCGTCTGTATGAAGCGTTGGAAGCGGGCACATTACCACTATTTGGTCCTACGATTTCTGCATCGTATCTGGAATGGATAAAAAAAGAAATAGATGTCTCCGCGATCTATGATTGGACGTCGATGGAAAGTATGACGATTTCTTTAGAAACAAAGGAAAAAGCTCGTGTAGAAATGACGCGTCAATGGGCAATGTGGAAAAAACGCATACAGACATCTTGCCGCATGCTTAGTGAATACATCTAGAATGTTATTGAAATAAATAGTCTAATGTCCTTCTATAGATACGATAGATACATACAAGGAAATAGGATAGGACAACAATAAATAATCCGTAAAAGAGAAAAAGAAAGAGAAAAGAGAGGAAGAAAAAGAGGGGAAAATCAATGGGTTCCATGGAAACAGTCTATTTCTACAACGAATCTATTTATTTAGATGGTATACAGATGTTTGAAAAGAATGGGACTGTAATAAGCAATCGGCTTGTTCTAATGCTGATTCTATCCATTCTTGATGAACAGCAAATGATTCTCCACACATAAATAAGGGTATATTTGTATCAGGATGTAATGATTTTTGACTTTCTTCTTCTACATCATATGTTCCAGGAAGCCAATAGGTACATCCAGCTGTCCAAGGGTGTAATTTGAAGAAAAGAGGATTAGGAATGGAGCGATCAGGGAAGAGGGTGCGTATGGAGTGCATGATGTTGGATTGGACAATAGAGGGAGATTGTTTCATCCAATATTCCGCATCTTTGCCATCCGTATAAGAAATCATAATGGTTCCCTTAGAAGAGTTGATAGGAATGATATAACGAATCGGTCCAGGTGTAACGATTTTAGATAGATCGGAAAACCATGATCTTTTTTGCTGAACAGGAAAGACGGCATAGATACGAAGGAGTGGTTTCATGGCGAGTTTTCTAAGAACGGGAAAATGTTGAACGCCTTTGATATGGGTAAGTGCTTGATGATGAAGGGCAAGAACGCAAACAGAGGATTGAAAATATCGCTTTTTCGTAGTGCATGAATCAAAGCATTCGAGAGAAAAGGAATCGGAATACGAAACAGAGCGTAATTCGGTCCGTTGTACAATCACGCCACCACGTTCTTTAAATTCATCTGCCATATGATTCGTTAGGGAGGAGAGTCCTTCTTGACAGACACCGAAACCAGAATTGGATTTCATTTCGGCTTGGAAGGCGTGAAGAGCAAGATCGGCGCGTAAGGTATGAATTTCGGCATGGTATGGAAATTGTAAATAAAAGGATGAAATATGATTTCCATATACCTTATGTAATAATTGAGAAAGAGTATGCGATTGTAATATGGAGGGATGGAGGGAACGAAGTGGCGTGATATAAATATCGAGGAGCGAAGAGAAATCATTTTTGGTAAGCCCATCCTTTCCTAACCACATCGTATCACCCGAACTGGGTAGAAAGGTAAGAGCATATTTTTTAAAAAGTTGTAATACCTTCTTATGCGAAGTAGAAATTCTACCTGCTCCATTTTCCCACTGTATGTCACCAACGCCTTTGATTGTGTTGTGATAGGTGACAATACGTCCACCGTTATATCCGTATTTTTCGATGATACAGCAGCGAAGATGGGGATGGGTTGATAAAAGTTCGATGCCAACCCGTAATCCAGAAATGCCAGCGCCGACGATGATCACATCATAACAAGATTGTGACATCTATTTTATTCTATTAGACTATTTGAATTTTACATGACTGTATGATCTTTATTATAAAAATTGAATAGCATGTTGATAGAAGAGAGGATTGCCTTCCATCATGTCGATCATTTCCGAAACATTTAACCAAACCATTGAGAAAAATAAGATGATGTTGGCACCGTGTGCGCTTGATACGATTTTGTTGTTACGAGATGCCATTGATGCCTGTAATGATGTGGAAGCGTATGAGGCATTAAAAATACTAGTGAGACAGCTTGCGGCAGGATATCAATCGGTTGTTCAAGCCTTTTGGATCTTTTCGCGAGCGGTGAACACATCGCCTCACCGAGAAAAATATGATACTGAAATTAAAAAATTATATACTGTTGCGAATGTCGTAATGCCACTATTGTAATGCCACTATCGTAATGCCACTATCGTATTATATATGATCTATAAAAAATAGATGATATATAGTATATTTTTTTTCTAAATATAGGGAACAGGATCTGTCGTAAAATAGTGCTGAACAATGGCGAGTGGTAGCCATATTTTTGTTTTATGTATCACCGCCATATATTTTCCCCGTGTTTCCATATCGCACAGATTGCCTATGACACGATTTCCCAATGCGATTCCGCCATCTATACCAACTGTGCCACAAGGACAATGTTTATAATCATGACGATGGGTACTTTCAATGGTGGTCTTACACTTTTTACAGTAGATTGCGTGACATGTCTGTGTATAACGAATACCGTTATGAATAAGGGAAGGCATGATGTAATACCTTTATTTATTCAAGATGAAATGGATCAAATTTATATAAATGATTAGAATTGTCCAGCGGCTTTGCGTTTAGACGCTTCTTTCATTGCGTCTTTAAAGGTTGCATTTTTATCCGTGCGCTTCATGTCGAGATAGGTTTTCTTGACAAACTGTGGCCAGGATGTTGTACCACGGTTGCCCTTGTGAGTGTGACGGCGTGCGTGACTCTTGCGCTTTGTCATACGACGTGATTTGCGTCCGCCATTTTGCTTGGAATTCTTCTGTCGTGATGGTTCCATTTCTATTCTATCGTTCTATTTTTATAAAAATCAATCCATTTTTAGAAAAGAGAATCTTACCTAAAGATTATAGTCGGTAGATTCATAGTGAAACATGACCGATCTATCGAGTTTTGTAAAAGAATTGAATGAAATTATTAATCAACCGTCGAGTATCGTTGTGCCGGAACCTGTAGCAAACGCATCGGTTGTATCCGTTGCATCTGTTCCTTCATCTGTCCCGTCGGAAAAGAAGGTAAAAGTCCTACTTGTATCTACGCATGTTAATCAAGTGAATGGGTATAGTAAAGTGATCTACAATATTATTAAACAATTGACGGCTCAGCCGTGGATTCAACTTGTTCATT
>Ga0209777_10004311_pt1 | contig 16874 bp, 13 predicted proteins | sample FrelakmetHBP12HB_FD_187147 | JGI IMG/M metagenome (GOLD analysis project Ga0209777, IMG submission 187147) | Freshwater lake sediment microbial communities from the University of Notre Dame, USA, for methane emissions studies -HBP12 HB (SPAdes)... | ecosystem: Environmental > Aquatic >...
CGCGAAAACTGCCAAGTCAGGAGACCTGCCGGAAGCCATCAACGTTCACTTATTCCGGCGCGGGTTCGGGAGAGTAACCGACCTAGCCAGCATTGCCATTTCTTGTCATTCCCGCGAAGGTCACGACCCGGCTCTGACGGGCGGGAATCCAGGCTTGTTCGGCGATACTGGCGCGGTCGAACAAATCCGAGTCCGGCTCATGATGAGTCGGATTTTTCATTCCCGCCCAAGGAGATTGTGTTATGCGATCAATCCTCAGGGCACTTTTCCCAAAAGATCGACGAAGGACAGGCAAAAACGCCTATCCTACCCAGGAAGAACTTACGCCCTCACCCCAACCCCTCTCCCTTGAAGGGAGAGGGGCAAGGGGAGAGGGTAGATTTGTGGGACGCCCTCGGAATGCCTATCCTACCAAAACCGAGGAAGGAATACGGGCGCACAGCCGTGCGCCCCTACGAATCATCTTCATGATTGCGTCGCTCTTATGCGCGAACGTTCTTGCGCAGGACTTCGCTGTCATTGCCGGCAAAATCACCGATGACGTGATGCATCAGGTAATTGCGGGCGTAGCTGTGACGGTGCTGCCGGAAGGCACGACAACGATCAGTGATAGCGACGGGCGCTATCGCATCGCGCGGGTAATGCCGGGCACCGTCTCGCTGCAATTCGCATCCGCGTTTTTTGTCAAGACACAAAGTCCTGCAATGTTAGTGCGGGAAGGGGAAGTCGCGACGTTTGATGTTGCGCTGCATCCCGTGACTGTTAAGGCCGCAACACAGACGGTGTCGGCAGAAAGGGAATCTGACGCTGGCGTTCAACAATATACTACGCCGCAAATTCGTCAGAGCACGCGTAGTGATGTCGGCGGATTCCTCAACGAAAGAGGTTATCAAGTGCAATCGGACGGTAGATCGCAGTACCTATCGCTTGGGGGACTGTCGCCGCAACGGACTCTGGTGTTGCTTGACGGTGTGCGAATCAATCCCGATGGTGGCGCCGCCGATCTTTCGACAGTATCGCTGTCATCCATCGAGCGGATCGAAGTCTACACTTCCGGAGCGGCGGCGCGTTTTGGAGACGGCGCTCTTGGCGGGGCAGTCAACATTATCTCCAGACAAACTGAGCCTGAGCGGAATAACGGGGCAGCGTTGACGAGCGCCGTGGGAAGCTACTCACTGACCCGCGAGTCTTTGCAGCTAACTGAGAATGATCTTGCCGGATTGCAGCTACTCGGCAATTATGAATATGGCTTCAGCAGAAATGATTATGCCTTTGCGCATCCCTATCTTGGCGAACAGCATCGCGCCGATAACTTCAGCCGTCAGGCAGGCTACTTCCTCACGCTCGGTCACGAACGTCTTCGGTCTTTGACATTAAGTGCGCGCCACTACGACAATCATCATGGCATACCGGGAGCGGTGTTGCAGGAGACTCCGACTGCGAGTGCACGGCATGTCAACACCCAGTTCACGGCCAATTTCGCGACACCAGCGCTACGAATTGCCGGCAGCTATCGCGAATTGACGCAGCATTATCGCGACGCGCAGAGTGTGTCTCGCTATGACAAACACTACCTGCAAGTCGCGCGGCAACTCGATCTCGAAAAACAGTGGTCGTTGTGGCAGAGACTTGATGTTACGTTGGGTAGTCAATACCTATCCGAGAACTTCTTCAATGATGATCGTTTCCGACCCCAATCGTCGTTGCCAAGTATCAGTCGCAAGACCTCGGCGGTGTTCGGTCGCGGGAAGCTTCGGCAAAACCTATGGCTGCTGCAATCTGCTTATTCGCTGGCGTACCGTCTTGATCATGTTGATGGGAGCACTTACGGTTCACCACACTTGGCGCTGTCGTTTTCGTTCGACAAGTGCGTTGACGCTGATATAACTGCCAATTATGCTGAATCATTCTGTTTGCCGTCGATCGATGCGCTGTTCTGGAGCAATGATGTATTCGCTATCGGCAATCCCGATCTGCAATCAGAACGTGCGCGATCGCGAGACGTGCAGTTAAGTGTCGCGTTGCGAGGCAGGGTGACCGTGACCGTGCAAGTGCGGCGATTTGTCAATGATGTCGATGGCATGATTTTCTGGCGACAGCGTTTCGATGGCAAATACACGCCGGTTAACCTTGCACGTGCGCGAATCGATGGCACCGAGACAAGCCTGACGGTCAGCACAAGCAACCAGAGATTGTCCGCGCAGTATCATCACACGATGCAGAAACCTGTCAACTTGTCACGCGCCGAGAATTACTACGGCCAAGTCATACCCTTTCAGCCAGATCAAAGCGAGAGAATGAGTCTGACTTTCCGCCTTTGGCGCTGCAAGCTTGAATACGCATACAGCCTCACCGGCGCACGCTTCATCCGCGAAGCAAACACCAAATCGTTGCCGGCATATCATCTGCATGATCTGTCGCTTGAGTGTCAAGCGACTCTGCTTGGCACGCACGAGGTGTTCGCGCTTGCGGTTTACAATGTCGGGGATGTGCGCTACGAGATCCTCGAGCGTGTGCCGATGCCAGGCAGGTCTCTGACCACTTCACTAACAATTCAACTATGACTATGAGGGAACCTACAATGCAATTCAGATACATCATGTTGGTCTTTACAATCTTGTTTGCGCAAGCCGCGGCGTTAACGGGAGATTTGATCATCGTAAACGGGCTAGGGGAGACCGCCGACTTCGTGGAGTTAACCGACAGCACGATCAAACAGAATGTCGCAACACTTGGTCTGGCGCCGAACGATTTTCTGGTCGCAAGTAATACGGGTATTGCCATTAATTCGATATCAAATGATCTCTACTTCTTCGCGTTGCCGTCAATGTCTCCGCTTGGAACACTCTTTCTTGGCAACAGCAGGAATCCATACACAGGCACATTGATCGACAACAACAACGCTCTAATTACTAACCTGATGTCTTCAACCGTAACCAAAGTCAACATTGCGACGCGCAGCGTGATCGGCGAATATAGCGTCGGCAGATCGCCGGAGGGGGTCGTGATTCTCGGTCGCAATGCTTATGTGTGCATCACCAATTTCGACTTCGGCAACTACACTTACGGACAGGGATACGTGCAGTCATTCGATCTTGTCTCAAACGTTGTCGTGCGTACCATCCCAGTCGGCACCAACCCACAGGACATCGCGTTTGGCTATGACGGTTACCTTTATGTCATCTGTACCGGCAACTACGCCGCGCAGTCCGGCATTCTCTATAGGCTTGCGCCAGAGAGTGGCAGTGTTGTGGATAGTCTGCGGATTGGCGGTGCTCCTGGAAGTCTTGCCATCACACGTTCCGGCATAATGTTCTTGGCGGCTGGTGGATTCGTGGGACACGGGGAAGTCTATACGGTTGACCTGAGCGCCTTCGCCGTTTTGCGCGGGGCGGGCAATCCGATATATACTGGTCCCGGTGTCACGGCTGTCATCGCCGTCAGTGACAGTACAGTCGTTAGCTGCAACTTTAGCGATGACATGATCACCGAGATTGCCCCTTCCGGACGTATCCTTGCCATCTTTCGAACGGGAGATGGTCCGGTTGCGGCAGCCAAATACCCGGCGTGCTACGTAATCATGGGCGATGCTGATGGTTCCGGTGAGATTGATATCTCGGATGCCGTCTACTTGATAAGCTACATCTTTGCCGGTGGCCCGGCGTCCGTAACTGTGGAGGCCGGGAACATGAACTGCGATACGGGAGTTGACATTTCTGACGCTGTCACGATCATCTCATTCATTTTCTCCGGTGGGGCGGGATCTTGCGGTTGTGCTGACTAATCTCCTCGTGTTTTCTTAGCAGAGCAGCCACCAACCCGGGCTTGCGCTCAGGTGGTGGCTGCTGCCGCACGGCCATATTCTGCTGAGGCAATTGTGCGGTCGGAAGCGGCACGCGAATAGGCAACGAATTGCATATTATTACGAATATTGCCCTAGATTGAGAGACAGATCGATCATCGGCGATAATACGACTCCTGTTTGTGGAACTCACTATCCAATCTCCTTGTTCATTTCTACTTAGGGACAGGAAAAGTGCTGTGAACGTGGACTTTATGGCCTTCAGGCACAGTGTTTGCTTTTGAAACGGTCGGGCACTTTGTGTGCGACTACTTTTTCTGAGTTGTTAGAGATTGGGAGTGGTGCGCGCTGGACCAACCAGCCGCCTGATGTTAGAATCGGGTATCCCCCCTCCACCACTCCCTTATTTTTTGACAAATTGGATCAGCACCGATACTTCTTGCAACCGCTATCTGTTCCGGCTATTCTCTTGTCATGTGTCCTTTTGCCCCTCCCGAAACGTACCTCTTTCGCGGGCGCCTGGCGACCGTCGCCGAGCACCTCGGCTATAGTCCGGATGACAGATTGTTGATCATAAACGCGGATGACTTCGGTCTCAACACCAATGTCAACGGGGCAATCGCGGAGCTGTTCGGACTATTGCGAATCACTTCGGCGACGGTCATGGTGTCGGCGGCAGGTTATCAGGATGCGCTGAGGCTGTGCCGGCAGCAGGCGGGCTTTTCCTGTGGCGTCCACCTCAGTCTCACAAGCGACTACACGGACGATGGCTCGCGGCCTGTTTCGACGCCCGCCAGCATTCGCTCGCTGATAGGCCACGACAACCGCTTCCATCCCGATCGGGATGAGTTTTTCGAACATGCCTTGCCTGAAGAGGCATATTGCGAGGCGAAAGCGCAAATAGAGCAGGCGCTCGCCGACGGCATAGATGTGACACACATTGATAGCCATGAAGGCGCGCTGCAGTTGCGACCGGAATTCGCCGAAATCTATGTGCGACTTGCGGCGGAGTTCAGGCTGCCGGTCAGAGCCGGTTCTAGATTGTTGCTCAAGCAGATGGGCATCCTCGATGATTGGATCGGCAATATCAGAATACGGGGCATTCACGTACCAGATAACCTGATCTACATCCCAATCGACAGTTTTGGAAGCTATCAGGAGAAAGAGAAATACACTTCAGACGTTCTCACCCAATTGCCAACAGGTATCACCGAGATTTACTTTCATCCGACCTTGCCGAATGGCACAACTGATGACCAGCCAGAAGAGAGCTATCGGCTGGTACGACAATGGGACTATCGCCTCCTTGTGTCCGATCGTCTGCAAGGCATTTTGCAGGACAAGCGGATCATTCTCACTGACTTCCGGCAACTGCGCGAGCTAACGCGGCAGATTTGATTGCGCGTACGTGCACTTTCTCAAGCCGGTCATGAAGAGCCAACATTTGTCGATACAAAAAGGAAGGCGGGAATGGTCTTTCGACCGCTCCCGCCCGTTGGGTACAGGGTAGGCTAAGAAGGGTCCCCGAGGAGTAACCTGAATCGATAATTCCTCAGGCCCTTCTGGTAGGATTATCTAAGCGCTAAACATCTGGCGATGTCATAGTTTCTTCTTTCGCATATTTAACGATCCAAAGCCGTCAGAGTTCCACGATTTTCAACTGGCTTTGCCTTTTAGCCACTTTGTGGTGACAGACTTAGGCCTCTCAAGCGGCCAGCCCATAGCGCGGGCCACAACAGCCTGCGCACAGACCCCTAAAGCCCGCGAAACAGAGAACAATACAGTATAATAAGGGAATTCTGTCAAGCCAAAATGATAAAGAAGTGCGCCTGATCCCGCATCGACGTTCGGCCAAGGATCTTTGATCTTCTGGACCTGCTTCAACACCTCAGGCACGACGTCAAATACCCGCGCAACCAGCTGAAAAGTCTCGTCTTCAGGGATATTCTTCTTGCCCCAGGCAAGGAACGCAGTAAATCGAGGGTCAGTAATTCTAAGTACCGCATGGCCATAGCCCGGTACGACCTTACCTGAATTCAGAGTCTCCCAAGCGAAATCATGTAACTGTTTCTCGGTCGGGACACCACCGAATTTCTTCTTCGTTTCCAAAACCCAGCCCAGGCACTCCTGATTTGCCAATCCGTGCAGCGGGCCAGCCAAACCGTTCAAACCGGCTGATAGCGAGTAGTAAAGGTCGGAGAGGGCCGAATTGACGCAGAAAGTCGTGTGCGCGCTGACGTTTCCGGATTCATGATCGGAGTGGAGCACTAGATAGAGCTTCATGCATTCGGTAAACTTGCCGCCCGGGTCGCCGAGACCAAGCATCTTGACGTAGTTGCCAGACCAGTCGAGTGAAGGATCAAAGGGGATGCGCTGTCCTTTACCGAATCGCATTCGGTAGACACCGGCGGCAATTTCCGGCAGTTTGGCAACGATATCCAGAGCATCTTCAAGCGTCCAGACCCAATAGTCCGACTTTTTCATGCCAAGGTCATAGTTGAGGCGGAACTTTGACTCTTTTTCCATGACCAGGATCGCGGTATCGAACATCGCCATCGGATGAGAGTCTTTGGGCATTGCTTCCAATACCTTCCAAACATAGTCGGGCACTTTCGCACGCGATTTCAGGTCGTTGCTAAGGTCTTTGACCTGAGCGGCGGTCGGCAACTCGCCGGTTAATAGCAGCCAGAAAACTTCCTCCGGTGACTTTTCCGTCAGATCGCCGATTGGAATCCCGCGGATAATGAGTCCGCGATCGGGAGGAACTTCGGAAGTGTCACAGACCAGTCCATTGACGCCTCGCATGCCGCCATAGGCCTGCGAAATTGTGACCTCTGAGATTTTGACATCGCCATGCTCTTTGACCAGAGCCGCGATTTCATCCCTAAACTTCGGGAAATCAGCTACAAGTTTGTCTTTGAGTGCGCTCATCCAGATCATCCTCCTGATTTATGATTTGATTCTGTTTCTTTGCGCGTGTCTCGCTAAGTCTGCTCCTGTAAATCTGCGAGTTTTATCCGCAACGAACTGACGCGGATGTGAAACAATTCACGAGCTTTGGTCCGCAATCATAACATCAACGGTAGGCGCTGTCAAGTATTGTTTTTCCACTTAGCGGCCTTTTCTACAGGTACTGCCCCAGTTGACCCATGTTGGTAGCACTGCAATTTGCTGAGACACTGAAGCTCGAGAAAATGGCATTGTCATTTCTGTCGGGTCATATAGGTTGGCTACGGGCAGGTTGGAGAAAGGCCCAAGGTTGACGATGATTTTCCGAACTATGGCAAAACTGTTAATTGGATTCCTCATCTTTATCGGACTGCCTCTTCTGGGTTGGGGAGTCTTTTTAATATAGGTGAGTTCTTTGCCAGTCCGGCGCGGCTGGGATATGTCGTTCTGACCATTCTGATGCAGACGGTTGTGGTACTGCTGCTGCCTGAAGCTGGAAAGGGAAGTGGATCTGGAAAATCACCGGTTAGGCGACAACGATTGGCATTGGTCATACTTCAAGTGCTGAGTCTGGTGTTGGTTCTCGGCGCTCCGTTTTGCGACCGTCGCAGCATCGCCGTGCTGGAGAATTCCGACGCTAGTCGGTATGTCGGTCTGCTATTGTATCTAAGTGGAATGATCTTGATTCACTGGGCCGAGATGGTCCTGGGCAGGCAGTTTAGTGTAGATGTCACGATACAGGAAGGGCACCGACTGATTACCAATGGTCCCTACCGGTCTCTGCGCCATCCACGGTATCTGGGAATCCTGATTTTCAGTGTCGGGATTGCTCTAGTGTTTCGCTCGGGCATTGCACTCCTGCTTGACGTCGTCCTTGCTCTCGTACTAGTTTGGCGCATCCATGACGAAGAAACGCTAATGCATCAGCAGTTCGGAGGCGAGCGGGAGGCCTATTGCAAACGATCTTGGCGACTGATTCCATTCGTTTACTAAGAAGCGTTGGCCGCATTCTCGTACTACCTCAGAATTCGAATTCGATTCCCGCTACAGGCAACAGAGTCCACTGATAGATGGTATCCGGCTTTCTGTCGACTTCATTCCAGTAATAATTCGAGACATTCTTGCGGTTGTAAGCATTCCAAATCGCAAGGTAGGTAACCAAGTTCGTATGCGAGAAAGTGTAGCGTCGGTCGACGCGGAGATTCAAGGAATGATAGGCAGGGTATCGCAGTTCGTTGACGCGGTTCTTGTCGAGAACTGAGCGATTGATTGCAGCGGAAGCGTCAATATCCAAAGGCGTATAGGGAGGGCCGCCCGCATAAACCCAGCGCAGACTGAATTCCCATTTGTTGTTTGGCTTGTAGCCACCCTCTACACCGAAGATGAAGCGGTTATCATAGTCGCGGTTTCTCCAGATACCATCCAGACCCTCATAGCGCGACTTGGAATATGATCCGCAGGCAATGCCGTAGACACCCCTGACCAACTTCTTCTGCAACGTCAGTTCGATTCCGTAGGACTCCGCCCGTCCCCTGTCAACAAGGCCATTTATGACGGTAAAGGAGCGCCCCGCCGCAAAAAGATCGACAATGAATAGCTGCGGTTGTGCGGGATCGAGCGGATAGTGGTCATTTTTCTTATAGTAGCCCTCGACGGTAAGGCGCGTGTTCTCGCTGAGCAGTCGAGTCAAGCCCAATACGAAGTGATAGGCGACCGGGTCCTTGAGCTTCTGGCTGTCTTCGCTCTGGGTCAGAACCGCCAGTGGCAGGTTCTGATAATAGACGCCTGTGGATGCGTTCAATGATGTCTGGGGATTCAGTTTCAGTGAGAATGCCAGTCGTGGCGACAGATGCGAATGCTTGTTGTACTCAAAACGGTCATATCGCAAACCCATCGTGGTCGAGAACCTCGGCAGAGGAGTCAGGGTTAGGTCGGCGAACGCTGCCTCTTTCGACGATTCGATGCGGTCGTCAGTGCGCCCGGCAGGGATCGTGTCTCCGAGAGAATTCGTGTATTCACCATAATAGAAATTCCGGTGGCTGACAACATGCTTGCCTTCAACTCCGAACTCCGTGTACGCGGCGTCATTCAATCGATAGTGGTTGACGTTGCGGAATTGATAGGACTGCTGCTTATTGTTGCCGTCGCTGAGCAGCAAATCCGACTTTGTCTCACGGAACTTGCTATCCATTCTGTCCCCCAAGATGGAGACCGAGGTTTCGGAATAACCCTGCTTGTTCCAGAGAAACTGCCAGTTCGCGCCCATTGCGTATTCGTACCCTTTGTAGCTTCCATAGGCCTCGTTGCCTTGATCCTTCGCTTGGCTCTTAGAGAAGTCTATGAAGTCCACACCTGCAACCCCGAGGACTTCGACCTTATGCCTTGGCGAGAGATTGTATACGACCTTACCCTGATAATCGCTGTACCGTGGGGCAACGCCGGTGCCGATGGCGTCTACCAACAGGTCGAGATAACTGCGACGGATTGACAGCATCCACGACCCTTTCTTCCTGGCAATTGGTCCCTCAGCGACAGCCCCGAGTCCGGCGAGACCCATCTCTAACTGAGCGTCAAACTGATCGCGGTCTCCTTCCCGAAAGGTGATGTCCGTCACCGACGAGAGTCGATCGCCATAGATAGCCGAAAAACCGCCAGCCGAGAAACTAACGTCCTGAATGAAATCATTATTTAGTAGTCCGATGGGTCCACCTGAGGAGCCTTGTAGAGGATAGTGATTGATGTTGGGAATCTCAATGTTGTCGAGATAGAACGAATTCTCGGCAGGTGATCCGCCTCTTACCGCAAGACAGTTCGACTGGTCATTCGTTTTCGCCACGCTGGGGAGAATGCTTACAATTCTGCTCACATCCCCTCCGGCGCCGGCTGAGCGACGCACTTCTTCACCGTTAAACGCCGTGGAGCCGGTCGGCTCTGCCGGAGTCTCAGGAAAATAGTCAGCCTGGACAACCACGCCCTGCGTTTCCAAAGGTCGTGGAGACAACTCGACCTGCAAATAAGTCGCTCTGCCTGAACGCACGATCACATCGGTCTTGACCAGTGTTTCATAACCGATGCTTGAGAACTTAACCTTGCAACTTCCGACTGGAACGTCTTTCAATGAAAAGTGACCGTCCGCATCTGCGCCCGTGCCTTGTTGACTTCCCAGAATGAGCAGACTGGCCCCCGAAAGAGGCGAACGCGTTTGAGCATCGACTATCTGTCCTTTGAGACCACCGGTCTTCCGTGAAGTAGAATCGGTTTGGGCAGCCACACCGCAGGACAACAGGATTGACAACACAACTGCGGCTGTAATAAGTTTAGCGACTCTTCTCATTGATTGCCTCTTAATCATTCAAGCCTTTTCAGAATCTTCAAGACATCGCGTCTCGAACTACTCCCTATCATCGTTTCCTGGTTTCGTATCGCGATTCCGCGAGAGCAACCGGAAACTCGGAGAGTATTACTACTCTATCGGCTTTTGGTTCCGCTCTCTGTACACTTTCTCGGTACTTGGTTACCTAATGGTGTGAGAGGAACGGATGAGGAAATCGCTTAGATATCATTACGGTCCAGATCCGCAGTTCACCAACAGAAGCGGATCGCAGCTTCGCAGATGAGGAGTACCTTCAACCATGTCACTGTTGCCAGTGTCCTGCTACTCGCTCAGCTCAAACGACTGTCCGTAGCGCGGCATAACACCGTCGATGCCGGTCTTTTCCTTGAGCGCTTTCTGGAACGCCATACGGGCCTCGGGTTCACCGTGCACCAGGAAGGTCATCTTTGGCTTGGGATTCAACCCCGCCACATACTCGACCAAGTCGGTTTCATCAGCGTGAGCAGAGAAGGTGTCCAACTCCAGGACTTCGGCATTAAGTTTGTAAATATCGCCTAAAACCTTGATCTCCTTAGCGCCGTCAACCATGCGCCGACCGAGAGTGCCTTCCGCCTGATAGCCCACAATCAGGATCGTGTTTCTGGGGTCGGAACAATTATTGGCGAGGTGGTGCAAGATACGTCCTGCTTCGCACATCCCCGATGCGGAAAGGATTATCAGCGGACCAGGTTGGCTGTTCAATCGCTTGGACGCTTCCACCGACCGGACGTAAGTGCATTCGGCACTACCGAAGGGATCTTCATCCTGTTCCAGCAGTTGATTGGTCTCAAAATCGAAGCACTCAGGATGTAGACGGAAGATATCAGTGACATTGACTGCCAGCGGCGAATCGACATAGACCGGCAGGTTGGGAATGCGCTTGTCTTTCTTCAACTCGCGAATGACATAGACCAATTCCTGTGTGCGCTCCAGACTGAAGGCCGGCACGATAATCTTGCCACCGCGCTTGATAGTGCGGTTGATGACATCCTCGAGCAGGGAAGCTGCCTTCGTGATGTCTGTATGGAATCTGCCGCCATAGGTTGACTCGATGATAAGATAGTCGGCTGAACCGACGGATTCCGGATCGCGCAAGATTGGTAGATTCTTGCGACCCAAATCGACGGCATAAACTACTTCGACGTTCTTGCCATCAACAGCAACACTGAGTTTGGTCAACGCCGCGCCGAGGATGTGGCCGGCATCAAAGAACTCAACTTTCACCGAAGGATGTATGCGAAACTTCTGATGGTAATTGACTGAGGCAAAGTGCCAAATTGTCTTCTCCGCAGCCATGATGTCATACAGAGGCCCGAAGGCGTCTTTACCGTGCTTGTGCAAGAACTCTGAGTCCTTCATTTGGATGTAGGCCGCGTCCTTGAGCATAACACTAGCCAGATCGCGAGTGGCATGCGTGCAGAAGATCTTCTCCTCGTATCCCTGTTCATGCAGGTTGGGAAGGTTGCCGCAGTGATCAATATGCGCGTGCGACAGGAGAACTGTTTCCAATGTGGCGGGATCAAAAGGGAAATTCTTGTTCAGCTCGTACGCTTTCTTGCGACTACCTTGAAACATGCCACAATCGAGAAGGATTTTCGACTGTTCGACTTCAAGCAAGTGCATCGAGCCGGTCGTCGTTTCGGTGCCGCCATAGAACGTGATCTTCATATTACTCTCCTGCAGATACCATGTGAAGGCCCGGCCTGCCGTGGGCGCTATGATGCAGAATACGTTTGTGCCTTTGGGAGCGCAAGCAAAATTCTTCTTGACCACTAAAGGGTGTGCTCATTTCATAATAAGATGAACTGTATGTTCTGTCGAATCGTACGGGGCGAGGCGCCGGCGAAAGTGTATTATCAGGACGATGACGTGATCGTCTTCTTTGACCGCGCCCCACTGACGCCCATACACTTGTTGGTCTGCCCGAAGACCCACTACGCAGATTTTATGGATGCGCCGTTTGAAGTGCACCAGATGCTGGTTGCGACTGTCAAGCGTGTGATCACTGAGCTTGGTGAGACGGCCAAAGACTTCCGGATCATGATCAACAACGGCCCCCGCTCAGGGCAGACCGTGTTTCATCTGCATTATCATATCATGACCGGAAAGTAACACCAATCCAGGCCCCTACCCGCACAAAACCGCACCGCCGTTTACGTTGAGAATTTCTCCCGTGATGAAGGTCGACAGATCCGATGCGAGGAACAGCACTGCCCCAGCGATTTCTTCCGGAGTGCCAACACGACCCAGAGGAATCAGATTAAGAATTTTGTCGGCGTCAGGAGCGGCCAACGACTCAAAGGTCATGTCTGTTGCCACCCATCCCGGCGCAACGCAGTTGACTCTGATGTTATGCGGAGCTAACTCAGGAGCCAAGGATTTGGTCAAACTGATGATGGCGCCTTTGGTTGCAGCATAGTGCGAATGGAAGGCCTCACCGCGTTGACCAGCGGTAGATGAGATGCTGATGATGTTTCCGCTTCTCTGTTTCTTCATATGCGGAACGGCGGCGGAGATCGCACGGAAGACACCCTTCAGATTTATGTCAATCATTTCCTGCAGTTGCTGCTCTGACATCGTATCTATCGCCGCCTCTTTCCAGATGCCGCCATTGTTCACGAGAATGTCAAGCCGCCCAAACTGCCGCACTACTGCGTCGATCATCTCTTCGGTCTGCCTTCGATCTGCGAGATCGGCCGGGACAATCATGGCCTTGACTCCGTATTGACGAGCACTTTGCTCGACCTCGCGCGCAGCTTCCTCACGGGTGAAGAAGCTGATAGCAACATCGCAACCGGCATGCGCGAGCATGATGGCTATCGCTCTGCCGATACCGCGCGAAGCGCCGGTGATAAGAGCAGTTTTGCCTCTGAGATTGATCATTGCCCGAATTCCTGAAAGTTACTTGGTTTCGCCGCTGACAATCGTCGTTGCTTTGCCGCAACTGTTGCAGACGATCTTGCTTCCCCTGAATGCGGGGGAGAGCTGGAGGTTCTTGCCACAGGCACACTCGAATGATTCCCAGCCAACGCCTTTGCGAACGTAAGTTGCTTCCGTTGATGCCGCCGCGATTGGATCAGTAGGTAGTTTGCCCGATGCGACCTGAATACCGGCTGCAATTGTCGCCAATTCCGCAGTTGGTACCTGCAATTCACGCTGGCAACGAGGGCAGGGAAGCGAAGACTGCTTGAAATCGGGTGGAATCTTGATTTTGAGGCCACACGCGCACGTGAGAAAAAGAAACCCGTTCATCGCTCTGACCAGGTCGCCAACACCACGCTTAAGACTCTTTTCGCTCGGTTTAGTAGCAGATTCCGAAGAAGCAATTCGGACCGGTACCGCTGCTGTGTCTTTCAGCCCGGAAGCCGGAATGAGCGTTGCGCTTCCTGTTACAGTGCTAAACGATTGCTGATAGTCCAAGTATCCCGCACCCTGTGCCATGCCGCGAAGAATCTTGATGCGCTCGGAAATCGGTGGGTGTGTACTCGTCCAGTCAGAAAGCTTTTCGCCTTCGCGCTTGAGAGGATTGACGATGTACAGCGGCGCCGTCACTTTGTTGGCGCGCGGCAGTTGCTCATCCGAATCGGCTATCTTTGCCAACGCAGACGCCAGTCCTTCGGGATAGCGCGTCAATCGAACCGCCGAAGCATCGGCGAGATATTCACGTCGTCGTGAGATCGCGAAGTAGAGGAGTTGTGCCAAGATCGGTGCCAGGATCGCGAAAATGATGGCCACGATCGCGATGATGGCGGCTCCCTGTCCGCCACCACGATCGCTGCTCGAACGGTAGCGACGTGACGATCCACCGGAATACCAAAGTCCGCGCAGAAACACCTCTGAGATCAGCACGATGCTGCCGAGCATAATCCCGGCAAAGGTCATAAAAAGAACATCACGATTGACGATATGTGACGTCTCATGTGCGACAACTCCCTGCAGTTCATCGCGGTTCAACCTCGCCAGGAGTCCTGCGGTAACGGCAATAGCGCACGTTTCCGGTTTACGACCGGTCGCAAAGGCGTTAGGCGCGGCAGAATCAATAATGTAGACTTTGGGCATTGCCGGCAGACTGGCGGCGATCTTCATCTCCTCGACAACATTGAAGAGTTGAGGGTGAATATCCGGTGTGATTTCCTGCGCGCCGCTTATGCCGAGGACAATGCTGTCACCGGCAAAGAAGCTGATTAATGAAAGTACCAGCCAGATGATCAGTGCGAGCGAGACGCTGACCATTCCACCATTGGGACCAATATAGGAGGCGCCGAGCAGATAACCGAGCAGTACAAGACAGCAGCCCATCAGAAAAAACAAGACGAGCGACTTGCGCCTATTCTGTTGAATCAGTTCCCACATATAGTCTCAGCCATCGAGGAGTTGTCCGCAGAAGCGCATGACGAAGTTTCTACCATCACTTCTGTGAGAAATCGACTTTCGGCGCTTCGCGGTCGCCTTTGTCCTCGAGTTCGAAAAAGTCGCTCTGCTGGAAGTTGAACATGCCGGCGATGATGCTCGATGGAAACATCTGAATCTTGTTGTTATAGAACAGCACCTGATCGTTGTATGCCTGGCGACTGAAAGCAATCTTGTTCTCGGTCGAAGTCAGTTCCTCCTGCAGCGCCAAGAAATTTTGATTGGCTTTCAGGTCAGGGTAGTTCTCGACTACGAGCATAAAGCGGCTGATAGCGCCCGAGAGTTCGCCTTCGGCCTTGGCTTTGTCGCCTACCGAGTCAGCCCCCATCGCTTTGCTGCGGGCGTTGGTCACACTTTCAAGGGTGCCGCGCTCGTGCTGCATGTAGCCTTTGGCGGTTTCCACCAAATTGGGGATCAAATCATGACGGCGTTTGAGTTGCACATCAATCTGCGCCCAGGCATTCTTGACCTGATTGCGCAGACCGACCAGGGAATTGTACATCCCCACCAGCCAGATGACGATCAGGACGATAATACCCAGCAAGACAAGTAAGACAGCCATTAAGTTTACCTTTCTAAAGTGAGTTTACGTTCCAAACATGCTTTTCAGAAGTCCGTGGACCGCGCTGTGGTTGTCAGTATCGAAGATCGTGAGCACCGTCTCGAGTTCGCCCCGATCAAACCAGAGACCGTGATTTTTCCGACAATGATCAATCTGCACTTTGTCTTTCGAACCTATTATGACGATTTCCATTTTCTTAAGACAAATCGGGCACTTGCGTTTGCCCGGCTGCCGATTTTGCCTTTCACCCAGTTGCGCCAACAGTCTGTCTGTCTCCGGCTTGCTGTCTACCAGCAACTCGATCTCACCGGCATCCAACCAGACTCCGCCACAGGCAAGGCAGTAGTCGATTTCCACTTCCTGTAGTTCCAAGACTACCATCGGTTTCTTGCAGGTGACACAGTTCATACTAATCTCCGTATACGATGGTTTGACCGCAACGATAGCAACATTTTGGATAGCTGTCAACATTCATTGCCGCATGGCGAAAACAGCTTGGAATCGACGGCCAATCCGCATTATTCACATCGCTATTTTCAAACTGACAAGAAAGCCTCCACGTTGTAGTCCGAGTTAATGACAAACAAACCGGTTTGGAGGCTTTGAAAATAACAGAATGTAAACAGGGAGTGTTTCCGTTTTTTGGCAAGCGGAACTTGAGTGTTGATTTCCAGGGGGGTGAGAGCCCGTCGGATGCGGGGTTCTTGTTGGTTCGTCAATTGGACGAGAAGCGCAGAGACCAGAAAGAGCAGTAGTCTCGATACCTTGCGAATCTGATTTTAGAGCGACCGGCGAGTCGCCCTTTTTTTGTTGTGTCAGTTCTTTTGTTCAGCTACATCTGGTTTTCCTTAATAAAAGGGAGCGTAGCGCTACGCGTAGCGATGTCACCAGAGCGAAGGTGCGAGCAGGCAACCCACAGCAAGCTGTGGGGTACCAACCTTCCACAACACAATCTGATAGACCCGAAGCCACTTCGCCATGCCGTGCCCAAAGTTGGGATGAATCGGGAAGCCCATTGGATGGTTCGCGGTGAACACACCCACACGGTTTTCTTAGCGCTAAGTTGGCGGCTATCCGACACATTGCGGCGCGGCTACAACCGCACTTCCGCAAGATCGGTGTCAACGCCCTTCTACTAATTGGTTTGGGGAATGCTTTTGCAGTGAGGTGCTACAAAAGAGTGCGTACGAGTCAAGTGGGATGGTGGAGCGCAGGAGGTGGGGAACGGGGGAAAGGCTATTGACAGGGACTCATGGTTTGATGTATTCTGTAGACCAAATTACATAAATAGAAGGGAGCATTTATGTATCACAGACTCATTGGCTTGCTGCTGTGGCTGACACTGATTGTAATGGATGTCAGTGCCGCAGCGGAGACGCATCCGTTTTCAATCCATGACGCGTTGTCGATGGATCAGATTTCCGATCCGGTCATTTCTCCGAAAGGCACGCAGATCGTCTTTGTCCTAAGCAAAACGGACCTTGATTCCAACAAGTTTCGAGCCGATTTGTGGCTGGTTGATGTCGATGGGAAAAACCTGCGTCAATTGACAACAGATCCTGCCGACGATGTTAACCCGCGCTGGTCGCCTGACGGCAAATCGGTCTGGTTTCTTTCGGCCCGCTCCGGCACCACGCAAGTCTGGCGCATTGCCACGACAGGCGGCGAAGCAGATCAGATCACCAATCTGCCCCTGGACGTTGCCAACCTTCTGGTCTCGCGGGATGGCAAATACCTTGCGTTTGCTCTTGATGTTTTTCCGGATTCCTCAACACCTG
>Ga0209777_10004312_pt1 | contig 16868 bp, 9 predicted proteins | sample FrelakmetHBP12HB_FD_187147 | JGI IMG/M metagenome (GOLD analysis project Ga0209777, IMG submission 187147) | Freshwater lake sediment microbial communities from the University of Notre Dame, USA, for methane emissions studies -HBP12 HB (SPAdes)... | ecosystem: Environmental > Aquatic >...
TTTTTCAATAGAACCATTGTTTCTCATTTAAGGAAAGGATAATAATCGTTATCGTATTACACTCATATTTCAATCATCAAATCCTGCCAATAGCCGAAAACGCCTGTAAATATTTCTAAATGTCAAAATCAAGAACTTGCATTTTGGTTATTAACTGATAAAACATGATGTGGTGGGGACAAGCTAGAACTAGTAATGCAGAGATCCAGAGAGGACCCCAATCAAATTAGTTTACGGTAGGCTCATTATGCGCCCCATCATTTTACAATTATATTGTCCTTAGTATTGATCGTTCTCTTTCCTGTTCAATGTTAGGTTCTCAATACTTGGGGAAATCGATGTTCTAGCGTAAAATACAACCAATGAATTACAAAATTAGTTCTAATGATCTTACTTTTATCTATTATTTCATCAACATCAAGATTAAAGCATAAAGGTCTGGATACCCGTGTCTGTAAATCTTGGGTAGCGATTTGATCAGACTGAGGAAGATCATCTAATTATTGACAAACGTGCCATCGCTCATACGGCGACTAACCGTCGCAAAACGCAACATGTTTTCATCGTGAGTGGTCACGATAACTGTTACGCCTTCTTGAACGACAATTTGTCGCAACAATGTGAAAATGGCAACGCCCGTGGTGGTATCCAGTTCACCTGTGGGTTCATCGGCTAATATCAAGCGAGGACGATGGACAATAGCGCGGGCAATTGCCACCCGCTGTCTCTCCCCACCAGACAGTTCGTAAGGTCTGTGATTAATGCGCCGTTCTAACCCCACTAAAGATAAACATTCCATGGTTCGTTTCCGTTGATCGGTGCGTTTCCAATTAGCGATTCTTAGCGGTAATTCCACGTTTTCATAGGCCGACATTAGTGGGAGCAAAGCGAAGGACTGAAATATAAAACCGATCTCACGCCGACGTAATTCCACTAGCCGCTCTTCGGGCATTAAAGAAATTTCTTGGCCACGGAACTGCACTGTCCCTTTATCGGGACGGTCTAACCCTGCCAATAAATTGAGTAATGTAGTCTTTCCAGAGCCAGAACGCCCGGTGATGATTAATAGGTCGCCCGTAGTTACATCCAGATCAACATCATGCACCGCCCGGACCACTTGCCTCCCCAAGCGGAAGTCCTTCTCAATCCCACGTGCACTGATAAGGGATTCTTTCATCGGGTTTCCTTGTCTTCTGTTATTTCGGGCTGTATGGTCACTATATTACCGCTGAGTTTTACTCGAATTCTATCGTGGAGATTCAGTTTTTCCATATATTCTTTGGGTAGTTGCATCCGTCCAGCCGCATCAATCAAAACAAACTGATCGAATGTTTCACGTGGTTGCTTATCTGGTCTTTCGAATAGGTGCCCGATTCTTACTGCTTCCAGACTAGATCTGCCGTCTTGGATGGTGATAACGCGGTCAACTTTCGACATGACGTTGACATCGTGAGTCACTATGACAATAGTAATGCCGTAAGTCTGATTCAGCTTGCGAAAGAGCTCCAGAATGCCAGAGGCGGTTTGGGTATCGAGTTCGCCCGTAGGTTCATCTGCTAAAAGTAATGGAGGGTTGTGTGCCATACCGATGGCGATGGCGATACGTTGTTGTTCACCCCCGGATAGTTTTTCAGGTTTAAAAGACATGCGGTCTGTTAGTTCCACTGCCTCAAGCAATTCCAGTACCCGTTGGTGACGCTTTTTCGGGGACCATGCCAGCAATATTAATGGCAATTCTATATTTTGATAAGCCGATAGGTAAGGAATTAAATTCCTGCCGCCTTGTTGCCAAACAAAACCGACGTCCTGGCGCCGGTAGGCTATTAAATCACCTGGTGACATATTCAAAAGATCTCTACCCCCAACCTTTACTTGACCGGCCGAAGGTGTCTCCAATCCACCTAAAATATTAAGTAAGGTAGACTTACCGCTACCGCTGGCTCCAACAATCGCCATCAGTTCGCCATGCCGGACCTTTAAGTCCAGACCGCGCAATGCCACCACTTCAAGATCTGCGAGCTTATAGATTTTAAATAAATCCTCGCAAAATATATAGTAATTTTCAGTTGCCTGTTTAACTTGCGTTCGCATTATTACTGATCTCCCATCCTTAAGGTGCGATAGATCGTTACCCTGGTGAAATAAACGATCACCAATGATATGGTGATGGCGAAGGAGACAGCTAGAACCCCATACGTCGTGAGAATAGTCGTCCAATCTGTCACAAAAATAAACGGAGGCAGTACTCGTTGCCCGTGTTCGGTTAATTGTAGGAATGGCATCATCACTCCGCTCAAGACAACACCGACATAAGTTCCCAGACCCATGCCCATCAGGATAATGAAAAGCTGCTCAAAACCAATAAGGGCAATGATCTGCCGGAGTGAAAAACCCAGTGTACGTAAAATGGCAAATTCCAGCTGGCGACTTCTAGCTGAAAGGTATGCGTATACAATAAATCCAAGAGCGCTAACCAGTGCGACCCCGAAAAACGCTAACATTAGAACTCCCCCCCAGCCGGCGGCAATGAGCGGATCTGACTTTTGGTCAGCTAAAATCTTAACTGTGTCATATATGGTGTGCGCACCATAACCTGGGGACATTAAGGTCGCCATTGCTGTCGACCTAATTGTTTGATCCTTGGTCAGAGTAAGCCAAATCTCATTCGGGTAAAGGTAAATTTGGGAACCGAGTACTCTACTTCGTAATGACATCAATCGATCGAGGTTTACCAACACGAAACCCTGTTTCTCTGGATCGAGTGTCGGGAAATAATTTACAACATCAACCACTTCGATGAGTAAGTATTGGCCTGGCATACGGATTGTAATCAGTGACGATTGTCCTAGCTGAATGCCCGTACTCTCCAAGAACTGGCGGCTGACAATCGCTTTCAGAGGCCGCTGATCCATATTGGGGAAAATGCCGCGATAGATATAAGTTCCACCACTGAACCAAACATACCGCGCCGAAGCTTGCCCTTCATGTTTTATCTGGACGTCAGATTTGAGTGTGTCCAGCGACTGGCGTTTCAACACGGCCGATTGATCATTTACTAGGGGTGTCCACCCTGAGACATCGTCAAAATTGTCCACGACGATTGGATCGGAACTACCTGCAATTTTTACCTGAAGTTCATCCATATTAAAACCCAATGATTCTCCAACGCGGCTACCGGATGTGCTTACCCAAAGGCAACGAAGTGTAATTGGCGAGGTAAGGGGGTTGTTACTAAATATGGGTTTGATTGAAGTTTCTATGTATTGCCAGTCTCCCAAGGATGGCGTTCCAACCTGAAAATCGTAATACTGATTCTTCCCATCCTCGACACGTGCCCATATCGTTATTTTGGCTGTCTGCTGAAAAACCGGACGCACCCACACACCGAGTTTCTCAGACCCTTCAGGTAACACTAGGCCTTCTGACTGGGGTTTATCGTCAGCAAGTGTAGTCATAAGGCTACCAAGTGTTTTTGGCGCAAAATCAGAACGGAACCAGGCAACTTGTGCTATAGAATTTGGATCAACTGCGAGGATCGTTGCATCATTCTGCGTGAAAGATGTGCCAACTGTCGCAGAACCGCGATACGCCACACTAATTTGTTCAACACCAGGGATGGCAGCATATTTGTCATGAATCGCTCCTTCTCCAGATGTGTAAGTATTTAGATTTTCCAGGCGTACATCAGCGCCGGCTGCATACATTGTCCGCTCCTTATAACTCTGGTTCAGGGTACCCATGAAGCTGGCAGAAAAAGCACCCATGCTTGCAGCCAATAATAGTAATAAGATCAACCGCGTGTAATGTACCGGATTGCGCGCCATATAACGTAGACTAATGATGACCGAAGAATTGGCTACATACCTGCTCAATTTTTCTGCTGCCATTATTAGAAACGGGAAAATACGAAGAAAAATGATTGCAACGGCAATCATGAATAGTAGTGGGGTAATGAGCAACAATGGGTCAATACTAAGATTACCGAAAATGCTCTGCTGAGTTAAAGTGCCACGCTGATGCAATTCATAATACAGTCCCGCCCCGACAAAGAGTAAGACGATGTCTAAATAATACCGTTGCCAGAAAGCGGCACGCGGTGGACGGGCTAATTGCTGCCTTTGCTGAACAATTCCACGTCTGGTGGCCTGTATAGCTGGCAACATAAACGCGATCAGACAAAATACCGCGGACACCGCGGCTAAGATGAAAACTGAACTAGAAAAATGGACAGGTAGAAAACCTCCACCGCTCAAGGGGTGAAAAGGACTGGTCTTACCCAACAACTTAAAAATCAATGCACCGAGGAAAGGTCCCGCAATCCCGCCAATGGTGGTAATAATAACACCTTCCATGAACAGGATGCCAAAAACCTGCGTGGTGTTGGCACCGCGACTCCGTAAAAGTGCGATTTCCGTGGCTTCCTGTTCAATTACCATGTTTGCCACCGTTGCCACGTAATAAAGAATAATTCCCACAATTTGGAAAATCAGGAGGAATAATGGTATTTGGGTATATAGTTGCTTCTGCAAGTAATCGTTAATGGCCGCATTCAGGCTGGTGAAAGAAGTAGCCCGCGGTAGTTTGCTTATTATGTTGTTCTCCATAAGCCCCACGGCTGATGAAATTCTTTTAGCATTGACAGTGTTAATGCGATTTATATCCACATAGTAGTACCAGTTATAAGTAAGGTTTCCTCCGGGAAAAACAGTAACGACTTTGTTCCAAATAGTCTCCTCAGGAATGAATAATGGTATGCTCACACTACCGACCGGCGGCACGAAAATATCGGGAGAAAGGAACCAGAATTCATCCTTGGTATCTTTCGGTTCAATGGTGCCGGTTACTGTCACGATGAGTTGTGTTGGTCCATTACCCCACATATCACTATAAAGTGTAATCTGATCACCAATTTTGAGATTGTAAACTTTCGCCGTTTCCGTCCCGATAAGGGCTTCCACCGCTAAACCGTTGGTAATCTCTCCAGTTGATGATGTCGTATTTTGTTGCTGTGCCTGTGGTTGTGTCGAAGAACTCGAAGGGTTTGGATACCTACCTCCAACCAGACGAACGTGATCATAAAGATTCGTGTACATTTCAAAATAACCCGATGGTTTGTATTGACTAGTTGGATCAATCAGACTACTTGGTTGTGTCACGTCGAATGTAGCCGATTGAATTGAGCGTTCTTCTTTATAGACCGTGTTCCCAAGATAGCTCGACACCTGCTGCTTTATGAAAGACCAGGTATCTTGATAGTCGGCTTGGTTGGGGGAATTGTAGGGTAAATAAAGCTGAATATCTGAAAGTTCCTTGGGTTGTTGAATCAGCGCATGCCGAAGACCGAGATCACTAAGGACGTTAGAGAACAGCGGCGTGCTTGAAACTAGCATCACCGCCACCAGCACCCCAATGATTATGCTAGAAAGTAGCTTCCAGTTGGCAAGACTCCGCCGGATTACGAGCGTAAACGCTGAAAGAATACTGGACATTGGCATAATATAACATATTCATAATTCTTTTTCCAAGTCTACCTTTGTATGTTCAGACTGGTTGGAGGTGATTAAACGAGAGCTTAGTTCAAATAAGTTTACTCTAGGCTCAATGTACGCCCTTTTCTTTAGTGTATACCTCCTTATTTTTGGCTTACAGGAAGATAAATATTTTGGGATAACGCCAGTGACCGTCGAGATACTTAAGAGTATCTTTTTCCAGACAGCTTCCCATTCTGGCATTTTTAGTTGCTTTTTGCTATCCTTAAACCATCGAACCCAGGTGGATAATACATTGGGTTTACAGTGATCGGAACCAAGGGTTTTTTTATAAGGGGAAAAAGTTAGGTAGTAGGTTTAATGTGACAACATGACAAATTCCTTTGCCTATTTGAAAAGATACGCCGGTAACCCGATTATCGAGCCGGAACCCCGACACCGGTGGGAGTCTGATCAGACATTCAATCCGGGTACTATCCTGCTGGAAGGTAAGGTTCACATACTTTATCGCGCTATCGGAGAGGATGGAATATCCCGCTTGGGCTACGCTTCCTCCGATGATGGTTACAAAGTGAATGAGAGGCTAGGATATCCTGTTTATGAGCAAGCAGTTTCCCCCTATGTATTCAACTTTAACCCTTCTTCCTCAGGTGGTGGTTTCGGTGGCGCTGAGGATCCACGCATTGTCCGAGTAGCTGGTGATGATGTATTATATTTGACCTATACTGCTAGCGATGTCGGCATTCGTATGGCCATTACCTCAATCACAATCGAAGATTTCATAAATAAAAAATGGAATTGGGCACAACCGACTTTTATTTCGCCGTTAGGACAAATACACAAGAATTGGGTCATTTTCCCTGAAAAGATAAACGATAAATATGCCATTTTACATAATTTAAACCCTCAAATCATGATTAGCTATCACGAAAGCTTGGACCTGAAGCAAGGGGGCTATTTTAATAGCTATATCAGCGAACGCTCAACAAGTTACAATGATTCCTGGGATACCGTGATACGAGGTGCCGGAGCACCGCCTATCAAGACACCTGAAGGGTGGCTCCTCTTCTATCATGCCATGACTTTAAACGATTATGGAAAATATAAAGTAGGAGCCATGCTTTTGAACCTGAAGGATCCCAGTATTATTGTCTACCGTTCTTCAAGTTTTGTGCTGGAACCTTCTGAGGTATACGAAAATAGCGGCTTCAAACCCGGAGTAGTCTACCTTTCGGGAGCTATTGTAAAAGGTACCCGGCTACTGGTATATTACGGGGCATCAGATAGTTATGTTTGTGTGGCCAGTTGTGAACTGGACGAGATTTTAGAGGACTTGGTAGGGTGTAATCCAAAAAATACAGGATAGGTTCGCCCAAATACCCGTCGATACGATTTACGGGCGAGAAGGATTAATATGTTTGGGAAAAGATATGATGATAATCCGATTTTAAAGCCCAAAAGGAATCACCTGTGGGAGGCTCAAGCAGTTTTCAATGGTTGTCCCGTTAGAGGCAACGATGGTATCTCTCTTCTTTATCGAGCTTTATCTTTTCCTTATTATAGTGTACTTGCCGAGACTACGTTGCCGGTTTCAAGTGTAGGAATAGCTCATAGTCAAGATGGGCTGCATTTTAGCGGTCGAAGGCGGTTTATATTCCCTGAAAATTCTTGGGAACGTTTCGGCTGCGAAGATCCACGGGTAACGAAATTTAACGGCAAGTATTACATTTTTTACACTGCCCTCTCGGATTGGCCTCCCACTCGCGATGGCATCAAGGTAGGACTTGCAATAACTTCAGATTTAAAAAAAGTCAAAGAAAAGCATCTGGTTACCCCTTTTAATGCCAAGGCTATGGCATTATTCTCAAAAAGGATAAACGGTAAAATATACGCTATTTTAACCTTACATACTGACGAGCCACCAGCAAAAATATGTTTGGCATCCTTTGACCGGGAGGAGGATATCTGGTCGGAACAATACTGGTCATCATGGTATAGGAACTATGAGGAATATACATTACCATTGCAACGACATCCCGAAGATCATGTAGAGATTGGTACCCCTCCAATTAAAACCAAAGACGGCTGGCTCCTGATTTATGCTTATATTATTAACTATTTTTCTAAAACAAAAGAAAGAATTTTTGGGATGGAGGCCGTTATTCTTGATCTTGAAAATCCATTCAAAATACTTAGTAAATCAATAGCACCGATTATGATTCCTGAGGAATATTATGAAACGATTGGGTTGGTACCTAATGTAATTTTTCCTTCCGGAGCGCTTACCAAACGGAGCCAGCTTTATATTTATTACGGAGCGGCGGATACTACTTGCTGCGTTGCTTCGGTCAGGCTTCCCTCGCTATTAGGGCTGATGCTCAATAAAGAACCCGTTCTAAAATTGCGGCGCGCTGACGAAAACCCTATCATTCGACCGGTTAAAGAACATCCCTGGGAGAGCAAAGCCACTTTTAATCCCGGTGCAATATATCTGAAGGACAAAGTCCATATAGTATACCGTGCGATGTCTGAGGATAATACCTCAACCCTCGGCTATGCAACAAGTAGCGATGGCATCCATATCGATTATCGTGCTCTGGAACCGATTTATACTCCTCGGGAAGAATTTGAAAAAAAACTCGTACCAGGGGGCAACTCAGGTTGCGAAGACCCCAGGCTTACGGTAATAGGTGATAAAATCCACATGTTTTACACTGCCTATAACGGCAACCAGCCACCCAGAGTTGCCGCAACTTTTATTAATACCTTGGATTTTCTAAACCATAATTGGAATTGGAACAAGCCAGTTCTGATCACACCACCCCAATTCGATAATAAAGATGCCTTTGTATTTCCCGAGGCAGTAAATGGACAGAACATCTGTGTCCACAGGTTGGGAAACGATATTGATTATGATTTCTGCTCCAACCTGGATAGAAATTTAACAGGCAATTTTTGGCTCAATGAACACCGTTGGATAGAGCCTAGAAAAGGGTGGTGGGACAGCGTAAAGGTCGGTGCCGCAGCTCCACCGGTTAAGACAAACGTAGGCTGGATAATGTTGTATCACGGAGTTTCCGAGGATAAAGTCTATCGTGTCGGCGCAGTACTTCTTGATTTGAAAAACCCGCTCAACGTCCTTTCACGAACTGTATATCCCATATTCGAACCGGAGGCACCTTATGAAAAAGAAGGACAGGTACCGAATGTCGTTTTTCCGTGCGGTAACGTGGTCATCGATAATAAGCTTTATGTGTATTACGGTGGCGGCGATAGTGTGATTGGAGTCGCTTCGGCTAATATCGATGAGCTGCTGAACATATTGAGTTTATGCCGATTTTGATGATCCGAATCCCCATCTCCTTAGACCAGGATTGAATAGTCACCATTGCGGATGAAGTTTTTGTCAGTCCATCACAATGATAATCCGTTGCTATAACGGTGTATTTTCCAGCTTTGAATGCTAGATCATCCTTGCCAGCGTATTTACATTGATAACAAATCATCAAACTTGCCATAAATTCTGGGTCAGACTGAGTATTGTGGTCGCGTACGGTTTTGAGAGCAACTGCCTGTTTAAAATTGAATAATATATGCTCGATATCCAGTACGCTAATTTTTTATACCTTCTCGAGACCGGACCACTCTGCAACCCAGGTGGCGATTAATTGGGCATTGGTTACCATGGAGTCGATTAGTAGGTATTCATTTACTGCATGAGCTACACCTACCTGCCCAGTAAGGACGGCTGGCATATTAAAAAACTGGGAAAAACGGGCATCACTGCCAGCAGTCATGCCTCCAGGAGTGACTTTGTGACCGAGTACCCGTTCCGCAGAATTTAACGCCATTTGCACAAACGGATGTTCCGCGTCTTGTAGCCAGCCCTTTCCACCTTTCCCTTGCCATTTAATCTGTGGACGGTTTATTTTCAACCAATCATCCTCATCCGCCGCGCGGTTTATTGCATCCTCCACTTGCTTCCGCACATCTGCCACATCTTCCCCAGGTACAGTTAAGAAAACGGCGGTGATTTCTGCCCATCCCGGTACCGTGGAGGGAGTATCTCCACCGCGGTACGTGCCGATATTGTGTGTACAGGAAACCTTGCGTCGGCCAGTTTCCAGAACCGCCAGGTGTTTCTCTCTCATGCGTTTGTTTCCCAATTCATCCAGCGCTGCTACAATTATATTCATTTTTATAATGGCATTTACTCCAGTGTCCGCCCAGCCGGCATGTGCGGTGCGACCGATGACTTTGACCGTAAGCCTACCGGCACCACCCGTGTTAGCAATGAGGACGCCGGGAGGTCCGTCATTGCATATCATACCGTCCGAGAGATAGCCTCTCAGCATAGTAGTCAGGCTGCCTGCACCACTGGTCTCCTCTTCTACGGCGCTTTCCAACATAATTTTTCCCTTCGGTTTATAACCGGTTTCTAGCATACTTTTCAGAACGTAGTAATTGGCCGTAATTCCAACTTTGTTATCTATCGCCCCGCGACCGTAAAGCAGATTACCATTTATCTTCGGTGAGAAAGGTGGGTGAGTCCATTGGTCCAGAGGTTCAACAGGAACAGTATCAATGTGAGCGTTAAGATTAATGGATTTTTCCGATTTACTGCCTTCTAAAATACCGAGTACATTTGGCCTGCCTTTAAAATCTGTGGTCTCTAGGCGGCTGATATACGGGCATTTGGCAATCTCCTCCTTGTCCGGCTCAATTGTGATGACTTTCAAGCCTATGTTTGAATACAATTCCTGTACAAACTCCTGGGCTTTACCTTCGCTGCCGGTAACGGAGGGTATTTTTATCAATTCGCATAATGTATCCAGCATCTTTTCTTTATTGGCTGCAACTTGATTTCTGACTTGTTCCTGAGCTTTTAAACTGTCCATGGGTAATAGTCCTTCGATACAAAATCCATCGCCATTATAGGTTAAAGGCTCTGTACTGCACAAATTACTATTCGTTGTAGTTGTTTCCAAATACAATGAATGCGGAAATACAGAATCTATTGATTATTAAGATAGCGGCCGTATTCAGCGAGTTTGGCCATTACCAGTGCCGCTCTTTCTGGCGTCGAGTACATCATCACACCATTTTTACGGAGTTTCTCAAACACAGGTGAAGAATGTGTCGCTTCAGTGGTGTGTGTGGAAATAATGACTGGTTTTTTCAGACGATCCATATAACGGAACATCTTGTCCAACCCTTCAAGTTCTTGATTTTCATATTGGGTCATCATCTTCTGTATAAAATCAATAAACGATGTTGGGTTATCACCCTGTCCAAGAGAAGATTTAAGATTATCTTGGGTAAAGCGGGGGAACATTGTACTCATACCTACGCCCCCAATAATAAGTAAGCCATCTAACTCAGTATCTTCCAGAAGCGGCCATATACAGTCATAAGTAACGTTGGCGAAGCCACTTGCCACAGTGTCCACGGGATTTGAATGCGGCCATCGGTCCGGTAGTACCTTGTTTAATTTATCGATTGTTAACTTGCTGAGAGGGGCTACTTTGAGACCGAGTCGCTCACAGGCATCCGACGTGACGCAACCAAAACCACCCCCGCTGGTAAGAATCGCCACCCGGTTTCCCCTCGGCAATGGTTGCCGTAACAAAGCAGAGGCTACATCGAATAGCTCTTCTACCGAATCCACACGTAGTACGCCTGACTGACGGAAAGCGGCGTCATAAATAATATCAGACCCGGCAATGGCAGAAGTATGAGATCGTGCTGCCTTGGCGCCTGCCTCGGTTCTGCCAACTTTGACCACAACGATTGGCTTTTTTCTGGTGGTTTCCTGCGCCAGTTGAAAAAATTCTTTACCTTTGCGTAAACCCTCGATATAGCCGATGATAACTTTCGTATCAGTGTCCCTAGCCATGTAGCGAAGGAAATCCTCGAAATGGAGGTCAGCTTCGTTACCAACACTAACGAACTTACTGAAACCAGCACCCATTTCGATGCCGCAGATCAAAATGTGCATTGCAAACCCACCACTTTGGGAAATAACACCGATACTGCCTGGTTCGATCGGGAAACTCATACGTAGGGTTGAGAACCCATTAATGCCGTTGAAATGCCCCATGCAATTAGGCCCAACCATCCGCATGCCGATCTGTCTTGCTGTGTCTACGATCTCTCGTTCGGTACGGACCCCCTCTTCACCAGTTTCGCCCAAACCAGCCGTGATAATAAGGGCGGTCTTCACACCCCTCTCTACACAATCTTGGATAACTTGCAGGATGTTTGCGTATGGGATAACGATGGCGACAAAGTCGACCGGTTCAGGCAGGTCACGAACAGATGGATAAGTTTTAACCCCCTGCACTATTGGTTGGTGTGCATTTACCGCATATAACCGCTTTATTGACGGAGAATTTAGCACCCGTGCAAAGATACCTGCTCCCCACTTGGTCAGGTCATTAGAAGCTCCTACTACCGCCACACTTTCAGGATTAAAAATAACCTCGATCGGGTCCATTGTTACACCTCTGCTAGTACGGACATTTAATATATAATTATAACATCTCGATCGTGGTGAATTCTTAGCTGTCTACTGAGGTTGGGTGCATTAGAGCTATTTGCCAGGTCAATGTTACTGAACAAGTGAATTACACTCTCCATAATACATCCAAACCCGCACAAAGAATAAGCTGGCAGGTATGATAATACTTACCAGCTTTTTTGAATAACGTATAACTTGGGTTAGTTGGATTTGAGCCCCCTTGTGTTATACTTATGTTTGTCATGTTTTTAACTTAGAGTTTTTTAATGTATTTCGTGGGGCGTTAACATGGTCATCGAGGTTGAAAATCTGGTAAAAACTTATGGACAGATTAAAGCTGTCGATGGTATCTCTTTTAGAGTAAATCAAGGTGACGTTTTCGGAATGCTGGGACCTAACGGCGCTGGCAAAACTACCACGGTGGAAATCCTGGAAGGCTTACGGATTGCTGATTCTGGTAAGACTTCTGTATTGGGTATGGATATAACTAAATCCGCCAACAAAATAAAGCAGAAAATCGGAATCCAGCTGCAAGCCCCGGCCTTGCTGCCATTATTGAATGTTGAAGAATTATTAGGAACATTTGCCAGTTTTTACAAGAATCATATTTCTGTAAGCCAAGCGCTCGATTTGGTAGGTTTGCAGGAAAGTAAAAAAATCGTTGTAAAAAACCTCTCGGGCGGTCAACAACAACGTTTGTCAGTCGCAATGTCTTTGATTAACAACCCTGAAATTGCTTTTTTAGACGAACCTACTACTGGGCTTGACCCACAGGCAAGACGGGCATTATGGTTAGTCATCGAGGGCATGCGTGATAAGGGTAAAACTGTGTTCTTGACTACTCATTATATGGAAGAAGCAGAAAGATTATGTAACCGTCTGGTTATTATTGACCACGGTAAAATCATTGCGCAGGGCAGTCCCGCCGAATTAATCAGGAATAATTTTGCGGAAAAAGCAATTGAATTTGAAACGAAAATACCAATCGCGGAATCAATATTGAAATCTTTTAAGGGCGTTACCCGTGTTGCCAGTGAAGACGGAAGCACGCTCCTTTATTCAAATGATGTCACCTCTACGATCTCAACGTTACTGGAGTTCACTGATAAGAATAAAGAGACCGGACAATTAACTAACTTGCATATCAGGGAAGCTACTCTTGAAGATGTTTTTCTTAAATTGACCGGTAGGAATATAAGAGAATGAAAGCGTTTAGAGCTCTACTAATAGCTTCTTTTAAACAATTCTTCCGTGACAAAACGGCATTGTTCTTCACCTTCGCCTTTCCCATTATTTTCATGTTTATCTTTGGGTTGGTTTATAGTGGCGAAGGGAATATTAGTTATGATATTGGGCTAGTCAACCAGGATATATCTCCAGCCGGCCTTGCCACTGCCCAAGGCATAAAAGGTATACCCATTTTTAAAGTGACAGAAGGGGTGCTGGAGCCCACCTTAGCCGAAATGCGCGATGGTAAATATAAAGCAGTAGTAGTCATTCCCTCCGACTTAGCCGGGAATATTCCCAAAGGTGAAGTCAGTTACGTGAAAGTTTATTACGATCCTTCTGATATGGCTTCACAAACCATCCTCCCGATATTGCAACAGGTGGTTCAAGAAATTAACCAGCAACTTTCCCAAAGCCCTCTTCTATTAGCTTTAACCGAACAATCAATCAGCGCCCATAAGTTCGGCGGCATGGATTTCTTAATTCCGGGGATTCTGGCAATGTCCATTCTGTTTTTAGGTTTGTTCGGTGCCTTACCTATGGTAGAATGGCGCGAAAAACAGGTTTTAAAACGGCTCGGAGCAACTCCTTTGAACCGCTCCACCGTGGTCTTTAGCCAGGTAGTGTACAGGGTAATTCTCGCTTTATTCCAAACAGTAGTTATTATCTTGTTAGCGCATTTTGTTTTTAAAGTGAATATGGTCGGCAGTTGGTTCCTTCTATTTACCATGGTAGTAGTTGGAACACTGACATTTGTAAGTATTGGATATCTAGCGGTATCACGTGCTAAAACCACCGAGAGTGCGATGCCGGTAGTGCAATTAATACAATTCCCTATGTTATTCCTTTCGGGGGTTTTCTTTCCGGTGGAGATTATGCCGTCTTTTATGAAGCCTATTGTTGCTGTGATGCCGCTGTCTTATCTTGGCGACGGGCTGAGGCAAATCATGGTGGCTGCTACTCCACAAAATTCTATCGTATTGGACTTAGTGGTACTTGGTGTTTGGTTTACGGCCACCGCTTTGCTAACTATCCGAATTTTCAAATGGGAATAATTGAATGTAAATATCTACTAATGTTAATCCTAAGAGTTTTTTGGATAGTGGCTATTGAAATAGAATGATGTATGTATAAACCAGAGTAATAAAGGCGGAGAATGAGCGCGGGCACTATCATAATAAGTAAACTGTAGGCTCATTATCCACCCTTGTTTTATATCGGATGTCCCTAAGCGGAATAATTATTCATTTTTACCAGCAACCAAAACTATATTAAATATATATACGCCAACCTTAGCAGACATCCTATATTTGTCGAATAATGAGTGGGCGAGAATCAATACTTCGGTGCTCACTCACTCTTCATAAAGGAAAAGCCTGGTAAGATTTTGCTGCTGAGCTTTTCTATTATGCTATGTGTTATTTTCGCGAATAATTTCGACTTTTTTTTTATCTCTTTAAAGTCATTAAGAGGATACGATTGGAGAAATAATTACAATTTATGTTATATTTTTGTAACATTCTCATACTGACCTCTGGTCGATTAATAGGTATAATTAGCTGTTATCATTTTTACCTAGCCTTTGAGTATTTTGGTAATGGAAGTGCCTAGGTGTATTCGAGCAAACTCAGAGCGAAACTATTATTTTTAATCGGCGCTGGAGCCATAAGTCTCATATTACTGACTATCAGTGCGTACCAGTTTTTTAAGTTTACCGAATCTAACAGTTTTTGCGGCGAGTTATGCCATAAAGTGATGTATCCCGAATACATCGCCTATCAGAGTTCGCCGCATGCCCGCGTTGATTGCGTTACCTGTCACGTTGGGAAAGGGGTAGGGTTTCTGGTCAAGTCCAAGATAAATGGGATACCGCAAATCTATTATACTATCACCAATACTTATCCCCGCCCGATTACGTCACCAGTTGCTAATCTGCGTCCGGCACGGGATACCTGCGAACAATGTCACAATCCGCTGACATTCACTGGTGACCTAGTGCGTTTTTATCCCGGCTTCGCTACAGATGAACAGAACACCAAAACGACCGAAGTAAAAGCTCTGAGAGTTGGTGGTGGCAGTGATGTCCCACAAAATATTCACTGGCACATCGGAACCAAGGTTTGGTATCTACCTCTGGATGAAACACGGCAGGAAATTGGTTGGGTGAGAGTAGAAAACCCCGATGGAAGTCTCACAGAGTGGACCGATCCCAATCATGCCGGGGAAGTGACTGCCGAAATGATAAACAAAGAAAAAAGGTTAATGGATTGTATCGATTGCCACAATCGGGCGACCCATATATATTACTCCCCGGAACAGCTGATCGATAAGGCATTGGATGAAGATGCAATTGACGCTACTTTACCGTATGTCAAATTGAATGCGATGAATGCCCTGAATCCGATAAACACCAACCTGGATGAAGCTTATGCCAAAATAGAGAAAATTAGGGATTTCTATAAAACTGCTTATCCGGGAATCGCTGCCAGTAAGGCGTCTGCCATCGACTCCATGATCGAGAAGTTAAAACACATAGCTCAATTGACCACTTTCCCGGATATGAAAGTGGATTATACTACTCATCCCAATAATATCGGGCACCAGTTCTCCCCGGGCTGTTTCCGCTGCCATGGTAAACTGGAAAAAACCTCCAGCTCTGGCACGGCGACATATATCTCGGCTAATTGTGATTCGTGCCACTATACTTTCAGTGCTACACCCCAGCAAACTCCGACGGCGACGATACCACATACTTTGATTGGTTTTGAAGATTGCCTGAGTTGTCATGGGACCAACGCCTCGTGGGCTTTCCCCAAAGACCATGCCGGGCGCACAAACATAATCTGTACCACCTGTCATCAGTCGATGCCTGTGAATGCGTTGAGTATTCCGCACAAATTAGAAGGATTTAGCGATTGTTTGAGCTGTCACGGACCCACGGCTATACGCCCCATGCCGTTAGACCATGCTGGTAGACCAAATAATATCTGTAGCGGTTGTCATGCAGTGGTAAGAGCAAATGCTATTCCTATTCCACATAACGTCCAGAGTACCGCTAATTGCTTATCATGCCATGGAGCTAATGCGAAATGGCCATTCCCTGTTAACCATGCCGGGAGAACAAACAAGATGTGTCTCGGTTGCCATGAAGTCGTTCCCTTAACAGCTATTTCCATCCCGCACAAAATCGATATTGCGCCCGATTGCTTGAACTGTCACGCCTCCACCGCCAAATGGCCTGTACCCAGTGACCATAACAAACGAGATAAATCTACCTGTATTCTTTGCCATACCGTAACTACATCGGCAGCCGCGGTGATACCACATAACGTCATCGGAAGAGAGGATTGTTTATCTTGTCATGGGCCTAATGGTTCGAAACCAGTTAACGCGTCGCATGTCAATCGCACTAATGATATGTGTGTAATCTGTCATGATCAGGGACACGTAACAACAGTCGTAATCCCCCACAACATTTCAGGTATCACGGATTGTCTCCCTTGTCACGGATTATCTGCTTCCTGGCCATTTAGTGCTCTACATGTAGGCCGTCCTTCAAACGGATGTATACTTTGTCACGATATTAGTCTGGTATCTTCTCCCGATGTTCCTCACTCAACCGATGGGATAAC
>Ga0209777_10004313_pt1 | contig 16867 bp, 20 predicted proteins | sample FrelakmetHBP12HB_FD_187147 | JGI IMG/M metagenome (GOLD analysis project Ga0209777, IMG submission 187147) | Freshwater lake sediment microbial communities from the University of Notre Dame, USA, for methane emissions studies -HBP12 HB (SPAdes)... | ecosystem: Environmental > Aquatic >...
GTATGCCAAGCAGTAGTGATCATTTTCTCTATATCAGAAATCTGTTGTTGGTCGAGAAGATTGGTCTTGATCAGAATCTTTATCACTCAACACAAAGCCCGTTTGTCTTCCAAAAAATCCAGCAAATCAGCGATAGGAGTTTTTTTAGCAGCCATAGTATACTATAACCAAGTAAATACGATACAGTAGTATGCAAGTGCAGGATAAATGCAATATCAAATAGATTATTTCTTGAGCATTTTCGCTTTCCAGTCCTCCACGATCTTGTGGAGATAGACGATATTATGCAATGAAAGAAGGATGCCTCAGAGCATCTCTTTTTCGTTTAAGAGATGATGGAGATACGCTTTGGTGAAATTCTTGCAGGTGTAGCATCAGCAATCCGTAGTCAACGGAGTGAAATTCTTGCCGTATTTCGCGTTGGACAATTTTATATTTCATTCAGAGGAAAATGCTTCGCCATGCCTGCCTAATCTCGTAGGCAACACACAGTCGAACATATCGAATCATTGATCCATCGCATGGACAAGATCTTCAGGAGTTCAGACTCACATCAGATATCTCGGTACATTGGTAGGCAATTTCGGTCAGGTGAATTCCACGATTTCGCGGATAAGCTCTTTGGATTCACCGACACTTACACCACCAACGGCAATTCAATCCCATGCATACGTACTAAGAACGTCTATGGATTCTTGTCTTAAGTCCAAATAGGTTCATCATTGTACGATAGGAAACAGCACTCCTCTAGCTTTCTTGTATTTCGGAGTGAAATGCTCGAACGCTCTCTTGGCTCGACGATGAGTGATTTGCATATGCTCATTAATCGTTTTCTTGTCAGCGCCTGCAGGTGAACAGACATCAAGCACCATCATGATATCGGATCATAAATTGCATTGGATATCGACGACATTTTCAGGAGTGAATATATGTTTGGAACCGTCATAGGGCGAGCTGAATTTCACGCCGTCTTCGGTCAATTTCATCCTCACTTCGTGCTGGTCTTCTGGTCATTCACGGGAATCGGTTTTTCCGAGTCATAGAGAGAATACCTGGAATCCCCCGCTGTCCGTCAGGATAAGTTTATCTCGGTTCTCAAAAGAATGCAGCCCTCCAGCCTCTTTTATCAGCTCATCGCCGGGGCGCAAGTAGAGATGGAAGGTGTTCGCCAAGATCAATTTGATCTCGGGCAAATCTCAGATATATTTTGTGTCTTTGAGCATATCGAGAATCATTCACTTGATGGTCGCCTTGGTTCCGACCGGCATAAAAACCGGGGTTGTCAAGGTGATTCCGTTGAGGGTGATCTGTCAAACTCTTGCATTTCACTTCTGTTTGAGTATCTTAAAATCAAGTTTAGACATCGGAATATTGGTAGAATAAAAACGTAAGAATGTATACGTTTATGAGACTGAAATTCAATTTATTAAGACGTCATTTCGAGCAACACATTAAAACGTCATTTCGACGAATGCAATGAGAAGAAATCCCAGTATAAAGACGCAGATTTCTCATTACATTCGAAATGACGCCGGAGACAATCGTTTAATTCGTTATTTAATCATGTTAAGTGAAATCAAAGCAGAACTCGCCAAGCATTGCAAACCCGAAGAAAAGAAATGACTCTTCTTCTCGCTTTTTGACGTTAACGGAAAACCGCTCGCATCCAACGGAACCATAGAGACTGATAAAAATATCAACCAGCTCACTGATCTCATCTACAACGGATTGCTTGCTAAGCACGAACATACCACGAAGACCGTAGTGATTGATATCATCGAATCATATTTCCAAGAGACCGACATCAATAAATTGCTTGGTCTCCCGACCAAAGATTACGGCGTCTTTCTCGTGAACAACGAGACGAAGAAGTCATGAGCGATATTGCCGGGGACAAAAGGCGTGAACGATGTCAAGACCGCCCTCACCCTCATCAAGCAGAAATACGGCATCAGCTGAAATGTCAGCATGTACAGCTTCAGGACAGAAAGAGTTACGATAGGACTGTAATTTTAGTTTCTACCTAAAGATATAATATGAAAAAATGTCCTTATTGTGCTGAATTAATTCAAGACGATGCGAAAAAATGTAGATTTTGTTGAGAATGGATAAAAAACAAAGAGAAAAAAATATCAAAAAAGCCTGTACAGATAGAATATACTGATGTTAAACAATCAGTTTTATCCTTTTATTCTAAACTCAAATCTAAAGGATGGTTTAAGCGATTATTGAAATGTCTTTATCTAGATAGAAATAGAATAACTTGATGGGAGTTTGTTTATTGAATAATGAAAAACACACTCTTTTTATTAGCATTATGAACAATTATACTTATTCCAATATCTCTTTTGTCCTGACAATGATATGAGCAAAATCCATTGTCAAATATAATTATATATATTTTATGGTTTATTGTTTGGTTGCCCATTAGAATAAAACTTTCTATCAATAGACGGCATGATTTATGAGCATCATGATGGTTTACATTAACGGAAACATTATTTTTCCCAACGATTCTATTATGGTTTATTCCATGAGAGAGACAAACAAACAGATATTGACCCAGTCCATCAAATATATTATCAAATAAATATTCAAATCCCACTAAATGAGAAGATAAAATTGTAGAATTGATAGTAGATAAAAAAGAACTATGAACAACAGTGGAATTTCAATGAAACCATATTCCTTATCCTAAGGATGCTAAAGTTTGATATAAATATACAATAAAATGAAAATGATATGAAGGATATAATGGATGAGAAAATTGAGATTTAATTTATGTTGTAACAGAAATCCAGCTTGAAAGATAATTTAATGTTTTTCAATCGTATGTGAAATTTTATCAAAAAATATATCATATTCCTCATTATCCTTATCGCCCTCTTCGGCGGGTTTTTGCTCTATCAAGGCATAACCACTTACCACGCTCACGACACCTTCGACGGTTATTGCAAGCGGAGAGGACTGGTAGTCACGAGTACAGGAAGCGAGTACGGGTATTGCAAGAATCTACACACCGGCAAAGAGTTCAAGATAGTCTTGTTCAAAGGCAGACGATACTTGGACGGAGATCTGCCTTGCGGGTTCTTGTGTTTTTAAGATTTATCAGTGCAAAAAAAGCTTGTGTTGACTTTTTATAGAAAATATGTACATATAAAAACACAAAACAAAAAAAACACATATGAAAAAATTATTTTTAGTATTTTGGATACTGCTGGGTATAAACTTGGCTTATTCGCAAGTTACATCAGAATTTGATAATGCCTCAACAATTTTGATGCAGCATCTTGACGGCAAAAACATCAAGAATTTCGGATTCGTTACCAACGGCATTGATACGTTGTTTATAAAAGATCTGAATTCCGTATCTCTGCTTGAAACAAAAGATAAAAAAATAGGGATCTGGCCGTTTGACGCTAAGTTTGCATTTACAGGGACAAAAGGGACAGTGGACGGTCCGCTTATCAGTCTAAGTAAGACGAAAAGTGGAAATTACACGATTGATACAGTAAAATTCTATTACTTGCTATTTGACAATACTCCATTTGAGACGAAGGTGAAATACACAAAGATCGATAAGAGCATGGACAGTTTCAAAGAGATATATTTCTCTTTTGAAGATGGTTCTTCCTTCAAATTCTTGCCAAACGGAAACGGAGAATATCTTTTCATTTCCACAGGCACGGGAGTTGCTTTCAAATTCGGAAAATTATTTTATTAAGAAATTTTATTATCTTCTGAATGGGTGATTATAATCACTCATTTTTTTATGAGAAATTTTTTATAATTATATTCTGATTTTTTCAATATTCGGTAAAGTTATCCACGCGCACATATTTCCATATCACATCTTATTAACCTCGAACGGTTTGACCGCTTGAGGATTTTTTAAATGAATGATGATACAATATTTCTTTCCTTTCACATAGTCTAAAATCTCCGGCAATATAGTTGTCGTTCAGATATCAGCATAGCTGTATTTTTTTAATATCGCTTGTCTTTTTTGTTCATCCAAATCAGCGAATTGCTCAACATCAAAAACAGTCGCTTGCACGGTAACGAGTGATCATGAGTCTTTGAAATACACGGTATCACCAGCTTTGATCTTATCCCAAGGAGCGCTTTTGTTCATGTATCGGCGAGTCTCGATGGTCTTTTGCCCAGTGAGTATTTTTTGCGTCAATCACCAGGACTTTTTCATGATAGCGAGATGATCCATGAAGTAGTTCAGAAGTAAAATAGTTCTTGTCTCGGGTCATTTCGAACATAGTGAGAAATCCATGCCTTAATACTGGGATTTCTCGGCTTCGCCTCGAAATGACGTCTACACTTTCTTGTATAAAAATATGCTCGGTTTTCATTTAATATTTTTAATTACTTCATACGGTTTGTGGATGGCGAATTTAAATGAGTTGGAAATGATGATTGCATGAGGATTCATATGTTTGAAAATCCGCGGTTCAATCTGAGCCATCTGGTTGGGAAGAAGATAGACGTAAATGTAGTCGTAACGCGTGATATCGGCCTGGAGGAAATTTTTCTTATAGAGTTTCAACTGAGGGTATCATAAGAGCCGATTACACAGCTTACCATAGTGATAAGGAAACCGTTGCAGCTCATAACCATCGCATTGGACACCGAATGTGTCAGTAAAGAATCTCATCGCTTTGCCGTCACCGCATCACAAGTCCACCAGCTTTTTTCAGCGAGTGAGTTTCAGCTGTGCTTTCATGAGGCGGATATGCCTATTGAATGAAGGCACATACATCGCGGTCTTGTCTTTTTTGAACATGAAAACGAGTAACCCGTAGACCACTCGGAACGAAAAAAAGACAACAGAAATAAGTAAGATTCACAGAATGATTTGTTTAACTATCATACATTAAGTTTTAAAATTCAAAATTTTAAATTACAAATTTCAAATTATTTATTATTTATCACAACTCCTTTCCCTTTGCTTGTTCGTGCTAACCATTCTGCTCTGAGCAATGCTCTATACTGCCGGCCATATTGGAAGACGCTGAAGATGGTTGTTGTTGTGATATATAAACCGACTCATGTCTGCATGGTATAGACGAACGAACCGATCATGAAGACGAGGAAAATATTCATGAATCACATCATCTTGCCCATATCAGGTGTCTTCTGTCATGAAACAGCTGGAGTTGCAGGTTTGGCAAGCGTAGTGAGTTTAGTCTGTAGGAATGTGAATACTGCAGCTATGATGGTGAGTGCGATATTTTTGGTAGCCAAAAGATTCATACCGAGGAAATGAGTATTGATCACTCCCGTTTTGAGTGCATCAGATTCGATGAATTTCGCTCCGAAACTATGAAAGAAACTATAGAGCCGTTCTTGCGGTATCGTAGCGGCGGCCATATGTCTGATGACGTAATACAATCCGATGAAGACCGGGATCTGGATGATCATCATGAGACATCACTTGAACGCTCACTTTCCATCAGTCTTGAAAAGCTTCATGGTTTCTGCGGACAATTTTTTTGGATCGTCTTTATATTTTTCTTGGATTTCAGCAAGCTTTGGCTGAAGCGCTCCCATACCTTTCTGCATATCATTGCCAGCCAAGGTAGTCTTGATCATAAGTGATCTGACAAGGACAGTCAAAAGTACGATAGCGATACCGAGATTACCACCGAAAATAGTAAGAAATATCACCAAGATATTAAAAGTTGGACGATACAAAATCTCTGTAAACAACATTCACAACATAACAAAATTTTATCATATAAAATTTATGGTTACAGGTTGCAGGTTATAAGTTACAGGTTCTATTCTTTGCTCCCTGCTCCCTTCATCCTGCTCCCAATCTTCGAGTTATATGGTCATGATTTCATCAGATTTATTTTTGACGAGTTCATCGACTTTGTCGTTCATGGTTTTGACTAATGCGTCGATATCTCTCTCATTTCTTTTGCTTTCGTCTTCACCGATTTCTTTGGCGTCGAATACAGCTTTATTATCTTTCATGGCTTCCTGTCTCGCCATCCTGATACGACCTTTGACGTCTTCACCCATAGCTTTCACTTGCTTGGTGATTTCCGTTCTTCTGTCTTGGGTCAATGCAGGGATTTTTACGATAACATAACTTCCTTCGTTTTGCGGAGTCAATCCTGCATTAGCATCATAAATAGCTTTTTCTACGTGTTTCAGTTCATTTTTATCTCGTGGCTCGATTTTTATTGTTTGTCCATCCATAATGGTCACGTGAGCGATCTGAGGAACTTTCATAGGTCCGTATGACGCTTCCACGGTGATGTTTTCTACCAAACCGGCTGAAGCTCTTCCTACTTGCAAAGCTTTGAGTTCTCCCAACAAAAATTGAATAGCTTTGTCCATTTGTTGACTATGTGTATTCAAATCCATAGGTGAAAAAACTAAGATTTAAAAAGTAAGAGAATAATAATAAATCAGTTCGGATTTGCAATATAAAAGAAAGCTTATTCCTCATTGTAATTACGAAGGATTTCCTTAGTATATACTTGTTATTTCAAATTACAGCGCAACGCATGAAAGCGTTCTCACTCTTACCGTAGTCCTCCGTGTGTATAGGACCATCAAGAGTGCACCGGACTAGTATCAAGCCTCTACAGGCATACATGGACACGTAAGGAATAACGAGAACACTTTTTTAATTTTTACAAAAAAACAATGACAACATTTCAAGATTTATGAATCTGAGAAAAGACACTAACAGCAATCACGAAAAAATGATTCGTCACGCCATCTCCGATCCAAGAAAAAGTTATTCCCCTCTTGTTAAAAGGAGAAAGGAACGTCATAGGACAAGCAGCGACCGGAACCGGAAAGACTGCAGCTTTTGGTATTCCTTTGATAGAGAAACTCACACCGACAAATAAAGTGCAAGCGCTTATCCTCGCTCCGACAAGAGAACTCGCGACACAGATAGCGGAAGAGATAGATTCGCTTCAAGGGAACAAAGGCCTCAAAGTGATGGCGATCTATGGAAAGCAATCCTACGAGATCCAACACAGAGCGCTCAAAAGATGAATAGATATATTAGTTTGAACGCCAGGAAGGATCATGGATCATTTGAATAGAAAGACTTTGGATCTGAAAAACCTTTCCTATTTCATCCTCGACGAAGCGGACGAGATGCTGGATATGGGATTCATCGACGATATCGAAACCATCTTCAAGGAGACCAAGCCAGAAAAAAAAGTATTATTATTTTCTGCGACTATGCCGAAAGAAGTCTTGCAGATAGCGAAAAAATATATAGGCGAATATGAATTGATAGCTGCACCAAATACAGAGATAACAGGAGAGCAGACGGACCAAACCTATTTCGAGGTTAATGAAAGAGATAAGTTTGAATTGCTCCGCAGGATCATGGATACGGAAAGTGATTTCTATGGAATCATCTTCTGCCACACCAAAGCTGATGTAGACGGTTTGGTTTCAAGACTCAATGATGAGTGATATAGTGCAGAAGGCCTTCATGGTGATTTAGCGCAAAAACAAAGAGAGCATTTTCTCCAGCGTTTCAAAGACAAAAAAGTGAAGATTCTCGTAGCTACCGATATCGCTGCCAGAGGAATAGATGTGAATGATGTGACGCACGTCATCAATTATGCGATACCTCAGAATGCAGAAAGATATACGCACAGGATAGGAAGGACATGAAGAGCTGGAAAAGAATGAACGGCGATCACGTTCATCACGCCAAAAGAATACAGCAAAATGTCGTACATCAAAAAAGTGAACAAAGTAGATATCAAAAAGGGTGTAATCCCTGATATCAAATGAGTCATCGAAAAAAAGAAAGATAAGCTGAATGAGAATATCCAGTGAGTCATCAAGAAAGAAAGTCATAAAGACTACGTAGAAATAGCTGACAAGTTGATAGAAAACACCAATCCTCGCGATGTCGTAGCGGCGTTATTGAAGATGCATTACGAAAGCGATTTCGATCAGACAAGATATAAGAATATCGTAGAACAGACGAGAGAGAATAGGTTCGCAAGCAAATGAACACCGTGAGGACAGACGAGATTATTCATAGCGTTAGGAAGAAGAGAAGGCTATACCGCTCGTTCATTATTGGAATTGATTACGAAAGAATCCGGAGTGCCGAGCAGAGATATGGATGATCTGAAGATGATGGACGACTTTTCGTTTATCAGCGTTTCACCCATGAATGCAGCAGTCATCACCAACGCGTTCGCCGACAAGACTATTCACGGCAAAAAAGCGATCATAAATAGAGCGAAAGAATCAACAAGCGATTCCAGAGGACCGAGAAGACCATTTGGAGATAGACCAGCATATCCTAGAAGAGACAGAACAGATTCACCTGCCTCTGGCAGGCCATCATATCCGAGGAAAGAGTTTGGAGATAAAAAAGATTTTGGTCCTAAGAAAACATACGGAGAAAGAAAAGATTTTTGAACTAAAAAAGAATTTGGAGACTCGTCCACGAATGTGGGGAAAAAGACATTTTGACCGAAGAGAGAGTTTGGAGCCAAAAGAGATTTCGGAGCTAAAAAAAATTTCTGAGCAAGAAAACCATATAAAAGACCTTAAATACATTGTCTAGGTTTTTTGATTGAAAAATTTTCAAGAATAACTACACTCCAAACACACAAGAAAGTTGTTAGTCTTTAGTTGTTAGTTGTTAGCCATGTCATTAGCGAACAAGTATCGTCCACAGACCTTTGATGCGATCATCGGACAGACTCATATCACAGAAATCCTCAAAGCACAGATGAGCACGCACAAGCAGATTCATCACAATTACCTATTGTTCGGACCGAGAGGAACAGGAAAGACGACCGCTGCGAGAATTTTGGCGAAAGCGATAAATTGTCTGGATCCAAAAGACGGAAACCCATGCAACAAATGCTTTAACTGTCAGACCATCAACGAAGGAAAAACATTGGATTATGTAGAAATCGATGCCGCTTCACATACCGGAGTGGATAACATCAGAGAAGAGATTTTGGATAAAGCGGCGTATCCGCCGGCAAACTTAAAGAAAAAGATATATGTCATAGATGAGGTCCACATGCTGAGCAAATGAGCATTCAACGCGCTCTTGAAAACCATAGAAGAACCGAGAGACAACGTTTGTTTCATACTCGCGACGACAGATATCCAGAAAGTCCCTGATACCATCATCTCGCGTTGCCAGGTCTTCAATTTCAAAAAGATAGACAAGAAAGAGATAGGGAAACGGCTCAAAATGATCTGTGAAAAAGAAGAGCTCACCGCTACGGATGAAGCTATAGAACTGATTGCTAAGATATCGGAATGATGCGCTCGTGACGCAGTGAAATACATGGACCAAGTGAGCGTTTTAGGTAATATCGACGAAGAACATATCACGAAATTCCTCGGTGTCGCATCAGAGACATTGATCAAAGATTTTTTGAAACTGATTCAAGATGGAGACGCGAAGACTATTTTCGAAAAAGTGGATGACATCCATAATCAATGAATAGACTTACATAATTTCGCCAAACAGACGTTGATGTATATCGATCAGATTTTTCTTGATGACATAAATTTCTCTACCAGAATATCTGAAACATTCACGGACATCATCGGAAACATCAGATATTATCCCTACCCTGCGATCATCTACAAAGTCGCGATTAATAAGCATTTGGAAAAAAATTTAGCTGCTCCACAGAAATAACGATGGAAGAGAACGGCAAGCTTAACGACCGCACCTTTGAGGATATTGTTGTCCAGCTCATAGAAAAAATCGATAAACCTTCCATAAAAAATTCACTTAAAGATAGTATCATCATAGAAAAAATCACCAGCGAAGTCGTGTATATCATCACCATCAGCAAGGTGGCGCAGCTCATTTTCAGCAACAAAGAAAACATGAGATATATCGAAGATAAGCTCAGCGAAGTCTTATGAAATCAGATAAACATCAACGTAACATTTGAAAACAAGGACAGCTATTTCGCAAGGAAACTAGGAAATGTTTAAACATTACTATCAATCCCATGGAAATACACAACAAACAGGAACAACTATCAGAAAAGGACATCATTCAAGTCTTACAGTTTATCGTTAAGAAAATAGCGAATAAGGATATTTTACGAAGACTTGATGGCGGAGTGAATCTAATGGTTCGATGAATACCAAGACAACCAAATGATATAGATATCAGGACCAATCAAGCATGATATGAAACATTTAAGCAGATATTCTCTTCGACGAAAAAAGAAGAATGATATGATGAAAAGAAGAAAAAGCACTATATCATTTTTGCTATGCAATGAAGTGAAGTAGAGATAGCGTATTATGACAAGGAAGCCAGGCATATGGATATGTTTGAATATATCATAGAAAAAAGTCGAAACAATATTAAGGTTCCAGTGTTACCACTAGAACAAATGAGGGAATTCTACCAGCGAATTTGATCGACAGAAAAGATAGAAATCATTGAAAACTTTCTCAATCAAAATCCAACATTTAAAATTTAATAGTAATAATATATGCAGCTACAGCTCAATCATCTCTACAAACACCGAGAAAGACTCCAGAAACAACACGGAGAGCAATCACTTTTTGCTATCCATGGAGCCGGCTGTATAGATAAGCCTAACATCTGTTTTGTCTTTATGAATCCTACCGGCAAAAACGTTTCTGCAATGAAATGATGGAAAGGAATCCGTGCTCCACGGCTAGGAACCAAGAACGTACGGAAAATATTTTTCGCAAGCAACATCATCAGCAAAGCAACCTTCGAAAAAATCCAGAGTATGAAAGTGGATGAATGGTCGGAAAAGTTTTCAGAAAAATTATATAAAGAGATAGCAGCTAAGAAGGTCTATATTACCAACCTCGCCAAATGCACGCAAATCGATGCAAGACCGCTGCCGGATAAAGTGTTCAAGGAATATCTTGCATATACATTAGAAGAATTAGCGATTGTTCAGCCTAAACATATCATCACTCTTGGCAATCAAGTCAGTTCTATCTTACTCGGCAGACCTATCAAAGTCTCCGAATATAAAAAAAATGAGCACGAACTGCTCACTATAAATAGCAAAGAATATAAGGTATATCCAACCTTCTATCCGGTTGGTCAGGGAACGAGGAATATGCCGCTCGCCATACAAAGGATACACACAATATATTCGTAATTGATTTTAACATTCCTATTCCTCTAAATAAATTTCTTTTCCAATACCCCAGAGCAACTCTTCCAATCTCTGATAACGATCATCATATTTATTCACATAAGCTTCTTTTGCTTTTTTGGGTAACAACGCCCAAAAGAGACGAGCAGGAAGTTTTATTTCATGGTTTCCAAGTTCCAGAATAAGAAGAGTATCCTCATCAATGCTAGGGTGTGTTATATCTTTTACCCTGATCACAATATCTTTTATCTGGTCAAATTCCTTAAAAAAAAGTTGAATATGTTGAGAACTGATTTTACTTGAAAGTTCCTTGATACAAATATATCAAAAAATTTCTGAATAAAAATTCAAATCATATTCGGAAACGGCATTATATGTATGTGTAATCTGCTTAGAAGTATCATAAGTAATTTTTGTAATGTCTTTATCCAATTTTTCTCTGATTCACATATGATCAACATCACGATTGATTTTTATGAATCTATTTTTCAATTCTCATTTTCATCACATATTCAGAAAATCTACCAAATAAATGAAAATTAGAATAATTATTTTATATAAAAAGTCAATACAACTATTTCAGGTAAGCTTTGACTATTCTGATGTTGAAATGGAAAGTCTTCACTTCTTCGAAGACGAATTTATCATCATATAATTGACATAGGACATCTACCTGCCGAGTCATCATTTCGAGAAACATTACTAAATTTTTCGGGTGTAATTCAACTATTTGATCCAACATAATTCTGTAATAATCTAAGCCATCATCACCTCCGACAAAGGCAGGTTTCGGTTCCCGGTTTTTGACATTGTCCGCGACATTCTGTTCAAACGTCTCTTCGGGTATATATGGCAGATTAGCGACAAGAACAACATTTCAATTAGATAATTCACTAGTTCAGCGAACCAGGAAATCAAGCAAATCAGAATGTAAGAACTGTACTTTTCAGGAATATGTTTTCACTAATGTATAATAATTCTTCTTAGCAATTTCCAAAGCATTCTCGTAAAAATCCGTGAATATCGCCTCGGAAAAATAATTAGGATTCTGTAGTAAGACAGAAATTCACAGAACTCAACATCAGGTCCCGATATCCAACAAAAGATTATCCTGTTCCTTTCATCCTGCTCCCTGTTCCTGAATATATTCCGTTACTGCAGTAATCATGTATTCCGTTTCGGGGCGGGGAATCAATGTAGCGTCGCTCACGATGAATTTGTTTCAGAAGAATTCGACATAGCCGAGAAGGTATTCCAACGGCTTCTTGTCGCGTGCATACATCGTGTAGGCATCAAGCATTTTTTTAGTGAGATCATCAGTCATCTCCTCGTCCATCTTGCTTCGTAGATCTTCCCTCGAACAGGAAGTATATGCGCAGAAAAGTTTCTGAAGAATCAGTTTTTCAGGATATTTCGGGTCAGCTAAAAGGGCTCCTATACTTACCATAATTTGCAATTCAAAGATAAATAGTTAAATATTAATCGTTAAAGTCATTTTATCACTCATCATTAGTCGTGAAATTAATTCGACCAATCATCACAAGCATCTTGCTCATATATGTACGAATCCGGATCATAAATACAATTTTTTCGCAAAAAAAAATCAAGATCTGAATAACCCTCAAAGTGTTCGGACTGGCCATTATCATCGTAGGATCGCTCTTCGCCTACACATATCTGCTCTGATATTTCGGGCAGCAGAACTTAGCTCTGACGAATGCAATCAACACAAAAACCTTATTGATGTTTGTCGGATATTGCACCATATTTGTCGTACTCGTAACAATTTTCTTCAGAAATCGATATAAAAGAATCGCACAAATACTTCTTATCTGATCAATATTTTTCGTAGCGCTCGCTTACTGAGGATTTCTTGCATGAATAAATACGTTGATTCTCTACTACTTAGTTTCGGCGTATGCAGAGGAATATATGAAGTATTCCGCAGGGAATAATATGTTCCTCGCGAATAAGGAACCGAACGAAAGCAATCTGATCTTTTTCTGTATCTTGGTCGGATTGTGATTCAGCGCAGTAGAGAATATCCTGTATATCGGCAATAATCTGTTGAATCACCAAAGCGTTAATATCATGAATCTTCTTATCGGTAGAGGATTAGTGAGCACATTGATTCACATAGTTTCGACATCGCTGATCGCATTCATCATGATCAAGACGAAAAAAACCAACAATATTATCATACCTGTTATCTTAGGTATAATCTGAGGTTTTTGACTTCATAGTATTTACAATATCAGTCTACAATACAGTCTCAGCTATATCACAATACCGATGGTCATCCTCGCATTTTTCTTGATGACCTATTTAATGTTTCAGTCAGATATTATTTACAAGCAACAGCAATAGTTTTTTTATATTCTCTCGGATAATGAAAATCATCGCATTCTCATGATCTTCCAAAACAGGCAAAAGCACTGCTATCTCGACGATAAAGGAGCTGTTTGAGCAGCAAGGGAAAAAGGTGAAAGTATTTGGCGAAACAGCGCAGATATATATAGACAATCATCCGGGACCAATCGAGAATAGATATGCTTTTGAGTATTTCATCATGGAAGAAGAGATCAAAAGGATTTATGAGATGCAAGAGATGAAGAAAACGCAGCAATATGATATCATGCTTGTGGATAGAACATTTCTCGATGCGTTCGTTTATATTTATCGGGCAATCGTTCATGGACATATCACAAATCCAGATCTTCTTTCGCACACAAAAGAAATCAAATTGAGCAAAGAGTTATATGACGTGGTGGTATTTTTTGATACGATGATCAAACCCGACAAAAATTTCGCAGACTATAATGAGGAAGATATAAACGCCATATTCAAGCATACCATGCAGAGTATCTACAGCAAAAAACTAGTGCATTACGCGAACAACAGTGAATTCAAAAAAGATATAGATAGGTTCTTAAGTAAATATATATAATAAAATATTTTTTCATTAACAGAAAAAACTGCCCGGCTAGAGCAGTTTTTCATTTCTCGACCGCCAATCTGTAGTTTTACAGATTGGATGCGAGAGTAATACCGATTCATCGGTATAATAGCATTAAAAAGAGACAAAGACATGGTCGGGTATAGGTATTAAGTTCATTATAGGTTAGAGTGGTGGTCTATCCTCACCTTCCGGTAAGGATGCCTTGTTACGACTTAACCCCAGTCATCGGTTCTCTCCTTAATCCGCATGGCGAATCTTTAAAGAGCCCCAACTCCCATGGTTTGACGGGCGGTGAGTGCAAGGAACAGGGACATATTCACGGTGACATGGCTGATTCACCATTACTAGCAATTCCAACTTCATGTAGTCGGGTTTCAGACTACAATCCGAACTGAGGGTAGCTTTGAAGATTTGCTCCACCTTGCGGTATTGCTTCTCATTGTAACTACCCATTGTATGATCTATGAAGCCCCAGACGTAAGAGGCATGAGGATCTGACGTCATCCTCTCCTTCCTCCCGCTTACGCGGGCAGTCTCGTTAGACATATTTAACTAACGATGAGGGTTGCGCTCGTTACTAGACTTAACTAGACACCTTGCGGCACGAGCTGACGACGACCATGCACCATCTGTGAAAAGCGCTGTATTGCTACAGCTATACGACTTTCATCGTAGACACAATCCATGTCAAGTCTGGGTAAGATTCTTGGCTTAGTATCCAATTAATCTAGATCATCCACTGCTTGTGTGTTCCCCCGCCTATCCCTTTGTGTTTCATTCTTGCGAATATACTACACAGGCGCCTCGCTTAACGTGTTAACTTACGGCACCTCCATAACTTTTATAATAACAGATGCTATCACAAAAGTTATGGAGACACCTAGCGAGGATAATTTACAGCTTGAACTACCGGGGTATCTAATCCCGTTTGCTCCTCAAGCTTTCGTCCATCACCGTCAGAATAATCATAGTTAGCTGCTTTCGCTTTCGGCGTTCTTTCCGATATCAACGCATTTCACCGCTCCACCGGAAATTCCACTAACCTCCAATATTCTCTAGATATACAGTATCTATTCCCTTTCCATGATTGAGTCATGGTATTTGAAAACAGACTTATATATCGGGCTACGGACACTTTACGCCCAGTAAATCCGGATAACGCTTGGGACCTACGTATTACCGCGGCTGCTGGCACGTAGTTAGCCGTCCCTTATTCTTGGTGTACCGTCATTCGTCTTCCACCAAAAAAGGAGTTTACACACCGTAATGCTTCATCCTCCACGCGGAATCGCTGCATCAGGCTTTCGCCCATTGTGCAAGATTCCTCACTGCTGCCTCCCGTAGGAGTATGGACCGTATCTCAGTTCCATCGCGGCCGGACATCATCTCAGACCGGCTACCCGTCAAAGGCTTGGTAAGCCATTACCTCACCAACTACCATGATAGGACGCACCCTCCTCCAAAAGCGATAAATCTTTCCTCACATCGGGATTTCACCATCGTGAGCATATTGAGAATTAGCTACATCTCTATAGTTGTTCTCAGCTTTTGGGCAGATTAAGTACGCGTTACTCGCTCGTTTGCCACTAATTTTATTCTGTATTGCTACAAAATAAAACTCGTTCGACTTGCATGTGTTAGGCGTTCCGCTAGCGTTCATCCTGAGCCAGGGTCAAACTCTTCAAAAAAAACCATGCTTTATCTCTTTTTAATGCTATTAATGATCACACGCGTAGCTGAATCGATCGATAAGCGAAATATTAGGATAGTTGAGATGGGATAATTGGGGTGAAGAGTTTAATCTCATCTATCACAACGAAATCGCGTATTGCAATTTGACCTATTCATCTACTGTAATGGTGGCGCTAATCTACTTTCCCAGAGCTGACAGCTCAAGTATCATCGACTGGCAAGGACTTAACTTCTGTGTTCGGAATGGGAACAGGTATTTCCCCAAGCCACATCAACACCACCGTTAGAGTAAATGAAAATACTACTATAATGAAGAGGTCATTTAGTACAATAGTATGATATATTACGTTCAAAAAAAAACAATAAATCTCGCTCGATCTATTAGTATGTCTCTGCTAAATCCGTTACCGGACGTACACATAACACCTATCAACCCAGTAGTCTACTGGGGATCTTACCTCCGAAGAGAGAGCAATCTAATCTTAAAACAAGTTTCCCACTTAGATGCTTTCAGTGGTTACCTTTTCCCAGCGTGGCTATCCAGCTGTGCCACTGATGTGACAACTGGTTAACTAGAGGCTAGTCCATCCCGGTCCTCTCGTACTAGGGACAGCGTTTCTCAAATTGCTTACGGTTACAGTAGATAGGGACCGAACTGTCTCACGACGTTCTGAACCCAACTCGCGTCCCGCTTTAATAGGCGAACAGCCTAACCCTTGGGACCTTCTACAGCCCCAGGATGCGACGAGTCGACATCGAGGTGCCAAACGGAGCCGTCGCTATGAACGCTTAGGCTCCATTAGCCTGTTATCCCCGGAGTAACTTTTATCCGTTGAGCGGATCCCCTTCCACATGGAAGATCCGGATCACTTTAACCTACTTTCGTATCTGTTCGACCTGTTAGTCTCACAGTTAAGCTTGCTTTTGCTAATATACGTCCACCACGGTTTCCATCCGTAGCAAGCAAACCTTTGTACGCCTCCGTTACCTTTTAGGAGGCACCCGCCCCAGGTAAACTGTCCGACTGACACTGTTCCCCGCTTTAGCGGGGTTAGAGATGCTATATACA
>Ga0209777_10004314_pt1 | contig 16867 bp, 14 predicted proteins | sample FrelakmetHBP12HB_FD_187147 | JGI IMG/M metagenome (GOLD analysis project Ga0209777, IMG submission 187147) | Freshwater lake sediment microbial communities from the University of Notre Dame, USA, for methane emissions studies -HBP12 HB (SPAdes)... | ecosystem: Environmental > Aquatic >...
CCTCGAGATTTGGACCCGAGCCGCCAATTGGAGGCACGTTTGAACGCGCTGGCAGGCAACGAAGCAGGTCCGATCCCCGGCCTGGGCGAGCAGCGAGCTCAGTCGGTATGGCGCCGACTAGTTGGGTGGGACCTTTCAGGAGTCCTCCTCCCGATCGTCGTGATGTGGGTTGCGCTCACCCTAATCTCTCCGGGGTTCCTGACCTCGTACAACATGACGTCCATCCTGGCGGTGATCGCGATTACCGCCCTCGTGGGACTCAGTCAGGTCGTAGTCCTAGCTATCGGCCAGTTCAACCTGGCGATCGCTTCTATGGGTGCCGTCGTCGGAATGACCGTTGGGTGGGCGCTCGATCAGGCGCGTATTCCAGTGGCGGCGGCCATCGTCATCGGACTGCTCGTCGGAGGCGGGCTCGGTTTCGTCCAAGGCTGGCTGATAGCCCGCGCAAAGCTGAACCCTTTCATCGTCACGCTCGCGCTTGCCAGCGTGTACGGCGGCCTGATACTGCTTCTCACGCACGGCGCCGCGTACTCGAAGTTCCCGTCCGAATTCATTGGCTTCGGCCAAGGTCAGGTCGGTCTGGTCCCGAACATCGCGCTGGTCATGTTCGGCGTCGCGATTGGGCTCATCGTCCTTGTGCAACGCACGGGTTTCGGACGAAGGCTGCTTGCCACTGGCGAGAATCCGCGCACCGCCGCGTTCTCCGGCATACAGACTGATCGGGTCGTCCTGCTGGCGCACACTCTCAGCGGCGGCTTGGCAGCAGTTGCGGCGATCCTCAATCTGGCGCGACTTGCCGAGGCCACGACCGCGATGGGAGCGAACTGGCTCCTGCCTTCGTTTGCGGCCCCTGTGCTTGGGGGCTCTCTCCTTAGTGGCGGCAAGATCTCCGTGGTGGGCACCATCCTTGGAGCCCTGGCCCTCAGCCTGATCCAGAACCTGCTCATCCTGGGCGGCGTAAACCAGTACTGGTATCAGGTCGGCCTGGGACTCCTGATCATTGCCGCAGTTGGCCTGGAGCGCCTTCGCGCCGCGGCTTCGAGGCGTTGAGTTCCACCGTCCCCTACTGAGGTGCGCTCCGACTCGGCTTGACGCCAGGCTGCCCGCGGCCATCGCCTTCTGGCCGGTACCTGAGGTCCATTCAATCGACCTAGCCACCGGGGACTGCACATTCTCGGGCTCCAGAGGCGTCCTGGCCGGGTCCCCGCCCTTGGGGAGCACACCGACGAGGTTCTCGGGGAGTTGGGGATCGAGACTCCTGGCTGAGCCGAATCCGCTCTCCCCGTGAGCCAACCCCTGCCGGAAACGCGCGCGGACGTATCGCTGGAACGACCCACCAGCGGCTCCACCGGTTAGCTCGCCAGCGGTCGGCGAGGTCGAGTCAGCTCACACTGATTGCCTGCTCCGACGGCCCAGAGGGCGCGGTCGGGATTATCGCGGCCATGACGGCGCGACTCATAGCGTCGTAGATCTTGGTGTTCTCGACTTCGGCAACGATCCGGCCGAGCCTGAAGACAAGGATCCGATCCGCGAGCCGGATCATCTCCGGCATATCGGACGAGATGAGGATGATCGAGATGCCTTGCTCTGCGAGATCCCAGATGAGTCGATGGATCTCGTACTTGGTCTTGATGTCGATCCCGACGGTTGGCTCGTCGATGATGAGGATTTCCGGTTCCGCGGCGAGCCACTTTGCGAAGTTGACCTTCTGCCGGTTACCGCCGCTGAGGTTTCCGACAGTCTGGCCGAGGCTGGGGGCCTTGATCTCCAGTTCGTCGCGATGCTTTTGAGCTAGTTCGCGTTCCTTCGCCACGTCGAGCAAGCCCACCCGGTTCGACAGGCGCGGCCACACCGTGGCGGCGAGGTTCCGTTGTATCGAGTGGGCCAGGAACAGCCCCTCCTCCTGCCGGTTCTCGGTGACGTACCCGATCTTCCATCGGTCAAGCGCGTCGGCTAGGGACCTGACGTGAGCAGTCTGTGCGTGGACGCGGATCGCTCCCCCGCGGATCGAATCGATGCCGATGATCGACCGGGCGAGCTCGGTGCGGCCGGCCCCAACAAGCCCGTACCATCCGAGGATCTCGCCACGGTGCAGGACGAAGGACGAGCCCTCGACCGTTGCGCTGCTCGGCCTGTCGACGACCTCGAGGACGGGCTCGCGGTGCTGAGGGGTCCTCGCGGGCAGAGCCTCCGACCTCTCTGCTCGACCGATCATGAGCTCGACCACACGCGAACGATCGACCGAGGCAATCGGAAGAGCAGGGCCGGCATTCCGGCCGTCACGGAGCACCGTGACGGAGTCGCAGACGTCGAAGACCTCCTCAAGCTTGTGGCTGACGAAGAGAATCGCCGTGCCCTGGTCCCTGAGGCGCCTTAGGGTCTCAAGGAGGGCCGAAGCCTCGTTGATCGAGATGGACGCCGTCGGCTCATCGAGGAGGATGATCCTCGCGTTGATTGACAGCCCCCGGGCGATCTCAACGAGCTGCTTCTGGGCCACGCTGAGGGACTCCACCCGCCGGGACGGTGAAACGCGTAGCCCCACCTCCTCCATCAGGGGAACAGCGTCGCGTTCGACACGCCTACGGTCGACGTAGCTCGCCGCGCGGCTGACGACCCGCTCCAGCAGTACGTTCTCGCCGACCGAGAAGGTTGGGACGAGACTGCGCTCCTGGTGCACGACGCTGATTCGGGCTCGGAAGGCGTCCCGAGGATTGCCGATCCTCGCCGGCTGCCCATCGATCAGAAACCGACCGCTATCGGGACGGTGAACGCCCGCGATTACCTTGATCATGGTGCTCTTGCCGGCGCCATTCTCTCCGACAAGTGCGTGGATCTCCCCGGCATCGAGCGTGAGCGAAGCCGAGTCGAGTGCTCTGACCCCCGGGTAGGTCTTTGTAATGTCGATCAGCTCCAGGACATGTGTCGTGCCACCGTCGGAGCCGCCTCCCGTCTGGCTCTGCCAGCCGGACTGCTCCATCCCATCGTTGGGTCGCATCGGGTCGATCTCGGGCACGGCTTTCAACGCTTTCTCCGTTCTGCCAGTTCGGCGGCCCCTTCCCTCGCGGTCCTCAGCCGATCGACGACGACGGCGGCGAGGATGATTCCCCCCGAAACCAGGGTCGTCCAATAGGGGTCGACACTGGCGAACACCATGGCCGACGCGATCACGGCGAGCAGGACTGAGCCGCCCAGCGCCCCGAGAACCGAAACCGACCCCCCTGCGAGTAGCGTCCCACCAATGATCGGGGCCGCGAAGGAACCGAGAAGCCAGTCGGACCCAATCAGTGGCTGCGCGCTCCCGAGGCGGGCGATCACGAGCACGGCCGCCACGGCACCGAGCAGTCCGGATATCGCGTACGCCGCGATGATCGTCTGGGCGGGTGGGACGCCAGCGAGTTCCGCCGCACGTGGGCTCGCTCCGTAGGCCAGGATCTGGCGTCCGAGCCCGACGGATCTGAAGAAGACGGCCAGCGCAGCAGCGATCGCCAACATGATCACAGTCAGTACCGGGATCCCGGCTACCGAGGCGCCGGCGATGGACGTGAAGTCGGCCGGAAGGTTGTAGTAGGGATGAACCTCGGTCACGCCAAGGTCGATACCAGTGAAGATGCTGGACGTGGCGAGGGTGACGATGAAAGGCGATATGCCGGTTCGCGCTATCAGGATGCCGTTGAGTGCACCGCAGCCGAGCCCAATTCCCAGGCCGATTGCGATCGCGAGGACTGGCGGTGTGCCATAGCTCATCATCAAGCCACCGGTAGCCATCGCCACCAGTCCGCCGACCGCGCCGACGGAGAGGTTGAGGCCTCCGGCGCCGATGACCACCATCTGGGAGAAGCCGACGATCGCCGTGACAGACACGCTCAGAGCGAGAGCCTGGAGGTTGTCGAAGGAGCTGAACCCGGGCGCTGCGAGGGTCATCACCACGATGGCGACAACGTCTGCCACCAGGACGCTCGTGCTGCTTACCAGCGATCGGGCTGCAATCGCTTTGAGGGTTCGCTGCACGAGCCCAACTCCGCCCGACTGAGCTCGCTGCTCGCCCAGGCCGGGGATCGGACCTGCTTCGTTGCCTGCCAGCGCGTTCAAACGTGCCTCCAATTGGCGGCTCGGGTCCAAATCTCGAGGTCGTTGACCCGGTGCCCAGGTTCCGCAGGATGGTGAGCCGCGATCGCGTTCCGGTTGGACTGTTCACGGACCGGCCGGCACCGCAGAGATACTCGGCCGAGGTGGACATCTGACCCGGAGCTATCATATAGTCTATAGGAGACACTTCAGTGAATGCAAGACCGGTCGGTTGCGCGTAAGCGAGGAAAGCGAGGCGATCACAGATGCCAACCCGTCGCGCCGGCGAGCCGACTGACCCGCAGGCTATCATCGATGCGCGACCAGACATCCCGACGCGGCTCACTATGTATCGGACCATGCTGGAATGCCGGCTGTTCGAGGAGCGTGCGCAGGACCTCTTCTTCGAGGGACTTGTCCGCGGGACGACTCATCTCGGAATCGGGCAGGAGGCAGTCGCGGCCGGATTCGCCGCCGTAATGCGCCACGACGATTGGTCTTTCTGCTCGCATCGAGGCCATAACCACACGCTCGCCAGGGGTGTGCCCATGGCACCTATGTTTGCCGAGTTGTTCGGGCGTGCAGGGGGCCTGATGGGCGGCAAGGGCGGTTCGATGCATCTCACGAGCGTGGAGCATGGAGCGATGGGCTGCTACGCCATCGTGGGCGCCAATCTGCCAATCGCGCTTGGGGCAGCGTGGTCGGCCCAGTACCGCAAGTCAGGCCAGGTCGCCTTCTGCTTCTTCGGTGATGGCGCAACGAATATCGGTGCCTTCCACGAAACCATGAACATGGCCGCGATCTGGAAGGTTCCGGCGGTGTTCGTATGCGAGAACAACCAGTACATGGAGTACACGGCGATTGCCTCAGTGACTTCTGTCGCTCGACCGGCGGCAGACCGCGCCTCGGCGTACGGCCTCGATCCGATAGTCGTGGACGGCAACGACGTATGTGCCGTCTATGACGTAGCGCAGCGTGCAGTACGTCGGGCTCGATCGGGCGAGGGGCCCTCGCTCATCGAGGCACTCACCTACCGTCATGGCGGTCACTCGCGCGCTGATCCGGCCAAATACCGGCCTGAAGGTGAGCTCGAGGCATGGCTTGCTCGCGATCCGCTTGCCCTTGAGCGAGCCGGGCTGACCGACGCAGGTGTGCCCGACGAGGACCTCGAGCGGATCGAAACAGAGGTGCGCGACGCCGTCCTGGCAGCGGCGGAAGCTGCCAGATCCTCTCCCGAACCGGAGGCGAGAACGCTTACCACTCAGCTCTGGACCGATGGGAGCTCGTCATGGCGGAACTGACATATCGGGCGGCGGTCGCGGCCGGGATCGCCCAGGAGATGGCTCGCGACCCATCCGTCGTGCTGCTAGGAGAAGACGTGGCCGCGGCCGGCGGCGTGTTCAAGCTCACGGAGGGCCTGCTGGACAAGTTCGGACCTGACAGGGTCCGAGACACCCCGATCAGCGAGCAGGCGATAGTCGGAGCCGCGATGGGCGCGGCGATGACCGGCCTCCGCCCGATCGTGGAGCTGATGTTCTCTGACTTCTTCGGGGTCGCCTGGGACATGGTCGCAAACCAGGTCGCCAAGACCCGATACATGACCGACGGCCAGATCTCCCTGCCACTCGTCATCCGAACTGCGAACGGTGGCAGCATGCGATTCGGCGCACAGCACTCGCAGAGTGTCGAGAACTGGGCCATGGCTGTTCCGGGTCTGAAGGTGGTCGCTCCGTCCAACCCGGCCGACGTTCTCGGGCTCATGGCGGCGGCCATTCGAGACCCGGACCCGGTCATCTTCTTCGAGCACAAGGCGCTCTTCGCGACCAAGGGCGAGGTGCCCGAGGGTGAACATGTGGAGCCACTGGGCATTGCCCGCATCGCCAGGTCGGGGAGTGACGTATCGATCGTGGCGCTGGCGGCGATGGTTCCCGTGGCGCTCGAGGCGGCGTCCATCCTCGCTGAGGACCATGGCATTCAAGCCGAAGTCATCGATCTGCGCTCCCTGGTTCCCCTGGACACGAGGACCCTGCTTGAGTCGGTTCGTCGCACGACGCGACTCGTAACAGTGGAGGAGAACCCTCGCTTGTGTGGATGGGGCGCAGAGATAGCATCCATCGTGGCAGAGGAGGCCCTGTACGACCTAGCCGCGCCAATCGTCCGGGTGACCACGCCGCACATTCCCCTGCCGGCGGCGGCGGCGCTCGAGGATTTCGCCATCCCCAAGGCACGTGGTCTGGCTTCGCGCGTCCGCCAGGTAGTCGAGGCTTAGGCTCAGTAGTCTCCCTTCTCCCGCAATAGCAGCAGATCAACCGCGGAACTGGTCGGCCGCCGCCGTGGGACATGATGACCTCCTCGGGCGGTTCGCACCAACGGTTCGAGACCTCCTCCAATTGTCGAACGAGCCCGAGACCGATTGCGACGTGCCGCAGCTGTCGGAGCGCGCCAAGACACTACGGGGCAAACCAACGAAAGGCAATGAACATGGCAACTCAGCATCCGTTGGAGGACTCGCGCAAGGCCGAAGAGGCGCAGATAGAGATCAGAGGGCTGGTCGAGCGAGCGAGGGCAGCCCAGGCGCAGACCAGGAACCTCGGTCAGGAGGACGTGCGCCGGATCGCGGCCGCAATCGGCTGGTTGGCTGTGACCCGTGCCGAGGTGTGGGGCGAGACCGTGCTGGCCGAGACCGGGATGGGTCGGGTTGTCAGTAAAGTCAACCGGACACGTGACCGTGCCAGAGGCCTCATGCGCGACTATCAGACAGCGAAGACGGTCGGAGTCATTGAAACGGATCCCGAGAAGGGGTTGGTGAGGATCGCCAAGCCGGTCGGAGTTGTGGCCGCACTGATCCCCACCACGGTGCCCGAGGGGGTCGTCTTCATGGGCGCCATGAACGCAATCATGGGTCGCAACGCGATGATCTGCTCGCCCCATCCCCGGGCGAAGTTCAGCACCAACTTCGTGGTTAATGACATCCGCGAACTCTTGGGTCGGATGGATGTGCCACGAGATCTTGTTCTATGCATCGAGAAGCCGAGCCTGTACAAGACGGACGAGTTGATGCGACACTCAGACCTAGTCGTGGCCACCGGCGGGGCGCCGATGGTCAGGGCTGCCTACTCCTCTGGGACCCCGGCTTACGGCGTCGGAGCAGGCAACGCGGTGGTTGTCATTGACGAAACGGCCGACGTGTACTATGCCGCCGATCAGATCGCCCATTCGCAGATGAACGACTTCGCTATCGGGTGCTCGACAGAGAATGCGATTGTCGTACACGACAGCGTCTACGACGAGATGCTCAAGGCCATCGATCAGACCAAGGGCTACCGCTGCTCGGCCGAGGAAAAGAAGCTGTTGCAACGCACCCTGTGGGTTGATGGGCACCTGAACCCCGAAGTACTCTGCAAGCCTGCCAGCTTCATGGCCGAGAAGTCCGGCTTCACCATCCCCGATGACCGGGACTGGCTCGTGGTGGAGGAGACCGGTTATGGTCCTGCCTACCCGTTCTCGGGTGAGAAGCTGTCCGTCGTGGTCGCGATGTACCGCTTCAGGCAATTCGAGGAGGCCATCGACCTCGTGAACAACATCCACGCCTACAGCGGAGCTGGTCACTCCTGCGGGATATACACTACTGACGAGGACCGGATACGCAAGTACGCCGAGTCGACACACACCGTGCGCGTCGCAGTCGGCCAAGCGACGACCCGGTCGAACGCGGGCGGGTGGACGACCGGGATGCCTTTCACCATCAACCTCGGCTGTGGAACTTGGGGTGGCAACATCGCATCAGAGAACATCACTTGGAGGCACTACATCAACACCACCTGGGTGGCGCGGCCAATCGAGCCCAAGGTCCCCTCCGACAGCGAACTTTTCGGCTCCGTGCTGGACGAGACCGAACTGTTCAAAAACCTTCCCGGAGTGAGCCAACCAGAAGTCGAATCGTAGAGCAGCGGGATGTAGCGACGGTCCGGCACGGTGGCGCTGCAGTTCGCGCTCACCCAGATCGAGTCGCTCGTCGAGCTACTCGACCAATACCAAGCTCGTGACCTGACTTGTTGCCTAAACCTCATGAGCGTCGGCTACATCGTGCGGGTCGCCGACACCCCTTCGGAGCGTCGAGCCGTGAGCACTCGCCGACCTCGAGCTGCCGGAGCCTCGGCGTTGACCGTGTCGGTGCCCTTCATTGGCCAAGACGCATTTCACCGGGCCGCTGGCCAGCCTCCGGGCCGCGCCGACATCAGCTAACTCGTCCGCTTCGGTGGCGCCGACGCCTGCCATCTCCTGCTGACGAGACCCGCTCCGGAACGGCGAGCTTGTGAGATGGAGCAGGCCGACTGCGTGTGCCAGCTCTCGGAACGTCAAGCCACCAGCTAAGAGCGTTCGATCGTGCGCGGGCTCCTGCCAGCAGTACCAGAGGACCAGGGCTCAGCGGGCTCCGGCCGAGCGGACCGCCCGCCCGTGGCTTCTGGCGTCTGGTGCGAGCGGCGTCACGCTCGTGGAGGGCGATTTCACCACCCGCGTGACTTCGGCGAGTCGCTCGGCCGCCCTCAGCCCCCTTCCCCGCGCCAAAAGCCCTCGATGAGCTCAAGGGCGCCGAGAGCACCGAAGTGCGTCTTCCCGGCAGCTTGACCGCTGTGGCGCGCAGCATGGCGTCCCGAGCCTACCTACTGGGCGTGCTCCCGGCCGCGCCTAACCTCGGCCTGCGTAAGGAGCTGTAGGACGGCGTCCCTCCCGCGACTGATGTGAGCCTCAATCAAGCGCGCCGCCCGCTCGCCATCGCCCTGAGTCACGGCCTCCGTGATCGCGCCATGCTCGACCTCCGACTGTTCCACCTGGCCTGAGGCATTCCATGCAGTGGCCCACGGAAACGCGTTCCAGAGGCGGGATATGAAATCCATCAGATAGGGCGCTGCCATGGCGTGCTGATAGAGCATCATGTGCCAGCGCCAATTGAGCTCGCTTTGCCGTACGAAGTCTCCAGCTGCCACGGCCTCCTGGCGCTGACTCTCTATCTCTCTGAGCGCAACCTTGTCATCGTCCGACAGATGCGGGACCGACAGACGAGTCGCGAACGCCTCCAGCGTTGCGCGCAATGCATAGAGTTCAGAGGCGTTGCTCGCGGAGAATTCCGGGACGCGGCTGCCTCGGTGAGGATCGTTGACCACGAGACCCTCGGCTTCAAGCAGTCGCAGCGCTTCGCGAACCGGAGTGGCGCTCATCCCCAGTTGAGCGGCCTGGGCCTCGGCATCTATACGCTGTCCAGGCGCGAACTGGCCTGACCGGACTGCCGATCTGATCGCCTCGGCCGCAAATTGCGTCTTGGTCTGGAAGCGTGCCTGCAAAGGTGCTCCTGAGTGACTCCCACGGGACGCGAATCACCCGCGGTCCATAGTATATGGGCCCTCAGCCCGTCAACAACCTTATTGGGAACTAGAGCTAGGTGGAACCGCTCACGGTTGCTTGGCCCGCGACGGCGCCGAGTGGGAGCACTAGAAGATACACAGCGGGTTGACCGGGGAGGCAGTCCCCCCAGGAATCCGCAACGGGGCCAACGTGAGCATGAAGTGATATCGGCCGAGCTCATGGCACACGGCGGCAAGGGGCTCCACGGCCGCAATGTCAAGCAGATTGAGGCCCATCGCGCCAAAGCCGATCATGTGCAACGGCTGCGACACCCCGGCGTAGGGCTGCGGGATCTGCTCGATGCAGTCGCCAGAGTAGAGCGCGATCTGCCGCTCATGGAACCAAGGCAGGCACTCCGCCACTATGCCAGCGCGCACGGTCGGATCCTCTGGGCCCTCAACTGCTTCTCGGGCGCCTAGACCTACCCTCACGATCACCGCGTCACCCGGCTCGACCCTGACACCAGCGAGCGATTCGGCCGCCTCAAGATCGTCGGGCCACACACCCTGATCGGGCGACAGCCAATCCACGCCACGAGCCCGAGCCACATCGAGCAGGACGCCGCGCGTCACGATGCCTTCCCGGGACGCGTAAACAGACCCGAAATGCAGACCGTCGGCCTGCACCTCATCCTCCGCCGACCGGCCGTTATACAACCTGCCCTGGTACCAGACATGGGCCTTCGCGTCGAGATGGGTGATGGCGAAACTGTGGGCTGCGATCTCAATCGAGTCGGCGCAACCCACCGGGTCCGGCCCAATGTAGAGCATTCTGTGAACCATGGGCGATGGGATCTTCTTCGAGGCAACGGTGCCCAGGTCGTGTGCTATGGAGACGACCCGACCGGCCACAACTTCGCGACCAGCCTCAATGACCTTGGCCGGCGTGATGTAGTTGAGGGTCCCCAACTCGTCATCGGGACCCCACTTGCCCTCGTTCGAGCATGACTCGAACAGGTCCAGGACCTCCGATTCCGTCATGTGGCGGCGACTCTCGTCTCGTCTCTGAGCGGTCATTGGTGATGCCCTCCACTGCTTGCGGTCGAACGGGTGCCGGCCAGCTCCCTGCACCGACATCACTGAGAATCGCGCCTCAGTCGGAGCGTCGCTCCACCCCACGCTGCTCTTCGAGCCTGGTAGATCCGCGGTTCCTCCGCAGGCGGCGGGCGACGTGGCCAGATCGTCAGCAAGACGAGGTCGAGATCCGGCGAGCTCCTGAGGCGATGGTATGTGCCGGCCGGCAAGAACACGGCGGTATCGGGCTCAAGCGCGAAGAGTCTTGGCGAGCCAGGTGTAGGTGGGTCCCGGTCCAGGAGCAGGTGCCCGCCGCCCGAGAGCACGTAGTACGCCACATCGCAGGATCGGATTGTGCCCCCCGCAGTGCGGCAGCCGGCGCGAAGGACGAGGCGGTTCAGGATCAGGTTTTCGGAACCGGCGGAAATGTGGTCAACCAGTAACTGCGTCTCGGTGATCCCGTCATCTTCCGGCAGCCAGAACGGCTCGACCTGCCGTGACTGGACCACGAAGTGCGGGCGCCTGTCGGTCACGGGGATCTCCTCCGTGGGACGTGTCGTACTCCTAGCATCCCGGCCAAGGGGTGACCTTCGTTGAGTAGTCCTGGATCCTCGCAGCCGCACCGCTGGGAAGCCCATTTCCCCGTCCCGGCTGCGGGGCGGGGAGATGGGCGGACTAGGGTGGCGCACGCATGCGAGCAGCGAAGGACGTCCGGCACGAAGATCCCGGTCCTCGTCTACCTAGATCGACGACCTATCCTCCACCGGGTGGCTCTCCACGTAGTCGCGACCCGGCCGCAGGCGGAAACTGGTTCCCCACGCCTGAATACGTCCCGTGTGAATGGGATTCGCTCCAAGCGCCGGTTTCCGTGGCCAGATCGTGAGCATGACCAGGTCCTCGTCGGTGTTGTTCTCCATCCCATGAGGGGTGCCTGCGGGAATGAAGGCAGTGACCCCAGGTTCGAGATCGAAGACCTCTGCTCCAGCTCCATCCGGAATCCTGCCGCCGAGCAGCAGGCGGCCCCGGCCCGACAGCACGTAGTAGGCCTCGTCGTTCGCGGCGTGGGCTCCAGTATCGTTGACCTGGCGCGCATGCAGCGTGAACCGGTGCAGGTGTAGGTCACTTGAACCGGCCTCATCTGGGCCGATTATCAGCTGGGAATCGAATACCGTTCCGCCCTCAGGCAGCGTGAAAGGCTCAACGTCCGCTGCCCGGACCACGAAGAACTTGTGTGCCATGCCAACACCCTCCTCGAGACTACCCCCGGGACCGTCGCCTTCTGAGCCAGGCTCCGGGCTTACTCGGCTAGCGAGAACATCGACGCTTGCCGGGCCAGTGGCGCGCCTACCGGCCCGATGGGTGGGGCGCGCCCTGATGGCGGGTTTGAACCGCCATCAGGGCAGAATCTCGCCCGTGGGCGATCGAACTACGGGAGGAACTGCTCGCCGGTGGGGCAGGTCCAGTTGTCCTTCCAGTTGGTGATCAGCTTGGCCGTCTGCTGTGTGAAGTAAGCGGCCGACGTCGGAGCGATCGTCTTGTCGATGTAGACGTACGGGACAATGACGATCGGATTGACTCCGGTCTTCCAGGTGCAGCCATCCACCATGAGCTTCAGCGAGTAGACGGACATAAACGCATCGGCGTACCGGTTCGCCTGCATATTGGCGGTGATGTAGCCGTCGATCGTCGCCTTGTCGACGACCGGGTTGTTATCGGTCACGATCGCCTTGATGCGCGTCTCCTTGTTCTGCTCGAACAACGTGGCGACGGCGTTGGACCCGAACGACGACGTCGCGATGATGCCGTCGATCGTCGAGCCCTTTGCGGCCAGAAGAGCCGTTAGGGCATCAAGGGCCTGCTGGTCGGTCGTGGGATCGCTGATCGTCTGGATGAGCTTGATACCCGGGTTCTCGGCGACGGCCTTCTCAACCCCTGCGATCCGGGACGGGCCGGTGGACTGGTTCGCGGGAGGCGAGATGTGAACGATGTTTCCCTTGCCGCCCATGGCCTTGATCAGGTCGATCGCCGCGTCGTACGCAGCCGCCCCAAGGTCAGCCTGGAGGCAGTAGGCGGCACCGCCGTCGACAACCTTCGGGCAGTTGGCAAATCCAACCACCTTGATCTTCTGGCCGACAAGGCGCGAGATCGTCGCGTTACCGCCTACATCATCGACCGGCTGGATCCCCAGACCGGTGACGCCCTTGGCAACGTACGTATCGACAATCTGGTTTTGTGCGCTCTGGTCGAAGGCTTGGGGACCAGTCGTGTCTATCACACCAGGGATGCCGAGGGCCTTCGCGGCATCAGCTACTGCGCCCGGGAACGGGTCGTAGAATGGGTTCACAATGGGATAGATGAGCGCGAAGTTGTACTTCGCCGGATCCAACGTCGCCTTTGCCGTCGGGCCCGCAGCCGTAGGCTGGCTGGTGATCGCCGCGGTCTGAGGAGCGCTGGTTGGCGTAGCCGCCGGCGTAGCCACGGCGCTGGAACACGCCGCGCCGACGACCGCTGCGACCAACAGTAGGGCTCCGCCCCTCAGAGATGGGCGCTGCCGCAAACTTCGTAGCATTCGTCCTCCTTCACGATTACCACCCACGGGCCGAAGACCACAGAGTGGGCCTCATATAGTCTATAGGCGTCCATATTCTATAGCCGATGGCGGGCCTGTCAAGCTTTGGCACGGCGATTCCCGCCGTATTCTGCCCAAGGCGCACCGCGCTCGCTGGAGCAGAACCCGGCCTCTTCTTGCCCGGACCAGGTGGGTAGGTGCCTCGTGGATGCGCGCACTCGGCTGAATGCCGAGCCGACATTCTGCTGCGCGGGCAGACCTAGCCAGGCAAGGCCTTAGGCTCTAGTGGTTTGAGGGAGTACTCACCATTGGTCGTCGGTTCTCATCGCACCTCCGTCAGCCGCACACCGGCTGCCCCGCCCGCCCTGGTGACCAGCGATCGCCGCCGCGAGCTTCTCGGTTAGCTCGGCCAACCGGCGGACCTCCACTGAGGCAACCACGAGCCGCTGGCCAACCGCGTATCGGGTGTCGCCGGATTTCGCGACGTAGTCAGCGTCGACGATTCCGTCCTGGTGGACGAGAATGTGGCGGGCTTGGACCAGCCGGACGAGATCTCGGTGCTCGTCCGGTAGCAGGAAGTCGGAGTAGGTCTTGCCAATGGCACCGCGCCACAGAGCGTCCGACGCCTCGAGGTTCTGAAAAGCGTTACGCCGAGCCGGTGTCGCACTACTCGCTGGATGTGCTGCGTAGGTCGCCTCTGCCAGGCGTTGGAACGATGACCAGACCCTGACAAGGCTGTCCTCGGCCAGGTGCCGGGCGGCGTCTGCTGCCGCATCTCGATCATCGAGGATCGAAGGCATCCGATCGGCGAGGTCCATTAGGCCGAGCACGGTCGCTAGGGCTCCGGTGAAGGTCGTCCGTGCGCTGTTGTGGCCACAGGCCGGGCAGAAGAAGGCCGCTCCGACGGAAGCGTATCGACAGCCGCAGGCCTCACACGCGGAGAGTTGGCTCATCAAGGGTGCGGCCTCGGCCAGGACCACCATTGGTCGCGCGCCTGGCTTGTAGCTCCATGTCATGGTGATGAACCCGGCGTGGGTAGTGAGCTTTCGCGCTGCTCGAAACGCTTGGTCGAGCTGGCCCGAGACGTGGGCGATGGCCTGATCGCGGATCTGACGCACTTGGTCGGGCGTGTTGAAATCGTGAGGATCGTCCATTTCACCGCAGATCGCGCACCAGGCTTGATCGTCGGGAACCTTCTCTTTCCAGTCGTCCAGGAGCACCTTGAAGGCCGCTCCGCACTCCTCGGCCGGGCAGCGCCGGTCGAGGTAAGCCTGGTCGTCGATGCTCATCTGGATCGGCACGTGTTGCGTTCCCTCGATCTTCTTCAGTTGGCGCAACAGGTCGTCGAACATCGCGATGCCCTAGGGAAGACCGAAGTAGTGGAGCACGCCGGCAGCGATGAGAGCCCCCGTGGCGTGCACAGCCACGCCGCCCCCAAATGAGGCGGCCTTTACCGACATCCCGCCAAGCCAAACCTTCACGCGCGGTCCGAGCTTGCCCTTATCGTCGGCAAGCGCGACCTCCAGCTCGTCGCGGTCGGCCTTGGCAACGCCTTGCGCCTCAAGGAAGGCCAACAAGCTGCCCAGGTCGCCGGGGGTTACGTTGACCGTCGCGCCCGGGCCGATGGCGTTCTGTCCGCCGTAGATCACCGTGTTGAAGATGGAGTCCGTCTTCGCGAGGGCGATGGGCGGCTCCTTGGTGGCGCTCGCGCCCGCGTCAGGGTTCTCGGCTTCAATCTCGAGGACGAACTCGAGAGCACGGCTCCTGACTTGGTCCAAGACCCCAACGACCGAAGCGACCGGAACCTCGCACCACATGGTCATGGTCTGGTAGCCCCGCACGATGCTCATGTTTGCCGACATCTCGACTGGGAACATCGACATTATTCGCGTGTCCCCGGTGCGCTCGGCGTCGGCTATCAGACGTTCCAGCGTCGCGACCCCTTGGTAGAACTTGAAACGGTCGACTTCGTCGCGAAGCTCGACGGGGAACAAGCTCAGAGGCACCTGGACGTTCTTGTAACCGGAACCGAATGGACCGGTCACGTCTGCCTTGAGGGACCCGCGCAGGCTGGTCCGATAAGGTGGCGGCGTAACCTCGTCGGGGTAGCCATTCAACTCGTGGCTCACCCATTCTCTGAAGGGCTCGTGGCGGAGTCGGAAAGCCAGGATCTGGCATTTCCGAAGCAGGTCCGAGAGGGAGAGCGATGGGTCGGTCGCCGCGGTCTGGATTTCGTCAAGAAGGGTCACCCGAACATCATTGCGCATCGCCGCCGCGGCGGCGTCCCCGATGCCGGTTCCGGCACGAGACGCCCTCCCGAGGAAGGTCGAGAACCAGTGCCGCTCGACCAGGTGGCCAACCAGCACAAACTGGTCCCGCTCAATCACTCGTGGATCCAGGCGGTGCGTGGGCACCTGTCTGGGCGATTGAGCGAGTCGAGCCCACTCCTCGGTGGACCCGCGATCTGCTATAACTACGCCTGCTCCGAGCGGGAGTAACTCAGCTGGCAGAGTGTCTGCTTCCCAAGCAGAATGTCGCGGGTTCGAATCCCGTCTCCCGCTCCATTTCCATTTCGTGCTCAGCGCAACACTCTGCCTGTTGCCAGTGAAGTACTCCGCGCCCGGCGCTGCAGGTCTGCGCCTCCTTTCGCCGCAGGTACGAGGGCGGCCACCTGCTCGGCTGCGGAACTCGCCGTGCGACTCGACCATACCCGCGGCCATGGACCAATGTGCCTGGCTGAAGGCCCACGTCTAGAGACCCCGCCCGCCGACACAGGCAGACGTGCCGGGCCGCGGCCTCCACGCCGAACGGTCCCAAATTAGAGTCCGGATGCCGGTGTGAATCAGAAAGGGACCTTCCCAACATCAGCGGAGTATGACGACCAGCATCGGTGAGATCGAGCGAGGGTCGCCGGGCTACCTGGTAGAGATGGCGGCAGCCGGCGACGAGGCCGCGTTCGCCCGGATCGTCGTAGCCCATCACGACGCCATGGAGCGGGTCGCCTACATCGTCACCGGCGACCTCGACCTCGCCGACGACGCCACGGCGGCCGCCTGGTCGCTGGCCTGGCGCCGGCTCGGCAGCCTGCGGGAGCCCGCGAAGCTCCGCTCGTGGCTGGTCTCGATCGCCGCCAACGAGGCCCGCGGGCTGGCGCGGTCGCGGCGCCGGCACCAGATCCTGGAAATCGAGGTGGCTGCCCAGATCGCGTCCGACGACTTCGACCTCTCTGGCCGCGAGTCGGACATCGACCTCGCGAACGCCCTCGCCCGCCTGGACCCGGACGACCGGAGGTTGCTGGCGCTCCGTTATGTCGCGGGCTTCGACTCATTCGAACTCGCCAAGGCCTCTGGGCGGTCGGCGTCCGGGACGCGGGCCCGCCTGGCGCGATTGCTGGCGCGCCTCCGAACGGAGCTGGACCGTGGCTGAGCAGCTTGACTTCGAGACCGCGCTCGAGCGCCGCCTCCGGGCTCGGGCCGCTGCCGCGTCGCGCCCCTTCGACGCCGTTGCCGTTGCAGGAGCCGCCATCGCCCGCAGCCCGGCGCGGAGGGGGTTCTTCCACGTCCGGGCGATACCGTGGACGAGGCCCATCGCGCTCGCGTGGCTGCTCCTCGCGCTCCTCCTCGCGCTGCTCGCTGGGACGCTGGCGGCCGGCGCCCTGCTCCACCATCGCGAGCCGTGGCTGGCCGTGGCACGGACGGACGGCATCTACCTGGCCCACCAGGACGGCTCGCTGGTCCGGCGTCTGACCGACTCCGGTAGCGGGGCTGAGCAGCTCTCGTGGTCCGCGGACGGCGCACTCTTGCTCGTCAACGACGTC
>Ga0209777_10004316_pt1 | contig 16863 bp, 9 predicted proteins | sample FrelakmetHBP12HB_FD_187147 | JGI IMG/M metagenome (GOLD analysis project Ga0209777, IMG submission 187147) | Freshwater lake sediment microbial communities from the University of Notre Dame, USA, for methane emissions studies -HBP12 HB (SPAdes)... | ecosystem: Environmental > Aquatic >...
CCTCGCCTGCGCCCCGCCACAAGCTGGTGAGCCTGCCCCTCGTGGCCGCGTTCGCAGCCGGCGTCGCAGCCTTGGCCCTGATCCTGGCCTATCCTTCCGGTAACGCGCCGGAGGTGGAGCGGACACCTATAGGCCGCTTGAGTGTGGCCGCGGGAACGGTGGAGCAATTCTACCAGCGTGCCAACGAGCCACACACGCAGGTCAAGGAGGGGAAGGTTATCCTGCCGGGCGACGCCTTCTCCACAACGGAGAAGGGCTCCGCGCGTTTCGACATTGAAGCGGGCGGCGCGCTTTTCCTGGGGCCTTCCTCCCACGTAACTTTCCGCGTACAGCCGCCCGGCAGCAGCAACTTCGTCGTGGTTCTGGAGAGCGGGGAACTGGGCCTTCTCAGTCCGCGGCTTCACCCCGCCGGCAGCAGCGATGGCGAGGCCCCAGGCAGCGGAGGGGAAGACGCTGTGGCGCCACAATGGGAAGTGCGCTCCGAAGTGGGCACCGTCCTGGTCGGTCCCGGCGCGCATGTTTACCTGAAGGTGGCCGGCGCCGGCGGGAAGTTCAGCGGCGAACTGACGGTTCTTCCGGGCAGCGTCGAAGTGCTGAGCCGCTCCGGCCGCTCGCTGGGCTCGGTGACCTCATACCACCGCGCCGTGTTGACTGGCGCGGAAACTGAGTTCAGAAGCGAGCCGCAAGAGAAAGCTCGGATGCCGGTCTGGCGGCTGGATCTCGTCTCGGATGCTGAACTGGCGACCATCCTGGGCGCCCGGGTGAAAGTGCTGGGCAGGCGTGCGGGAGTGGTGGAGGCCGAGGTGCTGTATGGCAGCCGCGATCTGAGGAGCTTCCAGCACGACTGGCTGCCCGAGGCAACCGGAATCGGCACCGACAAACCAGCCGATTCCAAGCGCGAGTTGGGCGCCGGCCAGCCTCCAGGCGCAGCCGGCGGGGTGAGCCTGCCGCCCGGAACGCGGAGGCGTCACGTCGTTCCTTTTGTTCCTCCCTTGGTCTTCGAACTCGCTCTGGCCCGCGAATCCCAAGGCGGCGCCAGTTTCGCCTTTGGCGCTCTAGGCACGCCGGAAGGCGGCGTCGCCGTGGACGTGGCGCGTGACGCGGTGCTTCAGGTCCGCGACCAATGCCGCACTGCGCGCAGCGCCGCGCTGCCGGTGCGCGCGGCTGGCGGCAAGCTGGAACGTCTGCGCCTCGAAATCGTGGATGGGGCGGCGGCCGGCGCGCCCAAGCCCGGCTTGACCGCGCAGTTGATCGCCCCAACCGGCAAGAGCAAGCCGCTGCCGCTGGGAGAGAAAGCGCCTCGCCCCATCCAGGGCAAACTCTGGCTGCAAAGCCTGGGAGACACCGTGGGCTTCGACGAAGTGCGAATTACCGGCTGCGTACCTGCTGAGTGGTTGCGGGAGAGGCTGAGCAGATAGGAGAGGCAAGCATGGACCTGCCACCGTTGGGCGCGCAACTCATTGTCTTCGGAAAAAAGTACGACATCAACAAGGACACGGACACGATTCTCGACGCCGTGGCCCGCGCCGGCTACACAGCGGTGGAAGGCGGCGCGGCCGAGGCCAAACTGTACCGCGCCAAGCTGGATGCCCGCGGCCTGAAACACGCCGGCTCGCATGTAACGCCCAAGAAGCTTCTGGACCTCAAACCGCTGATCGAGTACCTGCGCCTTGCCGGCGGCAATGACATCTGCAACTCGGGCCTCATGGACTGGAACAAGCGCAGCCTGGCCGATTACAGGGAGGCCATCGGCGTTCTTAACCGCGCCGGCCGCGCGCTCCGCGGCGAAGGCATTCATCTGCATTACCATAATCACGATTTTGAGATGGCCAAGGTTGACGGTGGGCCCACGGGAATGGAACTCCTGCTCGAAGAACTTGAGCCTGGCGCTTGCGACCTCTGCGTGGACGTGGCCTGGGTGCAGAAGGGCGGTGGGGACCCCGCCGCTTTCCTGCGGCGGCACAACGCGCGCATCGGCTATCTGCACCTCAAGGACTTCAACGACGAGGGCTGGATCGAACTCGGCCAGGGCAAGGTCAACTTCGCCGAGATCATGCGCGTCCTGCCGGAGCTGAAAAACGTGCGCTGGGCGATGGTTGAGCAGGACTCCTCACGCCTTGATCCGCGGGAGAGCGTGGCCATCAGCCGCAAGTGGCTCAAGGACCGCTTCGGCTATTGAAGTCATTCCTGCAATCTTTGCTTGGGCACGGCTGCAGGTTGGGCCGGAGCTTCCTTGTTTCTGGGTTGCGCCTCAGCCGGGGCCGGTTCCTCCCTGATGTTGGCGCCTTCTCTAACCTTCAGGAAGTAGTCCTTCACCACCTCGCGCGCGTCGGCCGGGACGCGCTCCAGCTCCAACGAACTGGAAGTCTCCTGCTCCGCCGCTTTCAGCGCCTCCACGAACTCAAGCGGCGCGTCGCCCTTGGCGCCTTGCCCGCGAAAGTGCGAGAGCCCCGTGATGGCGCCCTGCTGCAGCTTGCCCTTCACTTTCTCCGCCTGGAAGCCGGGGTCGGCGATCTCACGGTAGGGACGCAAGCCCATGCCCAGCCCGCCGCCCAGGCCGTCGCCGGGACGGCCCTGCTTATTGCCCTGCCCGTTGGGGTCGCCGCCTTTGCCGCGGCCCTGCTTGCCTTCCTGCCCGCCCAACTGGCCCTTCCCCGCCCTGCCCTGCATCGAGCGTCCGGCGAGTGCTTTGCCGTTCTGCCCCCGTCTGGCCTTTCCTAATTTTCCGCCAGGCTGCCCGCCCGGCTTGGCGCCAGCGCCACCGCCCTTTCACCCCTCTCCGGAATCCGTGTTGATCAGACCCTCCAGCGCGTCATCAATGGCGGTCTCCACATCGTCCAACTTCCCCATCTCGTCCTTATCCTCATCGTTCAGGTTGGCATCATTATCCTCTTCGAGCCTTTCGAGCTCCTCGGCGATCCCCTCGATCTGCTGTTCGATCTCGCTGCCTTTCTGCTTGTTGCCCTGGCCTTGCTTCTCCAACTGCTTCTTCATCTCATCCTGAAGCTTCTGAAAATCCGCAGCCGACATGACCGTTTTGGACAGTTCCTGAAGGCCCTCGTGCAGCGCCTCGTCCTCCGCCAGCGCGCCCGCGAGGCGCTCGACTTCGCGCTTGAGTTGTTCGAGCTGCTGCTCTTTCTGTTCGCTGCTCTTGTTCGGGTCGTCGAGGATGTCCTTCTTGATCTGCTGGGCCAGCTTGCGCAGCTTCTCCGCGGCCAGCCCGGCGTCGCCCATCTTCAAGGCCTCGGAGACTTCCTTGGTAAGCGCGGATTCCTCCAGGCCCAGGTCCTTGGCGCTCAGCTTTTCAAGGCGGTCGAGGAACTCTTTGCCGTGAGTCAGCTTCTCCTTCTCCTCCTGGATCTCGCGTTTGAGCTGCCCCAGAGCGATCATGGCTTCTTCCGGATTGCGCTGGCCGTCGCGCAGTCCCTTGGCCACGTCGTCGGCCTGCTGGATCAACTGCTTGACCTTGTACACGCCGGCCTTTTCGTCGGCCGCGTCCTTGAGCTTGTCCCGCAGGTCTTCGAGCTTGCCCTCCAGGAGCGAGGCGGCTTTCTGCCGCACCGCTTCAGCCTTGCGCTTCTCTTCCTGCCCTTTCAGCAGGCCCAGCTTGTCTTGGTACGGCATGAACATGCACACCGCCACGCACGCGGCGGCGGGCGGGAGCAAGAGCGCGAAGGTACGCGGCAGCCGTATGGGGAAAGCTGTCCTTATATTCAGCCTCTCCAACCGGCCCAGCGCTTCGGCAAAGAAAGCTTCGCTGAACTTAGCCGCGCGTTCGTCCCGCAGGTCCAGCGTGAGGGCCGTACAGAGCCGCGCGTTCAGGCCCAGCCTGTCGTCCGCCAGCACGGCGGCCAGGTTCTCGTGCAGCTTCGGCGAGTAGACGCGCCAGAGGACGTAGGGCACGCCCAGCGCCACCACGCCGGACCAGATGATCCAGACATTGATCCCAGCTTTGCTCAGGGAGAGGTATCTGTCCGCAAGCAGCAGCAAGAGGAGGAGGCACACCGCGACCGAACTGACCACCAGCAGCGCGTTGAGCGCCACCTGGGCGCGCAAGCGCCAGAGGGCCGCAGCCACGTGCGCCCGCAGACGTTCGCGCGCCGAATACAGCGCCGGGTAGGAAACCGCAACTCCGTCCATGCGCCCGCCTTTGCGCCCGTGCCAGGGCGAACCTTGCCACCGCCGGCCCGGGCAACGTGCTGTCCTTATTAAACTACCACGCCGCCACACCGGTTACAACAAGGATGAAGGATGAACAATTTTTCCACCAGTTTTCATGCAACTCCTTTAAAATCTGGCAAAACTGTGGAAAACTGGCAACTTTCTGTTCCAGAACTGGCAACTTTCTGGTCCGGAACTGGTGAGTTTCTGTTGTAAGGATGGCAAGTGACATAACGGCAAGTGGCGAGTGACGGGTGGAGCGTGGTGGGTGCTGAGTGACATATTTTATCATCCTCCTGTACCAGTCCAGCCCCAGAGTCGCGTCGCGTCCGTCGCGTTTCCCTAACATCAACCTAAGCTCTAAGCCGGAGTTGCGTTGCGTTTGTGGCGTTTCCCTAAAGTGAACCGAATGCACATTGTTCGCCACAGAGACACAGAGGCCACGGAGAACAGAGAAGAATTTGGTCTGCGCAACGCTGGAATCATTTTATCACTCCCTGCACCTTGTGCCTTCTGTGCAGTCTTCACAGAACCGCCCGGCCCCTACTATACTCTACGCATGACAGTACCATTTGTCAAGAGAAAAATGGAAAAAATCGGGCTGGTCATACGTCATTGGTCATTGGTCAGTAGCCAGAAGTCAGAAGGCAGGAGCCCCCAGTCTGCGGCATTGCGCCACTGTCGCCTAGCCGCGCGGGCCAATCCAAAACCCAAAATCCGAAATCCAAAATCGAGAAGGCCCCTGGTACGGTGTCCCTCGATGCAACCCAAGCCCCAAGGGGGCGGGCTGAGGGAATAACCCAAGGCAGGGCCTTTCCAGATTGGTTTCGTGCACGTTCCCGGAGGCCCGGAAAGTCCGTGAAGAGGTGAACAGGTGATGGGGTGAAGAGGTGAGAATTAGAGGCTTGCTTGGCAAGCCTTGGTGCCTTGGCGGCACGGATAAGCTCTCGCCAAGCGAGGGGTTATATCTAGAATCGTGCAGTTGACACAAGACGTTCTTCAGACAAGGGGCGGCGATGCGGTTTCGGTGCAGTACCTGCGGGGCACGTCAGTGGCGCGGGCTATTCCCGGAGCCTACGTTTCACATCCGGTACGCGGTCTTTCACGGCTTGGCCATCGGCGTTTGTGGTGTCGCCACCAAGGTGCTGTTCGCGCGATTCGGTTACAGCACAGACGGGTGGCGGAACGGCCTGGCCAGCCTGGGCGTGTGCGCTGTCTTCGTGCTCGGGTTCTATGCAGTCGCCATCGTTGTCGAGGCGTGGGTCGTGGCGGGTCGGCGATGTCGAGCCTGTGGTGTGCGGGGGCTGCGTCCAGAGTTCGGCGGGAATGGCAGGAACAGAAGGGACTAGACATAGCAATTCAAGATAAGGGTTGCCGAGGCAATGATTTGTCCCTTCTATTCTTCTATTCGTTGCGGATGTCCCCGAAGCCAAGAAAGCTTTGAAGGACCTGCAGCCGCCACCTAAGAAGGAACCATCTGTTGCGCCAGGGCATTCTAATTTGACTTGTGGCGTAAACCAAGATAGGAGGGGGACATGAATGCCGCTAACGTTTGCCGGTTTCGGTTGGGTGCACTTTGGTTCCTGGGCTGTGGTTTGGCCGGACTGGCGTTGGCGCAAGCTCTTCCTGCGGCTGATGCCGTCCCGGGAGAGCGAGTTTTCAAGTTCCGGGAGACCTCGGCCTTCAGCAGTTCTGACTATGAGTCACTGCGTGGCATTTCGGACTGGGTGCAGGGCCAGTCGGCGGACTGCCAGGAGCAGCCATGCCCCGCTGTGAAAGCGTATCCTGAGTTCGCGTCCAAGAAACCGATCTACGGCTCGATCCGCTTCGATGAGCGGGCTGATGAGAAGGAGTCGGGGACGCTCTACTATTTTGCGATAGATGAGAGCCAGGGGACGGGCAAAGGGTATGATCGTCTCTATTTCGATAGCAACCGGGACCTGGACTTGCGCAACGAGGCGGTGCTGAAACCGTGGCGGGACCATCCGAAGGAAGCGGAGCAGCAGTACGGCGGCCTTAAAGAGCAGGTGGTTTTTGAGTCCTTGCCGCTCAACTTTGATTGTGGTCCTGCCGGAGTCCGGGCCATCCAACTGCTGCCGCGACTGGGTTCTTCCAGCTATAAGGACAAGGTCTCCAATCACGTGAGTTTTGCGCGAACCACGATTTACGTAGGCGACATTGAACTTGGCAACCAGCAGTTCCACGCCATACTGGGGAAGCAGTCTGCGGTCACAGGCCGCCTGGACTCACCAAATACCTCGCTGCTGTTGCTGGCTGTCGGCAGGTCCGGCTCCGTAGGTTCAAGGAGGTGCACCTATAATATCAACGCCACCCTCAAAGCTGACGGCAAGTTCTTCACCTTTGCGGCCAGCCCGGCAGGCGATGAGTTGACTGTGCGCCCATACCAGGGGGAGTTGGGCACGTTCGAAGTCGGCGCAGGCGGGCGCACGCTGGACATGATGGCGTTACATGGTTCTTTGGAGGCAGCGCACACCGCCGTGTTCGTAGGCGGCGAAGAGTTACAAGGCTCGCCGACGGCGGCGCGCAGTTGCCAGGTGCCGGTTGGAGATTACTTGCTCGCCGGCCTTTACGTTCATTTCGGCCGGCTGATGATTCACATATCCGTCAATTATCATGCCGACGGCAAGCCTTGGGATATAGACGTGCACCCTCGGGGCTACCCGATTGCGGTGCGCATGGACAAGCCGTTCGTGCTGGATTTCTCAAATCAGCCGGAGGTGCTGTTTGCCTCACCCGCCAAAGACAGCCGCGTAAAGCTTGGCGAGACGCTCGAAGTTAAGGCGGTGCTGGTGGACCCCAAGCTGAATTTCATGATCCGCACGCTGGAGGATCCATCGCGCAAAGAAACCAAGTCCTTGCGCCGCGGAAGTTATACAGGCGGTGTTTCCCTCGATCCGCACGTCGTCATCACGCGGGCCAATGGTGAGAAAGTTGCCGAGGGCGTGATGCCCTTCGGGTGAGATGGCACCTGCGGGTACTCCTGGCGAGTGCCCACCGATCTCAAACTCGACGGCAAGGAAGAAACCTTCAACGTAGAGGTCCTCTACGACACACTCGAACTTTACGGCAAAGTCAAGAGCAGCCGGACGATAACGGTCTGCCGCGAGTAGATTGCCTTTCGCACTGATCCGTGGTTCGATGGGAACTATGGGAGTAATGGGACTTATGGGAGCGGCCGAAGGGAGCGGCTATCCATTGTATCAGAACGCTCGGACGCGGTGGGGAAGGCACTCTAACGATGAATGATGAACGATGAACAACAGCTCATGCGATGCGCTGGTAAACGGCCATGCGCAATCTGGTAACAGGCTCTTCTGTTCGGCGTCACAACGGCGGGGACAGACAGCCAATTTCCAAACAACCGGAAATGGGTGTCAGTCCCCGCCCTGCCTTGCATCTCCATATTCGAGTGCTAACCTGAAACACGAACCACAGCGGGCAGAGAGAACACAGAGAGGAACCCCAACATGCCAACACGCCCCACACGTCCTGAGATCGCCGCGATTTACTGCCCGCTATGGCACAACTACGACCACGCTTCCTCATGGAAGGGCGAAGGCTGGTGCGAATGGGAGCTGCTCAAGAACGCGGCCCCGCGCTTCGCAGGGCACTACCAGCCCTACAGGCCCACGTTGGGCTGCTTCGACGAGAGCGATCCGGCCTGGTCGGCCAGGGAGATCGCTCTCGCCGCAGACCACGGCATAGATGTTTTCCTGGTGGACTGGTACTGGTACAACGGCGTCAGGATCATGGAGGAGGCGCTGGAAGAGGGCCTGCTGAAAGCCAAGAATCGGAACAAGATGCGCTTCGCATTGATGTGGGCGAACCACAACTGGGCAGACTACTTTCCTCCACCTTTCGGCCAGAAGTGGAACTCCTGGCTGCCCTCAAGGCATTCCCCGCGCGACTGGGCGAGGGTGATGGACTACTGCGTAGAGCATTATTTCCGCAAGCCGAACTATTGGAGAGTTGACGGCCGCCTGTTCTTCAGCCTCTTCGAGCCGCTGCGCCTGGTGCGGGAACTCGGCGGACACAAGGAATTCCGAAAAATTCTGTCAGCGACGCAACGGCGCCTGGCCAAGGCCAAGCTGCCGCCTTTGCATCTCAACGCCATGCTCTGGGGCGACCGGGACGTGGATGAGCTGAAGGAGGCGGGGTATGCGAGCATCACCTCGTACAACATCACAGGCAGCGGCAAAGTGTCCGAGAACCTGACGGAACGCTACGAAGACGTGATCGAGGCGCACGCGCAGCGCTGGAAGGTCATGGCCCAGGCTTCATTGCCTCACTGCCCGGTTGTGACCATTGGCTGGGACGTGACGCCGCGCTGTGAGCGGACCGTGCCCTGGCCCTTCCCGCCCTCGCCGCTGAGCGGAAACAGGGACTATCCCTATGGAGCGGTCGTGGTGGGCAACACGCCGGAGCTTTTCGAGAAACTATGCCAGCGGGGGCTCAAGCACTGCCTTGAAACGAAACCCGCGCCGTTCGCGCTCTTCGTCAACGCCTGGAACGAATGGACGGAGGGAAGTTTTCTGCTGCCGGAGAAACGCTATGGCACGCGCTACCTGGAGGCCATGAAGAGAACCTTCGGAACAGCGTAGGCCGGAAGCAAATCCGAAACTCCAAATCCCAAATCCGAGATCCCAAGGAAGGGGAAAAACTGCAAGAAGCAAAATGTGCGTTCGCACGCGCAATGGCGATCTGAGGCCCTCGCGGCGTGCGGCGCAAGCCGCGCCCCACAAAGTTTCGGAATTCGGGTTACCAAGTCTCAGGTCTGTGGTGTAGGCATTGATACGAACGAAATCGCGCGCGGGCGCGGCACCCGTGCCACACCGGCAGCAGTGCGATTTTGCCGGGCGGAGTTCCGGAGTTCTAAGGGGAAGGGAAACGGAGAAGCGTCATGCCGATCGTAAAATGCGAAGAATGCGGCCGCAGTTTCAACCTGCATGAGGACCAGTACGGCAAAGTGAAATGCAAGTGCGGCGCGATACTCAGCGGCCCCCAGGGCGCCGGCCCGGCGCAGCCGCCGCCCGTCGCGGCGGACCTGAGCGACCTGGAGGCGGTGAAGCACTTGAAGGCCGCCTACGACGCTCTGCGCCAGGAGATGGCCCAGGTGATCGTGGGCCAGGACAAGGTGATCGAGGAAATCCTGATCGCCATCTTCTCGCGCGGCCACTGCCTGCTGGAAGGCGTGCCCGGCCTGGCCAAGACCTTGATGATCAGCACGCTGGCGCGCTGCCTGGACCTGTCCTTCAAGCGCATCCAGTTCACGCCCGACCTGATGCCCGGAGACATCACCGGGACCGAAGTGATCCAGGACGACCGCTCCACCGGCGAGCGGGTATTCCGCTTCATTAAAGGGCCGGTCTTTGCCAACATCGTGCTGGCCGACGAAATCAACCGCACTCCGCCCAAGACCCAGGCGGCGCTGCTGGAATCCATGCAGGAGAAATCGGTCACTGTGGCCGGCATGCAGCACAAGCTTTCGCTGCCCTTCTTCGTCCTGGCCACGCAGAACCCCTTGGAACAGGAAGGCACCTATCCGTTGCCCGAGGCCCAACTGGACCGCTTCTTCTTCAAAATCTTCGTGAACTACCCGTCGGATGAGGAAGAGCTGGAGATCATGAAGCGCATCACCATGCCCAGCCAGGTGCAGACCAAGCCGGTGCTGAATGCCGAGCAGATCAACCTGCTTCAGGAGATCGTGCTGCGGGTGCCGGTGGCGGACCACGTTTACGCCTACGCCAAGAAGCTGGTGCGCTCCACGCGGCCGGCCATGGGCGAAGCGCCGGACTTCATCAAGAACTGGATCAACTGGGGCGCGGGGCCGCGCGCCAGCATCTTCCTGATTATGGCCGGCAAGGCCCGCGCCATCCTGAGCGGCCAGTTCCACGTCTCGTGCGAAGACATCGAGGCGATAGCGCCATCCGTGTTGCGGCACCGCATGGCCTGCAACTTCACCGCGCAGGCCGAAGGCATCACCACGGACAAGGTAATCGAGAAACTGCTGCAGGCGATCCCCAAGACGGAGAAGCTTACCACGGCGCCAGTGGCGGCGGCGTAGGGTTAAGGGGAGCACATGTCGCTGATCTCTTCACATCCGGCCCGGGAAAAACCCGTTCTTTCGCGCTACATTGATCCGCGGATCCTCAACCGGATTGACAAGCTGGAAGTGGCCGCGAAGGCCGTGGTGGAAGGTTTCATGGCGGGCTGGCATCGTTCTCCCTACCATGGGTTTTCCGTGGAGTTCACCCAGCACCGCGAATACACCATGGGCGACGACCCGCGGCATCTGGACTGGAAAATCTTCGCCAAGTCCAACCGTTACTACATCAAGCAGTACGAAGTGGAAACCAACTTTGTCGCGCACATCCTGCACGATGCCAGCGAGTCCATGCTGTACGGTTCGCCCAGGGCCTCATTCAACAAGCTGGAGTACGCGAACTATGCCACGGCCGCGCTAGCGTACCTGATCGTCAGCCAGACGGACAGCGTGGGCGTGGGGATCTTCAATGAGGGACTGCAGACCTTTCTGGAACCCAAGCAGTCGCTGGCGCAGATCCACCGCATCTGCCGCGAGCTCGAAGTCACGAAGCCGCTCAAGAAGACCGACGTGGGCCAGATCATGCACCATTTCGCGGAACGCATCTCCAGGCGCGGCGTGGTCGTGGTGGTCAGCGACCTGCTGGACAAACCGGAACGCATCCTGGACGGCCTGAATCATCTGCGTTACGCCCGCCACGAGGTGCTGGTGCTGCATCTCATGGACCCGTACGAACTGGATTTCCCCTTTGACGGCAACATCCGCTTCGACGGGCTGGAAGGTTACGACCCGATCCTGTGCCAGCCGCGCATGCTGAGGAAGAGCTACCTGGAGGCGCTCAACAAGCACATCCTGGCCATCAAGACGGCTTGCGAGCGGAACAAAGTTGATTACGCGCTCATCAACACCGGCCAGCCGCTGGAGATCGCGCTGCAGACGTTCCTGACGAGCCGCACGCTTAGAAGGATCGGGAGATGAGACGAGTAATGAGCGCGGAGCAGTGAGTGAGCTGCGGGCGAAAGGCCCGCGGCCAGGTTTGGGAAGGCAAGATGTTTCTAAACGGACTGCTTCTCTTCGGGACTATTCTCGGCGCAGTGCCGATCCTCATCCATCTGCTGAACAAGCGCAGATTCCGCCCGGTCATCTGGGCGGCGATGGAGTTTCTGCTGCAGGCCGTGGAGAAGAACGCGCGCCGCCTGCAGTTCCGCGATTTTATCCTCATGCTCATCCGCACCCTGGCGGTGGTGTGCCTGGCGCTGGCGCTGGCGCGGCCCGCCGTCTCGGCCAAGGGCTTCCTCGGCGCAGGCATAAAGACCGGCGCGGTCGTCCTTTTGGACAACTCCATGTCCATGGGCTACAACAACGGGCGGGAGACGCGCTTCGACGTAGCCAAGCGGCTCACGCGCCAGGTCCTGGCGCAGTTGGACACCGGCTCCTGGTGCGGCCTGTATACCTTCAACGATGACGTCAAGATGCCTCTCGGCGACCCCTCGCCGGACCTGGCCTATCTGGAACAGGAGTTGGAGCGTTCCGTCCATCTTTCCGACGGCGGGACCAATATCGAAAAGGGGCTCTTGCAGGCCAAGAAGATATTCGACACCCACCGCGAGTACATGCTGGCCAACCGGGAGCTGTTCATCATCACCGACATGCAGGCGCGGGCCTGGAATCCGCGCGAAGTCTCCGGCGGCTTCGACGCGCTGCTGAAAGAACTCAGCACCAAGGCCGCCATCTATCTGATCAACGCCGGCGACGTGGGCGGGGCGAACGCCGCGGTGGTGGAGCTGGCTCCGACCGACACGCTGGCCGGCGTGGACATGCCCATCTCCTTCGTGGCCAAAATCAAGAACTTCGGGCAGAACGCACTGAACGCGGTGGCGCTCAACGTCTTCGTGGATCCCAAGGGCAAGGACGACAAACCCGTCGAGCGCCTCAGCCTCAACGTGCCGGAAGGGGAAACGGCCAGCGCCACGTTTGAGACGCGCTTCAGCAGCGGCGGGGACCACAAGGTTGAGGTGCGGCTGGCCGACGATGCGCTGATGGGCGACAACTGCCGCTTCTGCACGATTGAGGTCGTGGACGAGGCGCGCATCCTGCTGGTAGACGGCCACTCGCAGCGGTCCGACGATCCGCTGGCCACCGAGACCGGCTACCTGCGTTTCGCGCTCTCACCCCGCGATCCCGAGAACCCCGAGCGCCAAGGCCCCATCGTGACCGAGACGGTCTCCCAAGCCCGTTTCGGCGACCGCAATCTTCTCAACTATCAGGCCGTGGTGCTGGCCAACGTCAGCAGCCTGACGAAATCCGCGGTCGCGCTGCTGGAACGGCAAGTCCGCGCCGGGCTGGGCTTGATGATCTTCCTTGGGGACCAGGTGGAGCCTAAGGTGTTCAACGCCATGTTCGGCGAGGACGGCGCAAAACTGCTGCCTGCCAAAGTCAGCAGCACGTGGGGCGAGGTGCCCACGCTGGGCGAAGAGAAGACGCCGCCTGCCTTCTCCTTCGCCACGGCTGCGGAGAAGCTCTCCCACCCCATAATGAGCGACTTCAACAACGCGGACTATGGGGCCGAGTTCCTCAGCGCCATCAAGATCTACAAGGCTTACAACCTCGAGTCCCTGGGCGGAGACAACGTGCGCTTGGTGGCCGCCCTGGCCAACGACAAGCCCGCTGTGATCGAGAAGAAGGTCGGCTCGGGCGTAGTGCTGCTCTTCTCCTTCCCGGCCACCACGGCGTGGGGCAATATGCCCACGCAACCCAGCTTTGCCATCCTGATGCTGCGCGCCGCCAACCTGCTAACCCTCGGCAACCGCAGCCCCAAGAACCTTCCCGTGGGCGTGCCGATCCACGGCGTAGTCTCGTTGGTGGACCAGAATACGCCCGTGCACATTACACCCCCGGCGCCGGGCCCGAAGAAGGATACGCGCCCGGAACCCACCACCGACGGCCGCGCGGCCTTCGACTACGGCGAGACCGATCGTGCGGGCTTCTACGACATCGTGCTGGACCGCACCCCGCGAGTTTCCATGAGCTACGCCCTCAATCCGAACTGCGAGGTGGAATCGAACCTGGACATGGTCCTGCCCGCCACGCTGAAGCAGGAGCACCCCGGCTTCTTCTTCAGTTACATAGCCAAGACCGAGGATTTCCCAAACAGGCTTGCCGGGGAGCGGCGCGGGACCGAGTTGTGGCCGTGGCTCCTGGGCGCTGTGGTGGCGCTGCTGGCCTTGGAGTCGGTCCTGGCCAACCGCTGGGCCCCGCGGGATTGAGGCTGAAGTCCGGGTGTTGGGAAAGAGAGAACGGGACTAACGGATGTTTGACTTTTTCATCAGACTATTGGGAATCCGGGCCGTACAGGAAGGCCATATCAGCGACTGGAGGATTGATTTCAGCCGCGCGGAGACGCCGTTTCAAAAACTGGTCTTCCTGATGGGCGCCGCGCTGGCGGCGTACGTGGTCTGGTGGTTCTACAAGCGCGAGCCGGATTACTGCGCGTTGCGCAAACGGCGCCTGCTGGCGGGGCTGCGTTATGCCGGCCTGCTGATCCTGCTCTTCATCCTCTCCGGACCGGTGCTGCGGGTCTTCCTGCGGGGCTACATCAAAGGCAAAATCGTGGTGTTGGTGGACAGCTCCAAGTCCATGTCACGCGTTGACAAGTACACGCGCCCGGAGGACAAGCTGGTGGCCGCCCACGTCCTGGGCAATGTCGCACTGAAGGAAACAGATCCGCGCAAGGTGGATACGGGCGCCGAGGTTTCCATAGCGAAGTCCAGCCGCATGGACCTGGTGCGGGCGCTCTTGCACAACAAAGACATCGAGTTCCTGAAGAGACTCCAAAGCAAGCACGACGTGGAGATGTGGACTTTCTCCAAGGCGGCCGACATGCGGGCCGTCGAGCCCGGCGGGAGAAAGCTGGAGGCCACCGTGTTGGACCATCTCCAACCCGAGGGTCTGGCCACGGAGATCGGCGGCTCAATCCGCAGCGTCCTGAACCGCCTGAAGGGCCAGGCGCTCTCCGCCGTCATCCTGCTCACCGACGGCGGCAACAACAAGGGCGAGGAACCCGCGCTGGTCGCTCAGGACTCCCCGGCCCGCATTTATCCCATCGGCATCGGCGTGCCTGAAGCCCGGGACGTGGCCTTGTCCTACCTCTTCATGGAAAGCAAGATTTTCCTGGACGACCTCGCGCCCATCTACGTGCGCCTCAAACAGCACGGCTTCAACAAAGAGCCGGCCGAACTGATAGTCACCAACGCCACCAACAACGAAGAGATCGGGCGCCAGGCCATCGCCCTGCTCGACACCGGCGAGCAGAACGAGACGCTGCATGTCAAACCGAAGAAGGCCGGCAAGTTCACCTACAAGGTCGAGGTCCGGCTCCTCAACCTGGCCTCGGAGGACAGCGAGCCCAGCAACAACTTCAAATCCCGCGAGATTGAGGTCATTGACCAGAAGCTGAATGTCCTGCTCCTCGAAGCCGAGCCGCGCTGGGAATACCGCTACCTCAAGAATTCGCTGGTGCGCGACAAGCGGGTCAACTGCAAGGTGCTCCTGCGTGTGCCCGACATGGCGGAACTCGCCAAGGGCGGCTCCCCCGAGGCCGATAAGCCCGGCTTCGCGTACTTGAAGGAATTCCCGAGCCGCGAGGAACTCTTCAAGTACCACGTCATCGTCTTCGGCAACATGCCCAACGACGGCTTCTTCACTGAGCACGATATTGACAACCTGCGCCGCTTTGTGATCGAGGAAGGAGGCGGCATCTGGTTCATCGCCGGCAAGAACAACCTGCCCGACGCCTACAAGGAGTCCAAGCTGGAGCTGCTGCTGCCCATCGAGTTCGAGACCAACCCCCAGGTCAGCGCCGAGGATGAACAGCTAAATCCCATCACCGATCCTTTCCGCCTGGCCTTGACGCCGGAAGGCCGGGCCCACAGCGTGACGCGCCTGGACATGGGCAGCGGCGAAGGCGGGGACGAGCAGAATGCGGCCTTGTGGGAACTGGTGCCAGAGATGTACTGGTATCACAAGGCCACCCGGCCCAAACTCAATGCCAGCGTGCTGATGGTCTGCAACAGCGAAAAGGGCGGCACGCTGCAGCAGCGTGGCGGCCCCGCCCCGCTGCTGCTCACCGCTCAAGTGGGACGCGGGCGGGTGCTGTATCAGGCCTTTGCCGACTTGTGGCGCATGCGTTATCCTTCCGAGTTGGGCCCGGACGCGCTGGAGCGCATGCACGGCCACATCATCCAGTACCTGGGCCTCACCAAGCTCCTGGGCCGCACCGCGCGGGTGGAGATCGCTACGGACAAGGAGGAATACGGGCTGGGTGACAGAGTGAAGATCAGCGCCCGCGTGCTGACGAAGAAGGAGATGGATTACTCCAGCGCCGACCACGTGACGGCGGTTGTCGCGGACATGGAGAACGATGCCAATCAGGTGCTGGTGGATCTGACTCCGGAACCGGGCCAGCGCGGCGCCTTCCGCGGCGAGATAACGGCCTTGCAGGGCGAAGGGCATTTCCGCGTCAGGCTCAAAGAAGAGGAAGAAGAGCAGGCACACGCCGATTTCAGCGTCGTCATCCCGCAGGTGGAGATGGAGACGCCGGACATGAAGAAGGAACTGCTGGACAACGTCGCCAAGAGCTCCATGAAAGCGGCCGCGGCCGGCGAGGCCAAAGTGGGCATGTACTTCGCCGACCAGGCCGGGCAGCTTCTCAAGGACCTCAACCAGGCCCAGCGCGAGATCGAAGAGAAGAAAGAGAACACCCTGTGGGACGCGCCCATTCTGCTGGTGCTGTTCACACTGTTCATGGGCACCGAGTGGCTGATCAGGAAGAGGAACGACCTGCTATGACGGAAATCCCAGATTCCAGATTCCAGATCCCGAAGAAAGGGACAAAACTCAAAAAGGCAAGGCCCGGTAGCGCCTTGTGCGCCGGCCTGGACAATTGGGTGTTTTCTGTTTTTCATGTTCTTTGGAATTTAGGATTTGGGGTTTGGGATTTTGCTTGTGCGAGGCTTGCCGGTTTATGATCACATTGTCTGACCTGCAATACCGCATCGCCGCCGTGCGCCGCAAGGAACGGCGCGTGGTGTTTTTCGAGGGGTTCTTCAAGAGCGCGGTGGCCCTGGTCGCGGCCTTGCTGACCTACTTCCTGCTCGACTGGCTCTCGGACCTGCCTTATGCGGCGCGCCTGGTTTTCGCCGGCGCGGGCGCCGGCTTCGTCCTGTACGTGGTCTACAGGTACCTGGTCCGCGAGCTGCGGCGCATCGAGGATGACGACGAGATCGCCCTGCGCGTGGAAGGACGCAACCCAGAACTGCACGGACGCCTGATCTCCACCCTGCAGCTCACGCGCGTCAGCAAGACCGGCATTTACGCCGGCTCGCCCGAACTGATCGCCGCGCTAGAGGCGGAGACGGTGCGCATGTCCGAGCCGCTCGACTTCTTCAGGATCATCAGCACTGAAATGCTGGCTCGCTTCGGCATCGCGGCCGCGGTTATCGTCGCCATAAACACCGCCCTCTTCGTGAAGTTCCCCGAGGACTTCAGGGCGCTGGGCGCCCGTCTGGTCAAACCCAACGCCCACTACCCCACCAAAACACGCATCATCCGGATCAAGTCCAGCGGAACTTCACGAAGAG